>Ga0137418_10002165_pt1 | contig 18024 bp, 12 predicted proteins | sample CZODoug3_1_2_16f_FD_122242 | JGI IMG/M metagenome (GOLD analysis project Ga0137418, IMG submission 122242) | Vadose zone soil fungal communities from Angelo Coast Range Reserve, California, USA - CZODoug3_1_2_16fungal (Hybrid Assembly) | ecosystem: Environmental > Terrestrial > Soil > Vadose... | reverse complement strand
TTCTGAACCTCCTTAACGCGCGGATAAACCGGACTGAAGGTCGTTGATAATTGCGCATGTTCCTGCTTGAGTTCTGCCAGGCGCACGGTGAGATCCTGAAGCATCCTGTTTTCAAACACGCCCGGAAGTGCTCCGTAGTCGCCGGTCTGAACGAGTCGATAGAGTGACTCCTTCGAGTAACGCTCCGCCTGCGCTTTTGTCAGCTCCTCCTGCAACTCCTGCAGTCGATCGTTGGCGACGTTTTGTATCACCCCTTTGTCGTTTTGAAGAAAGGTCAAGCCGTTCTTGTGAGCGTAGTCTTGCAGATCGTCTTCCGATTTCTCGAGCTTGCCTTTCACACCTGTTAGCTGTTGCGAAAGCCACTCCGCAGCGGTTTGAGCGGCCCCCCAGCGGGCTTCCAAGCTCTGCTCAATGTAATCTGATGCCACTGTGTTCGCGACCCGTGCGGCTAGATCGGGGTCGCGTGCGTCGAAGTTCACACTGACGAGTCGGCTGCGAGCGAGAGGATCGATAGTCAGGTGGTCCTGAAATCGTTCGAGAACGCGCTGATACAGCTCGCGGTCACTGTCTGTCGGAGGAGTCCCGATTGCAAATACCTTACTCGCCGGGATCTTGCTTTTCCTTTTCCAGGACCACCACTTCGGCGCATTGAATTCAGAAACGGCATTCAGTCGAAGCTGGTCAATGACACGTCGCGCCAAACTTTTGCTGGCCAGAATACTGTATTGTGTCTTTAAGTAATCATCTGACACGTTTTCCAACCGATAAAGCTCTTGAATGGTCGGGATGTCCGCGTTTTCTCTCTGAATTTCGAGCACCACTTGAGCGCGAAATGTAGGCTTCTGCTTGAGCGTCGCAATTGTGCCCACGACAAAAATCACGAAGAAGACAATCAGAATGGTAGAGAGGCGCCTGCGAACAACGCGGCCAAAAGCCCGCAGGTCGGGCACTGCTTCCGACTCCAAAACTTCAAAGGCATCGGTGAACTCCACGACTGGTCCTTCCAGGGCCCTTCGTCCTCTACGACTCAATCGGAGGGCATGACTAGAGAGTTCGACTTGACTTTGTTCTGCCATTCCGTCACCAATGGAAAATCAGGAGTCCGGTAACCGTTTGCGTGGCCGCTTCTGCTCCACGCGAAAACGTGGTCTTGGCTGCGCTGTTGGGCACGAACACGATGTCTTTTGACTCGAGCACTATGTCCGGATCCTTCCCTTTCATGATCTTGTTCAGGTCAATCCCAAATTCCTTTCGTTCACCAGTCTCGGGGTCCGTGCGAATCACCCGTGCGCCCGACTTGGCAGCCGTGTGGGTAAGGCCTTCGCTCAATGCGACGGCTTGTAGAACGGATAATTTCTCGCTGGCTTTCAAGGCAAATCCTCCCGGCTTTCGCACCTCTCCGAGCACATAAACCACACCCGCCCGAGTCACCTTGACGACGTCACCAGGACAGACGGGCGGGTTGTAGCGGGGATCGGCCGAGTCCAGAAGATCCTTCAAGTTGACCTGAACCGCTGTCTCTGGCGAGCGAGCACTCTGATCCAGGTGCAAGTTTGAAGAGCTCGCGTCTCTAAGGTCGAGAGAGAAGCGGGGGGAGTCTTCCGGGGTTGCCCGATTTTCCTGGCTCGACTCGTTGCTCGCGCCAGCGCCGCGCATGATGATTGCAGTGTCTCCCGCATCTTCACTCAGGCCTCCCGCAAGGGAAAGAACCTCCAGCAACGTTCTAGGCCCGCGAAGCTGGAATACTCCGGGCGTTTTGACTGCACCCATCACGGACACGGGATGGCTCTGCAGATCGCGCACAAAAACACTGACATGAGGGTCTTTCATGTAGGTGCGGCGGAGCAGGTCTTGTAGCCTGGACTCCAATTCCACAGGCGTCAGGCCGGTTGTTCGAACTTGCCCGAGCAGGGGCAAGGAGATCTCACCCCCCGACGAAACTCGGACCTGCCGATTCAGCTCCGGAGCCGCAAAAACATTAATGTCGAGCACGTCATCAGGTCCGATCCGGTATTTCGCGGAGTCAGCCGGGGATGCTTCCGGATCCGCGCGGACTAATTGCCTGAGGCGGCGATTCCAATCCTCACTGGTCTCTAGATTCGGCGGAATACCAGTCGCAGCGTTTCCTGGGGCTTGCGAAGCAGCACCAGGTTGCGTTGGTTCCTCCAAAACGCCGCCCGTCGCCGCTACAGCCTGAAGGGGAATTCCTAGGGAACTTAGCAGCGCCAGGGAGAGAACAAGCACGACGCAGCAACATCGCAACCATCGAGAATGGAATGACCGTTTCAAGACCGCGTACATAGCATCTCCCGCCGCGCACTGGTGGCCAAGGACTGTTGGCCAACAAGGACTGTTGGCCAACGAGCATCACTCAACCCATCCGCGACGATGAGCTCACGAGGCGCGCAGGGTGCGTTTTCACACGCCTTACGTCGCAGCATAGGGGATCGCGGAGTTGTCAGTCCATGAGGTGCAGCCACGAATCGGAGCGCAGGTAAAAACCCTAGCTTGTCCAGCCAACATCGCACCAAACGAGTTTTGCGCAACTCTCAAGCTGAGAAAAATAGCGGCTTGCGGTTCGCGCAGACTAGGCCGAGCGATCCTTTTCGGGAGCTAGCGTCGGCCCTAGTTGACCGGAAGCGTTGGGCCCGTGTCTCAGCGCCTTGAAATCTTTCAGGCGTAGAAGGTCGAGCACGAGGTAGGCGATAAACTTCGGTCCGTAAACCAAGTACCGTCGCCACAAGCGGCGGGGTTCCTGCAAAAGGCGAAAAAGCCATTCCAGTCCATGATCTCGCAACCATCGCGGTGCTTGCTTGCGCCTTCCTGAGAGCAGGTCGAAGGCTGCGCCCACGCTCACCAAAACCGGAACCTGCAATCTGTGCGCGTGCTCGAACATCCAACGTTCTTGCTTGGGCGTGCCCAGACCAACCCAGAGCACATCCGGGGCGGCACGTGAGATCAGGGCGACAACCTCGTCATCTTCCTTGGCATTCAAACGTCGAAAGGGTGGCGAATAGACTCCCACGGTCTGCATACCTGGAAAGCGCTGTTTCAGCGACTCCGCCAGTCGTTCTGGAACACCAGGCTCACCGCCGTAGAAAAAGTGCCGGTAGGTTCGATCTGCCTTTTCGCAGAAGGCCAGTACCAGGTCCGGGCCGTACACTCTTCCCGGTAACCGGTACCCGCGACTCCGGGCTAACCAAACCAGTGGCGTCCCATCCGGCACAACCAGGTCAGTTGAATTCAGAACCCTTCCGAATTCGGCATCATGTTGCGCCTCGACCATTCCATGCATGCTGGTGGCGGCGATCGAGTGCCCACCACGGCCCTCTCGAATCCATTGCTCCATTCTTTCCACCACCTCGTGTATCTGAACCGCATGCACCCGAACACCCATTGTTTCGAAGGAAACGCTCTGGACCGGGAATGACTGACCTGCCAATGACAAGCTTTTGTCGAGCGGGGCGGGCTTTTCGAAGACTGCATGGATTGAAACGCCAAACCGGGCCAAGGCAGATTTTTCGAGCCGGGACGCCATCCGTCGATAGGCTTTCTTGAAGGGCAGCCGGAGGGAATCCAAAGGAGGAAACATGTAGCCGGTCCCGCGGCTCTGAAATCCCGCGAGGCGGGCCATCGAGATGAGTTTGCGGCGCGAATAAACGCGAGCATCGCAGAGGCGTTTGCGGACTGAGTGTGGGAACCACGAGATCAGCGGAATATTGCGGCCAAGTGAGAAGTCTCCGATGTGACAAGGGTGGCTTTCGAACGGATACAATTTGTTCGGGACAAAAAGAACCAGGAACCCTCCCGGCTTCAAGACGCGAAAACACTCCTTTAGTACCTGACTGTCGCAATCGGTGTGTTCCAGCACTTCGATCATGGTGACCGCGTCAAAACTTTCCGAAGCGAAAGGCAGATTCTCGCCGGCGGCCTGGAGCCGTGGAATCGCCTGCCTGAAGGCCTTCAGGTGCGGCATCTGCAGGTCAACTCCGCAGACGTACGCCGCTCGACGCGCAAGTTCAGCCGTATAGCAGCCGTTGCCGCAGCCGAGATCCAGAACGCGCATGCCTTTCAGGTCGATCGTCTGATCGATTTTGTCGACCCTCTTTTTGACGCCATAGGATCCGTATGCGGCAGGCCCGCCCAGTTTCGGTGACGTTCGCGCGCTGCGGACTTCATGGTAAAGTCCAGACATCCATTCGACGCGCTTCTCCCATGTTTGTGTTTCCGCGTAGGCCCGCCCCGCCTCGCCCAAGCGCTCGCGTGCCTCGGGGTTTCGCGCAAGCCAGCGAATTCCCTCGGCAATCCCTGTCACAGTTTCGCGTGGTGTTGTGACTGGGATTTTGATCGCGGCGTCCGCCGGAATAAGTGTCCCAACTCCTTGATGATCTAGAGTCAGAACCGGCAAACCGTGCCCCATAGCTTCTAGGACCTGCGTGCCGAAGGAGTCGCGCAGACTGGTAAACAAGAATGCGTCGGCGTTCTGATACAGGCTGGACATCGCGTCCCAAGGTACTCTGCCCAGAAACTCAACGCTGCTTTGAAGATGCAAGGCTTTCGCGAATTCCTCCCATGAGCCGCGCATTTCACCGTCGCCCGCGATCCACAGTCGTACATTCACGTCACCCGCCGCGGCTAGCGCTTCGAGCGCCAAAGGTAAAGCCTTCCTGGGCTGCATTCGACCCGCCCAAAGGAGAGTCAGTTCTTTGTTTCTTGATTTGGGAGCTCTGCGGTTGGAAACAATTTCGAATGGGATCCCTGAGTCCAGCCAGAGCCTGACATCTTGAGCTCCAACTTGCCTCAGCAGATTGGCGGTCTCATGGTTTGTGGCAAGTGTGACTGAGCTTGCACTAGCAGCACTCCTTAAGGAAGGCCAAAACGGCAACAGACGGACGCGCGCACTTCTGATGGCTTCCTGGGTCCAGGACCGACCAAAATAGCGTCGAAAGGCAGCCGGGGCCTGCTGCGCACCTCCAATCGGACCCCATATAAACGGGACCCCGAGTTTCCGAACCGGGGGCGGTGCACTCACCGAACCGTAGCTGACATGGTGAACGATGTCGAAACCAATTGATTTGTGCAGTTCGGCCGCCCTCTCATAGGCGAGCGCCTGCCACACGAGGTAGCGCCAAGGGCTTTGAGTATCCGCTACTACCGGGCGTGTATCCCGCGCTCCCGGTAGGGCTAACCAAGAAAAGTTAAGTCTTTGGTTGGGATGCTCAGAGAGGAACGTTTCGACGGCGTCGCGGTCGTGCGGGCAGGCCAAAACAAAAATCTCATGCTGGGAGGAAAGGCGCGATGCCCAGTTCCACGTGAAGCTTGGCTCTGAACCATACCGTGGACTGCAGGCGTGACCAATGAGCAAAACCTTCATGTCCGCTCCATCCTGTGAATCGCGACAACGTTGATGGCGTCGTTCCCAGTCGGAGGTTGGTTGAGCTCGCAAAGCTCTCCCCGTTCCGTAAGCGAAAAGAAGCCGTAGCCCAGACTTTCCAGGAGCTTCCAGGAACCAAATGGACGCAGGCCCAATCGGGCTGCAGCGGTGCCGTTCATCTCAAACAACACCGTGGGGTGGTGGCGCACGATAATTGATATCGCACCACGCAGGACAAGTTCTTCACATCCTTCCACATCGAGCTTGATAAGTCCCAACCGCAGCGCCGTTTCTTCGCGCACCACCTGGAAAAGAGTACGGGTCACCACCTCTTCGAAAGCCTCTCCGCCTGCGCCCGTCGCCCCCAGTGAAAAGCTATTTGGCCCCCCCCGGTGGTGGTACAGCGCAGCCGTACCTTCCTTGTCGGAGAGAGCGGCGCGATACGTGCGAACATTTGTCAGCCCGTTCAGAACGACGTTTTTTCTAAGCACGGCAAAAGCCTCAGCGCCCGGCTCAAAGGACAGAATCAATCCAGAGGTACCCACAAGTTTTGCTGCCGCCACCGTATAGATTCCGCAGTTCGCCCCACCGTCCACCACGACCATTCCCGGCGAAATGAAGCGACCCAAATGTAGGAGTTCGTTCTCATACTGTCCTCTGAGCGCATAGATCATCGTCGCTCCCGACCCGTGCCAGCATGGCGGGATATGGAAACGAACGCCCCACTGTGGAAGGCGCAGAGTGGCTGGGATTCCGAGCGCGCACTGCACTCGCCACCGCAAGAGGCGAAACAGCGTGAGCACTCTAGACCGACGGAATCCCGGATGAGCCATAAGATATCGGCATTTGCCACGAATCTCCCGAAACGCAGCTAGCAGAACGGACAGACCCACCCACTCAAAGCGTTGGCTTCTGGCAGACTGGAGACGAGATGTGGCGGGACGGGTTGCCATCGTACTCACTGTCGATAAGTGGCCAAAACATTGCGAATTCCTGGAGGAGACTCCTGCCTCCTGAGTCCATCACGCCAGTCCACGACGGAGAACTCGTAGCCCAAGCTAGCCAAGAATTCCCAAGCACCATACGGTGCGAGGCCCAGGGGAACCGTGCCCTCGGGAAATATTTCGAAAATAATGATCGGATGCATCGAGGTTAGAAGCTTGTGCGCTCCGCGTAGTACGAGCTCTTCCGCTCCCTGAACGTCCACCTTGATGACGTCTACGTGATCGATGGAAGCACGCTCGAAAATGTCATCGAGGGTTTCGGTGGTAATTTCTTCGGTGTCTTCCGGCCAAGCAATCTCCTTGCCGAGCGAATTCAAGCTTGGATTCGGGCCATGGTAGAGTTTGGCCGTACCGGTGACGTGCGAGAGCGCGACGGGGAATGCGACGACATTGGTCAGGTGATTCAACGCGATGTTCTTGCGCAAGGCAGGCAAAGACTGAATTGATGGTTCAAAGGCGATGACGCTACCGGTCTCGCCGACCATCCTGCTGGCCGCCAACGTGTAGATCCCCACGTTCGCTCCCGCATCGACAAACGTTTTTCCGGGGGAGAGAACTTCTTCCAGAATGGCAAGTTCGGGTTCGTAGTATTCGCGGAAAGCAAAAATCAACTTGGGCAAGCCTCGCCACTCGGCCGGCAAAAACATCTGAATGCCCCATCTGGGTAAGCGAATGATCGCGGCCTGCTGCAGCAAACACCTGATCCGCCAGGAAATCAGACGAAGCAAAATGAGCCCGGGCGCCCTACGAAAGGCTTCCTGGTCCGCGAGATATTCCCAACGCGCGTAAAGATTCTTCAGTAGACTCTTCGGCGGGACCCACGCTTCCTGCAAGATCTCCACGCCTCTCAGTTTTGCGTCTGGCTGTCCGTCAATAGCCTGCACGGTCGCTCCGTCCGTTTGGGGTTTGTTCTCCGGCGCTGCTAGTGTTTGTCTCATCCGACTAGCTGGGTTTCCTGGACCAACCCGATGCCTCTGGCCCCCACCGTCGTCCTTGTCATCCTATGTCCCAGATCGCTGTGGGCAATAATCTTGAAGTTTTCTAGCAGTCGGAGTCGCTTATTCAGGGAGTGAAGCGCCCGTGTTCTCCCCACCGGGTATCGCAAATGCTCAACCATCGAGAATCCGCTCCCACAATCCCCCGAGCCCCAGACGAGGAGGTGGATGACAACTACCCAATCGACATCACCGCGCAGGGAAGCCTCCGGGTCACGAATCCGCATTCTTGGAGGACCAGACAGTACTAAAAGGAAGAGAATGGCTGCCGTCGCTGTTACATGCCTGCGAAGCCGATGCACGCCGATGCGGCTCGAATCGTGCGACAGAACTAGGGACTCCGATCGGTTGGGGAGGTCTGCACTTTGCCCTCGGGCTGCTCGACTTTCAAGGAGACGTTCAGGCATCCTCCGCGAGTGGCAAAGCCTGTGCAAAGCCCCATACACAACCAAGCTCCTGGCCCGCAGCAAGCCGCTTGCGGTGTGACGACCTAAACGTAGAGGCAGACATCAGGATTCGTCGATCGGGTTCAGTCTTTATTTAAAATGCCGGTGAAGACCCTAATGCAGGACTGACGACCTGTAGTAGAGTCTGAGTGGCTACTCCTTGCACCCTTGCGCGGCGGCAGGACAGAAAATGGTCGCGAGCTTGGCTACTCGTCAACGAGGAAAAAAACAACAGGTCCTACCTTCGGCCTTGTCCCTTAGGTTTGCCGAGTTACTTGTGTTGTTTGTTTCTCTGCTTCTCATGCCGAGGTATGGGCGAGCGTTGTCACAAGAGCAACAAGGTGGGATCTCACAAGAACAGGAGAAGATACCGCTAGGCTCCCTGAGCAGCGTCGGAGAAGTTTATGTCAACAACTCTCTGGCCGCCTCCGAATCGACGATCTTTTCCGGCGATAGTGTTCAGACTGGGCAAACCGGCGCCGCTACATTTACCGTAAGTGGAAGGGGCACGCTAAAGATCTCTCCGCAAAGTCGGGTGCTGTTCTCGGGAAACTACCAGTTCATCGCGGAATTGCAAACCGGGACAGTTGTGTTGAATTCGATCGCTGGTGGCAATGGAATGATCATGCGAATTGGAGCCTTTGTCCTAGTTCCCTCCTTCCCTCGCGAGCAGTCGATAACGTCGAAAGTTGATCGCACCCCGGATGGATCCTTCAAGGTGTCCTGCTTTGATGGCAGCGCGGGCGTTCTAACACTGGAGGGAAGATCCGGCCAGTTCCTGCACAGCGGTCAATCCTTGCAGGTCTCCTCGAACAAGCAGAGTGAGCAGGACTTATCACCGATGTTCGTAGAACGGAATAAGCCTAAGTCCGCTCTAGAAAATATCCCTCCGGAGCGGTTCCTGCTTGGCCTGGCGGGAGCGGGAGGAGTCGCCGCTGCCATTGATCAACTGATTCAAAGTCGGGGGCAACAACCGGTTAGCCCCTCGGCACCCTGATGTGGACTGCTTGCGATCGTCATGAAGACCCGCAGGAGCTTGTGCTTCCAAGCCGCCGAAGACAATTCCCTTTCGAGGGATTGGCCCGAAGCGTATCTTACTTCTTGGCCGCCCCGTGACTCGAAAGGCGGAACGTGACCGCAATGTCGTCTTCGGTTTCAACTGCCTGTCCGGCCAACAGCGTCTCCGTATAGCGCCACTGCTGCACGGCGTGCACGGTCACAGGGACCAGCAAAGGAGGGCCATCCACACTGACGAGTTGCTGTACGATGCCGTCGCGGCTGACAATGACGTGTATTTTCACTGTACCCTCAATGCCTTTTTGTTTTGCTTCATCAGGATAGGTCGGCTCAACCCGCGAGATCAGCTGCCCCAGTTGCAGGCTCGTTCCACGACGCGACTTCTTCTCATTGGGTGTGTGGGGAAGCCGGATGGAAGGGTAGGGGTCAGTTAGGATGGCAATCGTCCCATTGACAATCGCAGCGCTCTCTGCACGTTTCGCCAAAGAAGATAGACCTTCTCCACTCCCATTCCTATTCTCTGCTCTGTACTCGAGCCCGGCCGAGGGAGCATCCTTTGGTGGAGAGACAACTGGGGTCAATGGCGTCATAACTCGTGCATCCTGTTGTGGCCAAGATGCAGGCGGGGCGCTGGCGACGTAGGACCGATTGCTCTCCAAAGCGGGCGTTGTCCGTGGAGCAGCGGCGAGCGAGGATTTCGCTGTCGCTCGGTTCGGCGCAGGCGAATTCTGAACGCTGCGGATAGGGTCTCTGATGGCGGTGCGCGCCGAAGAACCTTCTGCAGCGTCAACCCTGGGCCGGGTCCTCAGCGGAGCGCTCGGCACACTCACACTCTCACTCCTCTCAGGAAGGAGAAGCACGGCATGGTCGGCTGGTCGTTCCGTCGTCTGCACCCGCGTCTGAGGAGCGCTCGCAGTTCTCGCCGGAGGAGGTTGGACCACAACCTTAGGCTCTCCGGTCCAGACTCGTTGTCTGTGCGTGACTGCCTCGATCACTTGAGCACCCCCCGGTCGAAGGATCATCCACTCCTTCGTCAATAAGACCAATCCAATCAGCGCAACCAGAGCCGCGACTGTTCTCCGCACTCGACGATGCAATCCGGCGTTCTTCAAGCCGTCACCCAAGTTTGGTCGGACTCGAAGATTCCGTTTGATCGACCGTTTGAAAAGGGGTGACCTCGCGCCCGGGTCAGCCCTCCGCGAATCGGTATTCAACCCAGTGGCGGCAACGGAAGCTAAAGACGACTCGACCTCTTGCTTGGCGGCATTGCCCGGCGCCAAGGGTCTGTCGATCCGTTGCAGGCGCTTCGAAGCGCTCAGGAGTTCCAGGCGTAGTTGCTGGTTTTCCTCCTTGGGAGAAATCAGGTCAACCTGTTTCTGAACAGGGTCAGGATGGGTTGGCGAGGAAATCCAAGTCTTGAGGTGCAGTCGCGCTTCTTCCGTGAGGCCAACAAATCGTATCCCAGCCTCCCTCTTTGATCCGCTTTTCCACGCGATCTCTCCCTTCACGTCGACCCAATGGCCGATGTCTGGAAATTGAAGCCGTATACTGGGCAGGTGATCGTCGAGGAGGACCATCGCGGCCGTAATCGCGAGACCGCCTTCGCTGACGTTGAGAGCGATACCTCCGTTGTCTTCTCCCAGTTGGATGTAACCGAGCGGGATAATTCGTTTTCGTGGGTAAATACGCCGGTCAAGAACTGCTTCTGGATAATATGGGGTGACAGATGTGTTTGACGGACGTTCTATGGTGCGTTCCGATACGCCATCGTCCGTTTGATCCAGCGAGCCAGGGGAATTGCTGAAGAGTGCGCTCTCCCGCGGCGTTTCTTTGGATGTGCTGAGATCGTCCGGCTCCAGGGCCGAACCTGCATTCCATGAGTCTGAGGAGATCCAGTCTTTGATTCGCTGGCGAGCATCCTGAGGCAGACCAACAAATCGTACGCCTGCCTCCTTGTTTGAGTTGCCTCGCCATGTGATCTGTCCTTCAGCTCGGATCCAATCGCCAGATTCCGGCAACTGAATCCACAGCGCCGGGAGTTGATCATCAGGCAAACGGTTTGCTGCCGACAATGCCAGCCCGCCTTCACTGATGTTGAAGGCGATCCCGCCATTCAAGTCACCCACCTTTACGAAGATCAGGGAATTGACAGTCAGTCGCGCACAGGCGCGGCGTTCTGCCGGTTCTCGACTCTTCTTCGCAACTGGCGCTGCGCACTCCATGATTACCTGCTGTTCCGGCCAATGTCTGGCAGGGGCTCTCTCAGGAAGTGTATGCGCGCACCGCGAAGCCTTCAATCCGGGAAAGCCCTACAGGAGACCCGGACAGTCAGATCCTCTGTCTACTCATCGGAACGCAGGCTGACGCCGTCGACCCACACACTTCCGGCGATCTTGTTGTCGACCTTCAGGCTCACGGGCCGAGCCACTTTTATGAGCAACAAATCGGTATCCCCGCGGGTCGTGAATTCAGCGTGCTGCTCCGACCAGCCGCGGGTACCAACAAAATTCTCGGTGGATGCGAAGAGATCACCCGGATTGTACGCATCGCAGACTTGAAATTTTGGCCCGCTAGCCGTACTGACGCCTTGGGCGCGCATGTAGCCGGAAAACTGGTACTTCGTATTCGGTCGCACGAGTACGTATTGGAACACATGACCGTAGTCGAGATCGCGTGACCCGTCGAACGTGATTCGAAGGGCACGGTTTCCGTCCAGAGCGCCAGCGGCGTCCAGGCTGACGATTGCGCCTTCCGTTGGGATAACATGCCAATCAAGTCCCCCATTGAGGATGTCGAACTCGAAGCTCCCGTTCGTAATCAGATTCGAACTTGGGTTGACAGGTGGCACCTCCTTTGGAAAACGCTCCCTTAAGGAGGACCACGCCTCCGCGAGCTGCGCGAGTTCCCTGCGTTGCACAAGAGCATCGAGATACGGTGTGGCCTCGCGTGCCTCAAATGGAATGTTCCCTTGGCGGACTCGGGCCCAAGCTTGCTCGGCTCGGACGATGTCTCCCCTTTCGATGACAAAGTTTATGTAGTCAAAAACAATTGGCGCTTGCAGAGGCAGCATCTCAAGAACCGCCCGCTGGTCGCGTATTGCATTCGTGGCCAGTGTAAAAACTCTTCTTGAGGAGGCGCTGTCCGTTTCCAAAACCGTGTGCAAGGCACGGAGCCCTTCTGCCGTCCTGCCGGTTCGGATGCAAAAATTCGCCAGCCTCCAATTGATCTCTGGCGAATGGGGAAAGAGGTCGCGCGCATGCTGAAAGGCGTAAAAGCTGTCGGTAGCACGTCCCGCCCAGTCGTAGCCAGACCCAAGATCCGCCCAGAGTTGCGCATCGTGCGGGCTCAGCGATGTCGCCCGCTGGTACAGCGCAACCACGTCATTCAGGTTTTCGGTGTCGGCGAACATGTGTGTGGCCGTCGCCGAAACGTCGTAGTATTGCGGGTTATTGGGATCCCATGCTATGGCCGTTTGAATTGCCTTCAGCGATCCTTCTCGAAAGTACCAGGCAGCCACACCCCGCCTCCCAGCCAGGTAAGCACAAAAGCACAATATGACGAGCAGGCTAAGGTGATTCCAGAGCGGGTATCTGCGTTCACCGGACCTGGTCGTTCCCTGGCAACGTCTCAATCATCACCTCCGGATACAAGCGACATAATGGGCGAAAAGCGAGCGTCCGGCTTGGCGACGGGGGATTCAGCTCTGAGCTTCCAGACAAGCGCTGCGGGATTGGCCAAACGCCGCATGAGGCGTCTACTTCAGTTTAAACTTCACGCTGATCTGGGTGGTCATGGGGACCTGGCTATGATCGAGCAGGAAGGGTTGGTAGCGCCACCGCTTCACGGCGGCAATCGCCGCGCCCGCCAGCAGGGGGTGGCCCTTCTTGACCGAGATCTCGGGATCGATAGGAGGCACAGCGACAGAACGTGGCTTAACGGGCGTGGATGACAAGAGGTAGCCCAGCGGAGCGGTATCCTCTTCCCAACCACCGAAATTCCCCAGCCCGCCAAATGGCGGCACTTTTGCATCCTCACCTATGACTGGATCCTGGTGGTGAATCACTGACATGCCAAGCAGAGGTTCTGGCTTTTTCGCCGCGCCATGACGGAGTGATATCAAGCCAGCAGGGCGAGATCGCTTGTGCGGAAGCTGTGGTGCCCGTTGCGGCCGAGGCGGCGCTTCCACCGGTGCCGGAATCAGAGTGTCGATCGGGGTGTTTACTAGCGTTGCGCGGGTTGAAAGATATGTGAGTGTTTTCAAGGAGGAAGGTAGCGACCCCACACTCGCTGCTCCGTGCCAAGCAGCCCCGAGTATTGTTGACAGCAAGACCCCGGGAAGAATCCGCCGAATGCGAAGCTTCATCAGCAAAGGCACAGACTCCGCGGGCGCGCTGCTCATTTTGGCATGCATCGAAATCGCAAGCTCTTTCGTCCTTTGGAGGGTCTTCCGGCCTAAAGATGTCAACCTCTGGGCGACAACAGCGGGAAGCGTGCGCCTGGATCCTGCTCCGAAGCCTTGCCCCGGTCCCATAACACGCCCGCTAAAATCAGCCAGCTTCTGGAGCGTCTCCGTGCAATCACGGTCGAAAGCTAAGGCGCGGCTTGACCAGGCTTCGAGGATTCCCTCGACCCGTCCTGGACAACGGATCGGCGCCACGATCATCGATCGGATTCGAAGTTGCTGGCAAACTTCGGCATCGAAGCGTGCATCGGTCAACGTGTCCTCGCAAAATTGCACCCGATCGCTAGCCAGACATTGTCCAGAGATCCCCGAGCCCGCAGACAGCTGGCCACCAATTTGTGGCCCGGTCTCGCCGCATTTTTCCCGCCAACGGCAAACCTGGCCGTCAAGCAGCGCGACAGCGGCTCCGGTCGCGCCGAAGAGCAAACGCGTATCCTCGACCAGTCGCTTCAGAAATACGTCGAGATCGCCGTTGTGCCCTGTTCTCGGTCGCAGCCGCATGAGTTCTAACATGATTTCGCCAAAGGGAAGACTGGGCGCAATAACTTCTGGCGTGCCCGCACAACACACCGATGCACCTTCAGGAATTGGCAGCAAAGCTTTCATTTGAGCTCACCCGAACACCTCCCGCTCCACGGCGAACGCAACGAGACTGTGTTCTGCACGGATTCAGGTTCGCTGCTGCAGGATACGCGGACAATCAGGTATTTACCTGCATTCCGGATGGAGCATCCGATCGTGTTGTTGTGAGTCAGTTCCCCAGAAAGCCGGGATTCGGGCGCAGGTCCATTGCAAAGACACGATGGCAGGGTACTAAAGGTAATATCCGCAATAGAACGAGTAGGCTCTTGCGCAGAAGCGTGTTAGCGTCGGGGCTCTTGAGCTTCTATGTTCGGGACCTTAGTCTGCTGTCGATTCGTGCATCACAGTTTTGGGAAGGACGGTTGCCAGCGCCGATGTAAACAATGCCGCGCCGTCAGAATTCAGGTGCATGTAATCGGACTGGTAGTATTTCAGAGGAAGGTTGGTGGGATCGACCGGAATCAACATCTGCACGCCCAGCTTCTGACTAACAAATGTCAGTTGTCGAATTGCGTCGGCAGAAGAAGGTGTGGGCGGGATCAGCAGAACCAGTCTGGCTCCATGCGACTCACACAATTCGCGTAGACGCCTTAGGCGAGCATGCGCGACTTCTGCAAACTCTGCAGATGGGGGAGTGGCCGGATGGGGCTTCAGGAGAGCCATCAGGTCACGATAGCGAGGCACCACGTGCTGGAGAACCTGGCTTCGAATGACGCCGCGCGTGTCCCAAAATGCGCTCGAATGTGCGAGCACAAGGTTACTGGTCTCTGTGCGGTCCATCTTGAGATCAGACGCCACGCTAAGCGAGTCCTGCAGGTCAAATAACAGCAACGGAACATAGTCCTGGCGCACACTATTCGCGACGAAAGCGTCCACTCCGACGCCGAGAACTACGACCTGCGGTCTTGCTCCCTCTCGAAATAACCGCTGCAACCCATAGAACCAGTCATAGTAGCCAGTCGCCTCCAGGAAGATTGGATAGAGTCTCACCTGCGCTGAAGTCCGCTGCTGCAATCGCTGTACGTCGACTCCGTCTAACAACAGCGAATTGCCCACCATTAGTACCGGAAATGGTTCGCTTGGTCCTGCGGGACGAACCTTGAGGGCCTCGGCATACTGCTGCGAGACGCGAGCGTATGTTTCTGAATGGCGTGTGAGCAAGTACCCGCTCCAGATCTCCAACCCCATGACAAGCACAGTGCAACTTCCGATTAACCATCCGATGTGGATGAGGACTGCTCTCCTAGAACTGGAAATATACGAAGGCATTGAGATTACTCCCTGAAAACAGCGCTAACACGACGATGGAGAAGACGGCGAATCCAGTGCGAATCGCGTAGGGGGCAGTCGCAAAGGGATACTCCTGGTTGCCGGCTTCCTGGAACAGGTCCACGAAGAACAGAGGAAGGGTGAAGAGGCCAAGCATTAGAAATGCCGACAAGTATTCAGTCCGCCAAGCGAAATTGCACAGCCCGGCAAGGAAGTTGACAGCAGCCCTAAGCGACGTAGCTCTAAAAAAGGTCAGGCTTACACAAAGGACGTTGAATGTCAGAATGCGCTGCCCCCACCGTGAGAAAGCCCCTGCGGGAGTCTGCGCCCGAGGCAAAATCGCGGACTTCGTCTTGGCGGGAAAGAGATACCGCTCGACCGCGAGTACAACGCCCTGGATCGCGCCGAATATCACAAACGTCCAATTGGCACCGTGCCACAAGCCTGCGAGGGCCATGGTGACCAACAGATTTCGCGAGGTCTTCCAGGCGCCATGCGCACTGCCGCCGAGCGGAATGTACAGGTAGTCGCGGAGCCATGTGCTCAAACTGATATGCCAGCGCCGCCAGAAATCCTGAAGGCGATGCGCCAGAAAGGGCTGCCGGAAATTGACCGTGAGACGGAAACCCAGTAGTTGAGCAGACCCACGTGCAATGTCGCTGTACCCGCTAAAGTCTCCGTACACCTGCCAGGCGAACGCGTACGCTCCGATGAGGACAACCCAGAAGTTGGACGGGCCAAATTGACCGCCGAATGCGGCGTTGGCCAGGAGGGCGCAATTGTCCGCAATCACGCACTTCCGCACCAGTCCCGAGACAATCAGCATCAGGCCATCGAAACATTGGGCGGCATCGAACATCCTCCCGTTCTGAATCTGCGGAAGCAACTGGTTCGGCCTTTGGATGGGGCCCGCGATCAAGTGCGGGAAAAAACTGATGAATAGCGCATAGTTCAGGTAAGAAGAAGCGGGCTGAACCTTACCCTGATAAACATCTACGACGTAGGCGACTTCTTCAAACGTGTAGAAGGAGATGCCGGGAGGAAGGATGATGCGGATGAGCGGCAGAGGAAGGTTGTGAATCCCCAGTTGGTCGAGAGCACCAACCAGTGATCCCGCGAAGAAGTCGTAGTATTTGAAGACTCCCAGAATCGCAAAGTTCCAGACCAGTGAGCACCCAAGCCACCATTTGCGATTGCGTGTCGGCGCCATGGGAGAAATTCTCTGCGCGATAAAAAAGTCAACCGTGGTGCTGGCGATCATCAATCCCAGGAAACGCCAGTCCCACCACCCATAGAAAATGTAGCTGGCGATAAGTAGAAAGATGTTTTGCGCGCGATGACTCAGCCGCCAATACACCAGCACTGCCACAGCGAGGAAGACCAGGTAGATTGGAGAGTCGAAAAGCATGGTGCGAAGTTAATCGAAACTTCCGTCGTTCTCCTCTCCACCGCACGCGCGTGCACGAACATAATCAGACGAATCCATCTGCACAATCGGTGAAACTCTGGCTTTGAGGTGCGGTGAAACCTTGGGCCCGCGTGCGGTAAGCAAATCTCGTCGCTGCTTGTGATCGAATGCCCTTGATCAGCGTCTGCCTTCTAACAACCGGGCAAGCGAGATTCCCTTCAGGGAGTCGGGGGGCCGCATTCGTTCGCATGGGCCGGGCTGATGAGCGGCATCGAATTACGAGGGTGCCGTCAAGTACACTTTTTGTCCGGCATTGCCCTCTCCATCATTTGAGGTGTAGACCGGATTGCGATGTAGCACTCCGTTCGCTAGCTTCCTTCGAGACGAGTTCCGCCTCTGTCAGCGAATTGGATTTGGCTGACCGAGTTCGTCTGTGGCTGTCCAAGGACAAGACTCAGGAAGCCCAGAAAATTGGGACTGCAATGGCGGTAGCCTGCTTCTAGGAGCTGGTATGGATGTCTGCAATCAACGTTGGCCCTGGTTCGCTGTTTTGACGCGGCTAGGAAGAGAGAGGCATGCGAGTACGTCTCTCGCGAATATAGGGTACGAATATTACCTGCCCATGAGTTGCTCGACTCGCAAGTGGTCAGATCGCTGGAAGAAAGTTGAAACGCCGCTCTTCCCTGGTTATCTGTTTTGCCGCATGAACCCCAATGATCGTCTGCCGGTACTGACAACTCCAGGAATCATTCAGATCGTCGGTATCGGCAAAACACCCGTTCCAGTCGAGGAAGACGAAATTGTAGCTCTTCAGCGAGTTGAGAACAGCTGTCTTCCGACGACACCCTGGCCATACCTTGGGGTCGGACAAATTGCGAGAATTGGAGATGGCCCCCTCAAGGGCTTGACGGGAGTCGTAACCAGAATCAAGTCGGGAATGAAGTTGATCCTATCCGTCAGCCTGCTGCAACGCTCGGTGGCAGTCGAGGTTGACCGGGATTGGATTGTCAACGTGGAGACGCCACCACCTGCCACGAACGAACCGGGCAGTCTCGCGTCGATTGCGCGTTTGATCCAAGCCTGCGGCCCTTGAACCGTCAGGCGGCCTGCCGGCAACGGCGGGTCAGTTTCATGGGGCACCAAGGAGCTCTCGTGTTACACCAGACCATCGCACGCTCACTACTTTCCGCATATCTGGTGACGTGTGCGCTGCTTGTCGCACCGGCTCAGGAATCAGTAGGCACCGACCGTTGCGTGCCAGGCGAGGCCGCCGCCCATGAGGGACGGGGAGACGGTGGTCACGAGCAACTGCAAAGCCGCAACCCCCGTTATCAATTGCATTCGGCCGATGTGCTGGAACTTACGTTTCCGTTTACACCTGAATTCAACCAGACGGTAACTGTTCAGCCGGACGGTTACATCAGCCTGCGCGGCGTTGACAGCATCCCGGTACAAGGGCAAACGTTG
>Ga0137418_10002164_pt1 | contig 18032 bp, 19 predicted proteins | sample CZODoug3_1_2_16f_FD_122242 | JGI IMG/M metagenome (GOLD analysis project Ga0137418, IMG submission 122242) | Vadose zone soil fungal communities from Angelo Coast Range Reserve, California, USA - CZODoug3_1_2_16fungal (Hybrid Assembly) | ecosystem: Environmental > Terrestrial > Soil > Vadose... | reverse complement strand
AGCTCACCGACACGACGGGAGGCAAGGGCTCCTTTTCCGTTCTTGGGACGGTGATCCGGCGGGCCCGCGCCGGCGCCCGCGCCGTGAACTATCGGCGCCTCGGCGACACTCTCACGTTCCGGGTGTCGCTCCCGGTCGGCGTCAGCGGCATCGCGGTCGAGAACATCGTCATCACGCTGCGGGACTCGATTCGGGCACCCGGGACGTTCCCGGTCGACTCGATCTCGCCCAGCGAAGTGGCCGGGTCGAACTTCGTGTGCCGGCCGCTGCGGCCGTGGGCGCTGTGGTCGATCCAGACCACGCCGCTGCTGCGCGGCCTGTCGCGTCGCGGCGGCGCGATCACGATCACACAAGTGGTCACAGTGGCGCACGGCTTCGCCATTTCGGGACGGTTCGCGTTCACCGGCCAGCGCAGCGACCTGTACGACGACCCGCTCGGCTCATTACCCATCCGCGGCACGTTCGTCGCCCCGCTCATCGCCGACACCCGGCCGTGCCGGTGAAGTTCGACCATGTCTTCGCGGACCTGGGGGGGATCGCCGCCGACCGGCTGAGCGATCCCCAAGCACTCGCGGGACTCTTGCTCGCCGCCGCCAACTCGGCCGGCCTGAACGCCGTCACGCCGCCGGTGGTCACGACGGGACCGCAAGGCGTCGGCATAGCCTTGATGTGTCACGGCGGCCACATCACCTTGCGCACCGTGCCCGACGAGGGCCTCTGCTTCGCGGATGTCGCCGGACTCGGGGGGACGCACCCGCAGCGAGGATTGGACGTGATCGTGAAGCGGCTGGGCGCGCGCGAAGTGCGGACCGATGTGCGGCGCCGCGGCCCCGTCATTCCACCCATGGATCCGGAGCGTTCATGAATAGTCTGGCGCCGTACGCCGCGTTCTTCATGCGGTTGGCAGTCGGAGGGGTGTTCCTCAGTCGCGGACTCGACAGGATCCAGAGCGGCATCCCGAATCTGTCGCTGGGCTCGCTCTTGATCCTGCTGGTGATCGCGATCGAGACGGTGGGGGCGGTGTGCGTCCTGCTCGGCATGTGGACCCGCTTGTGGGCCACCGCGATGGCGGTATTCATGGCGGTGACGATCCTGGCCAACAAGCTGCCCCATCACGCCAACTTCGAGCTGGAAGCCTTGCTGCTCGCCGGCGCGGTCACGCTCATGGCGCTGGGCGACGGGCCCCTGTCGATCGGCATCAGATTCAAGAAGACGGCCTAGTGCAGGATTCGTAGCACTCCCGCATCGGCCCCGGCCCGGAGGAACGACTCCGGGTCGGTGGCCGGGATGGCGAGCCCGGTCTGTTTGCGCCACCGCTTGGCGCTCGCCTCCATGTACTGCTCCAGCGACCCCCCGGCCCACTCGGCGGCGTCGTCCTTCATCTGCCGAACGATCTCCTCCCACGTGCCCACGTAGGTCGCGCCCGAGGGGATGCTCACGCGGTGCAGCTCGCCGCCGATCCCTCCCGTGCCGCGCGTGCGCATCCCTTGCAGCTCGGTGAGGAGTGTGCCGAACAACTCGAGCTGTCGCGGATCCCGCACCTGGCCGTCCGGCCCCATGGCTTCGATCTCCGCGAGCAGGAGGTCATCGGGCTCCGCGTCGCCGGCGAGCTCGCTCAGGCGATCGTGCCAGGGCACGAGCTCGGGGTCGTCCTCGGGAAGGCGATACACGCTCTTCTTGAGCTCGATCAGCCGCCAGATGGCGAGCGCGTCGTAGTGCTCCTCGGGGTCGGTGCGCTCCAAATGAAACAGCGCCGCCTCGTATTCGCCGCGGTCGTAGAGCAGGTTGGCGAGGTAGATGCGCGCCTCCCCGAGACTCGCGTCCAGCTCCAGGGCGCGGCGCAACCAATGCAGACTGCTCCCCTCGTCGGCGAGCCGATGCGCGGCGTAGCCGGCGCACGCGGCGGCCTCGGCGGAGTCGGGGTGGGCGGTCAGCGCCACCTCGAAGAAGCGCCGCGCCTGGTCCAGGGCGCCTTCGCGGAACAGCGCCCGCCCGATCTGGAGCATGAGATCGTGGTCGCCTTCGAAGCCGAGGGCGAGGATATGATCGAAGCACGCGACGGCGGCCCCGCGCTCCCCGAACTTGAGGAGCACCTCCCCCAGCCCGGCGAGGGCGTCTTCGTGGTCCGCATCGAGGCCGCGCGCTTCCTCGAATGCGCGCCGCGCCCACGCGAATTCGTCGCGGGCGAGACGCGCGTACCCCATCCCCACGTACAACTCGACGGCGTGGGGATACAGCCCCAAGCCCTCGCGCAGGGTGTCTATGGCGTCGTCGTATTGTCCTTCGTTGTAGAGCTGATGTGCACGTTCGTCGTATTCGTCGGAACTGAGGAACGGATCCGACATCGAACGGGACCCTCCGGGAAGGTTGTGCTATGATACGAAACCCCGGGCGGTTACACAAGCGACCGACGGCCGCTATCTTGACCGCCGATGACCTCCGCCATCGCCTCGTTGCCTGACGGCTCGGTCACGTCGCCGGCCGGGTTCACCGCCGCCGCGGCGCACGCCGGGCTCAAGGCGGACGGCGCGCTCGACGTCGCGCTCGTCGTCAGCACGACGAGCTGCGCGACCGCGGGCGTCTTTACCCGGAACGCGGTGCGCGCCGCGCCCGTGATCTACGACGCCGACCTGCTCGGCGAGCGGCCGGGCCGGGTCCGTGCGGTGGCGATGAACGCGCGCGTCGCGAACGCCTGCACCGGCCCCGAAGGCCTCGAAGCCGCTCGCGCGATGGCCCGGGCCGCCGAGGAGGCGGCGGGCCTGCCGCCGCGGACGGCCCTCGTGCTCTCCACCGGCGTCATCGGCGTGCCGCTCCCAGTCGACAAGGTGGCGGCGGGCCTGCGAGAGGCAGGTGCCCGCCTCTCCGCCGCGGGCGGTACGGACGCCGCCCGCGCGATCATGACCACCGACACACGCCCCAAGCACTGCGCGGTGCGGCTCGACACCCCGGCCGGCGCCATCACGATCGGCGGGATCGCCAAGGGAGCCGGGATGATCCATCCCGACATGGCCACGTTGCTGGGAGTGCTCACGACCGACGCCGCTTCGGAGCCCAGCGTCCTCGGCCCGTTCCTGAAGCGCGTCGCCGACCGGACCTTCAACGCCATCTCGGTCGACGGTGACACCAGCACCAACGACACGGTGCTGCTGCTCGCCAACGGCGTCTCGGGGATCGATCCGGCCCGTGATGGGGCGACTTGGAAACTGTTCGAGGAGGCGGTCACGGAAGTGGCGCGGACACTGGCTCTGGCGGTGGTGCAAGACGGCGAGGGAGCGACGAAGCTGCTCGAGATTCACGTCGTCGGGGCGCAGACCGAAGCGTTCGCGCGCGAGGTCGGCCGCGCCATCGCGCGCTCGACCCTCGTCAAGACCGCGATCTACGGCGCGGACCCCAACTGGGGCCGGGTCCTCGCCGCCGCCGGGGCGGCGGGCGTGCCGATCACGCCGGACCGCATCGGCCTCCAAGCCGCCACCAACGGTGATTGGCTGACGCTCGCCACGGGCGGGGCGACGGCCCATCCCGATCCCGAGCGGGCGCGCGCCATCTTCCAGCAAAAAACCATCCGCCTCCGGCTCGACCTGGGGGTCGGTCGCGCGGAGGCGGTGGTATGGACCTGCGACCTGTCGCCGGAGTACGTCCGGATCAACTCCGACTACATGTCCTGATTACGGCTTGGTCGTATCGCGCGGGGCGGCTGCCGGCTTGGCCTTGGCGTGCGCTGCCCGACGCGTGCGGCGCCCCTTCGTCTTGCTGGTGTCGGCACGCTGAACGGCCGGCTTGGCGGCCGCGGGCTGCTGGGCGGCGGGCTGCTGGGCAGCGGGCTGCTGAGCGAGCGCGGGCGCGGCCACGAGCGCCAGCGCGAGCAGGGTCTTGCGGAACATGATGGGACCTCCGGTTGGCTAGGGTCGTGCTACTGGGATCGCCCCTACGACCCCGGCCCCGCCCGCCGCGTCACAGCCCGTGGGTGCGGCGGCGGCGCGACCGGCACGTTGGGGAGCATGGCCCGTACCCGCGCCAGCGCCTGCAGCGGGGTCCGGCCCCCCTCGCGCTGCAGCTCGTGCGACGCCGCGACGGCGACATCCAGCAGCCGCGTGCCCCGTAGCCCCTCCCGCTGTGCTGTGCGGAGCAGATCCGCCGCCGAATCGGCCGGGAAACCGTGCGCCACCAGGTCCGCTGCGGCGTGCAAAACGGGTCCGGGAGGCTCGGCGGGGGTGGCGGCCATCAGCCGCTCGACGAGCCGCGGATCGAGTCCCCGGGCGAGCGCGGCCGCGACGGCTGCGACATCGCCATCCAGAGCGGCCCGCGTCGGCGTCGCCCGTGTCACGATCGCCCGAGCGTCACGCAGCTGCACCAACCCGCGCCGCACGCCGTTCACCAGGCGATCGACCGGGATGCCCTTCGCGCTCCCCTCCAGCGCCTTCTGCACGAGGGGCTCGGTGGGGAGGCTCTCGGCCACGGCCTGCGCGACCAGGGAGTCGATCACCGGCAGCGCGGCGGCGGGAACGCGGCCTTCGAGCCGGGCATGCGGACTCTGCAGCAGCAGGAGCAGGAGGAGCGTCACGGCCGGACGATCAACAGGGCGTTCTGCCGCCCAGCTCCAAAGCCGTCGTCCACGTATCGCCCCGCCAGCGGATCCGCCACCCACCGCTCACCATCCACCACGAACATGTACTCGTGCTGGCCGGTGGGGAGCACGACGGCGCCATGCCAGATGCCGTCGTGGTCCTCGTCGCTCAGGGGCAGGGCGCCGCGCCGCCAGTCGTTGAACGAGCCGACCACCTCGACGGACCGCGCGCCGGGGAAATGCCCCACAAACTGGGCGATGCCTTCTTCCGCGCCCGGTACCGCGGCTTGGCCGCCCGGCAGGAGCAACAGCGCCGCGAGCGCCGCCGCCAACGCCAGCGTCCAGGCTGGACGAAGGCGCAGTGTCACGGCGCGTGGCCGGGTGAACCACTGGGTGAGGCGGCGCGCCGCTCCGGCCGGCGCGGTGACGGAGGTCGCAGCGTCCGAGCGGATCTCCGCCATCACGCGGTCGGCGACGCTCACCGCTGGCGGCTCACGCAACAGCTCCGTAGCGGCTAGCAAACGCACATAGGCCTCCCGCAGCCCGACGGGCAGCGTGGCCGGGTCGCGCTCGCCGTCGAGCGCCTCCTGCAGCCTCGGATCGATGACTGTCATACCAGCTCCTTCAACGCCGCGAGCAGCGCCTCACGGGCGCGGTGCACGCGCATCTTGAGCGTCGGAATCCGGGCGCCGGTCACCGCCGACATCTCCTCGTAGCTCATGCCTTCTATGTGCTTCAAGACGAATGCCTCGCGCTTCTCTTCCGGCAGCCCCGCCAGGGCACGTTCCACCAGCGCAACTTGCTCACCTCGCTCCAGCACCGCCCATGTGTCCACCGGATCGGCGAGCGGCGGAGCGTCGTCCAGTGGAACGTCACCGGTGTGACGCCGGCCGAGGTGGCTGCGGCAACGGTTGCCGGTGATGCGGTACAGCCAACTCTTCAAGTGCTCGAGGTCGCGGCACTGGGCCAAGTGCCGATAGGCGCGCACCAAGCTCTCGGCTACCGCATCCGCCGCGGCATCGGGACTTCCGAGCATGCGCGTTGCAAACCGCAGCAACCCCGGCTCGTACCGCCGGATGATGATTCCGAACGCCTCCTTGTCACCGCCCAGGACTTGGGCAACGACTAGGGCATCCGACGGAGCGTCGCGCACTTAGGAGGGGGACCCGCGCCTGGCGGGTTTGGTCACGGGGGGGTGACGCGGCTGGCGAGGATTTCGCGGGCGGCGCCTAGGAAAGTGGACGCGCGCACGCCCGCACCGTCCACGCCGCCGGCGAAGGCTTCGAGGGCCGCTTCGGCGCGGCGTCGGTACGCGGCATCGCCGGTGGCCTCGGCGAGGCGCAACAGGACGCGCGCGGTCCAGGCGTTGGCACCCGGGAGGATGTCGTCGAAGACCTGCTTGGTGCGATCGGCGAGCGCCGGCGCTGTCGGGTCGGCCGCGGCGGCGTCGTAGTAGCCGCCGAGGGGGTCGGCGTAGCTCGTCTCGAGAAGGGACGCGAGGTCGCGCGCGACGGCGAGATAGCGCGCGTCGCCGCCGACCTGATAGGCGGCGACGCAGGCGCCCGCGACCTGGACCTGGTCCTGGAGCAGCCCGCCACCACCCACCTGGGCCGAGCCCGCGACGGCGTGCCGCACGCCCCATCCGCGAGCGTACATCCGCTGGAGCAGCCCATCGAGTGCGCCGCGCGCGCGCCGCTCGGCCGCGGCCTCGCCGAGTGTCGCGGCCGAGAGGATGACGGCCTCGATGATGTACGCCTCCTGGTCCGCGAACACCGCGCGATCTCCGGGATCGGCGACATCCTTGGCGAGGCTCCTGGCCAGCGCGCGGCCGGCGTCGCGGTAACGCGCTTCGCCCGTCACGACCCAACCTTTCGCGAGACCGCGGAGCAGCGCGGCACGTACGAGGCGGGGCGGATCTTCCGGCGCCCCCGGAGGGGGACCGCTGGCCACCGCCTCCGAATCGATCAGCAGGTCGAGCGCCCGGCGTGCGACGACGAGCGAGGCCGAGTCCCCCCGGCGCGCGAACTCGGAAATCAGCAGCGACGCGGCCTCGGCGTGCATCACACTCCCCACCGCCACGCGGGTGCGGACCGCCTCGTCGAGCGCCGCGCGCGCCGCCACGACCTCCGGCTGGATGCGGTCGGCCTGCAGCACGCCCCGTCCGACGCCGGCGCCGGCGAGCGCGAGCTGCCGCACCAGCGCGGCGTGCTGCACGATGAACGCGCGGCGATCGCGGTAGCTCTTGGCCACATCGGGGAGAATCTGTTTCAGCCCCCGTCCCGTGATGGGGTCGTCGGCCGGGAAGTAGGTGCCGCCGAAGAACGCGGCGCCGTCGGGCGTGAGGAACACGGTGAGGGGCCAGCCGCGCAGACCGGCCATGGTCGCCACGGAAGCCTGGTAGCGTTGCGCCACGTCGGGGCGCTCGTCGCGGTCCACGCGCACGGGAACGAACAGCGCGTTGATCAGGGCGCCGATCTCCGGGTCGGTGTAGATCGCGCGGTCGGTCTCGGCGCACCAGCGACACGCGTCGCTCCCGACGTACAGCAGCACCGGCCGATCGAGCTTCGCGGCGAGCGCGAACGCCTCCCGTCCCCACGGCTGCCAGCTCACCGGCTGGCGCGCGGCACGAGCGAGATAGCTCGTCGCCGAGTGCGCCATGCGGTTGGCGAACGGCCCGCGCTCGGTGATGCAGGCGGACGAGGCAACGAGCAGGATGGAGAGGAGGGGGCGGGTGCGCATCGGATTGCGGGAGAACATACCCTCGCCGCCTACCGTCCGTTCCGTCCGCCGCTTCGCCCCAACGGCCCGACTATATTGGCGGGATGAGCGACGTGACCATCACTCCCAAGGTGAACGGGCCCCTCGTCATCGAGGGTCCGGTGCGGGTTGTAACCCCGGATGGGCGGGAACTGCCAGTCCCCCCGCGCAAGGACGGCCGACCGGCGGAAGTCGTTGTCCTGTGCCGATGTGGCGGGTCCGCGACGAAGCCGTTTTGTGACGGAACGCACAAGCGGAACGGCTTCACGGACGCCCCGGCTCCCACGCCGTAACCGCACCGTATTATGTTGTCTGGCGCTGGTGCATGCCCGTGCCCCCGAACTTGAGGAGCGACCGACAATGGCTAAGGGAAAGGCCCCGATGGCCGCGGACGAAGGCTATTGCGTGAAGTGCAAGGCGAAGCGGAAGATCTCGAATGGCCAGCAGGTGAAGATGGCCAACGGCCGCCCCGCGCTGAAGGGCGTGTGCCCAGTATGCGGGACGGGGATGTTCAAGATTCTCGCGCCGCCGAAGTAACCGCCGTCTGCCCATACCACGCGCCCCCGACGACGCCGTCGTCGGGGGCGCGCTTCATTTGATCACCCGGCGGCTGCGGTCCCCCTGGAATGCGTAGCGGAAGGTGTAGCACGCTGCGCCCACGTCACGGCAGTAGTAGGCGAGGATCTCGAGCTTGCCATAGCGCCCGTCGACGGTGCGCACGGCGTAAACGTGTGCCTTCGACGTGAGGAGATGCGACAGCATGCTGTACGCGTACCACTTCCCGACGCCCGGGTTCAGCGTGTCGCGCCCGAACTCCGTGGGCGCGTAGCCCTCCCCTTCTGGGGGCACCTCGCGCACCGAGTCGAACACCACAGCACCGAGGTCGGCGATCCCCGCGCCGGGCGCGGCGATGACGTGATGCCGGCGGAACGCGATGTCCCAGGGACCTGAATCCACGACGCCGTTACGGGCGAACTGGAACCGGCGCCAGCTGTCGCCCGCCGACGCGTCGAGCGTGTACGTGCCGGGTCCGACGAGCGAGTCACCGACCGTCACCGGCACCGGCGTGGTGACAGCGTATGGTGGGAACTCCGGCTTCGTGAAGGAGCCGATAACGAGGGACGCGACGAGGAGCAGGAAGGCGCCCGCGAGTGCGAACACCAGAATCGGCGGCCGGGGAGAGCGGCTCAAGCCTCCGCCATGAAGGGATAGGTGGGGTCACGCGGCGGCACAAAGTTCTCCTTCACCGCGCGCGCGCTCGTCCAGCGGACGAGGTTGAGCGGGCTCCCGGCTTTGTCGTTGGTGCCGCTGGCCCGCGCCCCTCCGAACGGCTGCTGGCCCACGACGGCGCCGGTCGGCTTGTCGTTCACGTAGAAATTGCCCGCCGCGTAACGCAGCGCCGCCTGGGCCTCGGCCACGGCGCGGCGGTCTTGCGCGAACACGGCGCCGGTCAAGGCGTACGGTGAGGTGCGGTCCACGAGCGCGAGCGTCTCCGCCCACTGGCGTTCGGGATAGACGTACAGCGACAGCACCGGCCCGAAGATCTCCTCGCACATCGTGCGGTACGCCGGGTCCTCCACCTGGATGAGCGTGGGCTGCACGAAGTAGCCATCCGTATCGTCGCAGCCGCCCCCGAACAACACTTTCGCCTTCGGGGCGCTCTTTGCGCCGTCGATGTACTCCTTGATCTTCGTGAAAGCCTTTCGATCGATCACGGCCCCCATGAAGTTCGTGAAATCCGCGGGGTCGCCCACCTTGAGCCCGGCCAGCATGCCGAGCACGCGCTCCTTCACCTTCGGCCACAGCGAATCGGGAACATAGGCGCGGGAGGCCGCGCTGCACTTCTGTCCCTGATACTCGAAGCCGCCTCGCACGATGGCGGTCGCCAACGCGTCGACGTCGGCACTCGCGTGCGCGAGGATGAAATCCTTCCCGCCCGTCTCCCCCACGAGCCGCGGGTAATCGGCGTAGGCCGTGAGATTCGTCGCCACTTGCTTCCAGAGGGACTGAAAAACCTCCGTCGAGCCGGTGAAGTGGATGCCGCCGAGATGGCGGTCGGCGATCACGCGTTCGCTGATCTGGCTCGCGGGGCCGGGGACGAAGTTCACGACGCCCGGCGGCAGTCCGGCTTCCTCGAGGAGCTTGAGGAGGAAGTAGTTCGAGTACGCCGCCGTCGCCGCCGGCTTCCAGACCACGGTGCAGCCCATGATCGCGGGCGCGGTGGGGAGATTGCCGCCAATCGACGTGAAGTTGAAGGGCGTGATCGCGTAGACGAATCCCTCGAGCGCCCGGTAGTCCAGCGCGTTCCACGTGCCGGAAGAGGAAATGGGCTGATCGGCGTGAATCTTCTCAGCGAAGTGGACATTGAAGCGCCAGAAATCGATCAACTCGCACGCGGCGTCGATCTCGGCCTGGTACGCCGTCTTACTCTGGCCCAGCATCGTCGCGGCGTTCACGACGGGCCGCCAGCGCGTCGCCAGCAGGTCGGCGGCCTTGAGCATCACGGCGGCGCGGTCGGCGAGGCTCGACGCCGACCACTCGCGCCAGGCGCCCCGCGCCGCGGCGATCGCGCCTGCCACTTCATCCGGCCCCGCCTGGTGCACCTTGGCCAGCACGCGCCGGTGGCAGTGCGGTATCACGGCGTCGACCGTGCGGCCGGTGCGGATCTCCTTCCCTCCCACGATGACTGGAATCTCGATCTGCCGGCCCCCCATGTCCTTCAGCGTCTGCTTCAGCTCGGCGCGCTCGCGCGTCCCGGGGGCGTAACTCAGGACGGGCTCGTTGGTCGGCGTCGGTATCTTTGGGGGCGTGTTCATGGGCGGGAAATCTAATCAATCTGATCGTGGAACCTGAAAACGTTCTCACAGTGATGAGCATTGACCCAAAGGCCCGCGTCGGCCACGTCCACCTGACCGTGTCGAACCTCGAGCGCGCGCTGGCGTTCTACCGCGACGTGCTCGGCTTCGACGTCACGGCGACCTACGGCCGCGACGCGGTGTTCCTGTCGGCCGGCGGCTACCATCATCACATCGGACTCAATACCTGGGCAGGCCGGGGGGCGCCGCCTCCCGCGCCCGGGACGACCGGCCTGTACCACTTCGCGATCCTGTATCCCGATCGGCCGGCACTCGCGGCTGCGGTGCGCCGGGTCCTCGAAAACGGGATCGCGATCGAGGGCGCCTCCGATCACGGCGTGAGCGAAGCGGTGTACCTGCGCGACCCCGATGGAAACGGCGTGGAGCTTTATCGCGACCGGCCTGAAGGCGAATGGCCTCGAGCCGACGACGGCACCATCGCGATGCACACCCGCCCGCTCGACCTCCCGGCGCTGCTGCGCTAGGCGGGTTCGCTGCCGCGCTGCGGCGGCAGGGGGAGCACGACAGTGAAGGTCGTGCCCGAGTCCGGGCGAGGCGCCGCCTCGACACGTACCGTGCCGTGGAACATCCCTTCGGCGACGCTCCGCACCTTGGCGAGCCCCATCCCGCTCCCCCTGCCGAACTCCTTGGTCGTGAATCCGGGCTCGAAGATCTGTGCGACGAGCCGGGGGTCGATCCCCGTGCCCCGGTCGCGGACGACCAGCTCGAGCTGCTGCGCGTCCTGAGTGAGCAACACCTCGACCGGGGTTTGCGCCTCGGCCGAGGCGTCGGCGGCGTTGCGAACCAGGTTCACCAGCATGTCGAACAGGGCGTTGGGATCGCCCTTCAAGTACACCGAGTCCACGGTGGCGGTGAACTGCACATCGAGGCCGCGGTCGCGCAGCAGGCGCCGCTCGAGCGTGAGGCAGGAGCGCACCACGCGAACCACATCGAACCGCTCGGACCGTACCATCGCGCCGCGGGCCCGGTCCTGAATAGCGCGCAGGAACTGCGTCGCGCGATCGATGTCCTCGATCACCTGGCCGAGATCGTCGAGCAGCACCAGGCGGCGGTCGGCGCCCAAGTCCACCCACCGCCCCACCGACTCCATCACCAGTTGCAGTCCCGCCCGCGCGGCGGTGAGGGGATTGCTCGCCTCGTGAGCGATCATCGCGGGGAGGCCCGCGAGGTCCCGGAGCGGATCGTCGCGCTGGGTCGCGGCGACGAGCGCCGCGCTGTCGCGCCCGTCGATCAGGCCGAGCGCCAGACCCGCCAGCTCGAGGGCGAGCCGTTCGCGGTTGCGGCGCTCGCGGCCGTCGGGAGGCGGCGCCGGGGGCTGCGACCGGACCGGAGCGACCACCCACGCGGCCCCCGCGCTCCCCTGCGTCGCCACCCAACGCGAGCCGACGGGGATCGGGACATTCCAGCGTCGCAGTGCCTCGAGGTCGAACGGTGGGGGGGGCGTCGCAATGTCGGGGTCGCTGGTCGCCCGCGGCACCACCGCGTTGGGGCCGCTGACTTCCCAGAGAATGACTGGTCGGCCGACGACGGCGCTCGCCTGGCGCAGGACCTCGCCCGCCTCACCGCGGAATATCGGTGCACCCACCGCCCCACCTCCGATAGCGTGCCACGGCACACCCGCGCGTAGCGGGTGACCGATGGGCAAGTCGGGCGCACACTAGAAATGCCGACCCGCCGGGACGGCGTCAAGCGAGCCCTTTCCTTATCTACGTTGCGGTACGACTTGAGCCTCCATGGAGCGAGTGTAGGAGAGCTGAGCGGCGTAGATCCGCCACGCCCCTCCTTCGTCCTGCCACAGCATCGTCCCCTCGCCCGGTCCGATCTGACGCGATCCCGCGGCGGCCAGGTCCAGCGTGAAGGGAAACGTGACGAGGGCGAGGTTCTTGCGAACCAGGACGAAGTTCGGCGTCTGCGGCACGAGATTCGTCACCGTCACCGTCGGCCAGAAGCTGCGCTGGAACCGCGATTCTTCGGCCCAGCCGTGTGTGCGCCCGCCGGTCGGCCAGGCGACCGTGAGGTACTCCTTCTGTACGTAATACGGGGCGAGCGAGTCGGGGTTGTGCAGGTTCCACGCCCTCACCCAGCCCTGGAAGCGAGCCCTAAGGTTCGCTTCGGTCACCCGGTCCACTGCCGGGGCGCTGCCACCGCCGCAGGCGACGAGGGTGGCGGCAAGCAGCGTTCCCGTGATCCACCGGCGCATGGGTCCTCCCATGTGGAGTGCCACACTACGTAGCAGCCGGATCGAGCGCGCGGCAAGAGCCTGCGCGCTCGTATTGACACCTTTCCTGAGCCCGACTAGCGTGAGGCCCCATGACCACACCGCCCCTGCCGCCGCGGCCCTCCGTGGGCCGCTCGTCGTTTGCCATCGCGATGAAGGACTACACCTTCATCCGACCCGGCATCGCCGTCTCGATCAGCGCCGCCACGCTCGCGCTGGCGTTGGTGATCGGGTCTTGGCTGATCGTCTCCCTGCGCGGCGCGGCCGCCACGGTGGCGAACGGCGCCCGCACCGTCGAGACGCTGCACGGGTACAACGCCGGCCTCGAGGTGTGGCGCCAGATGGTGACGAGCACCGACCCGGCCTACCGGCGCCCCGAGGCGATCGCCCAACGTGACAGCATCGGCCGCGCTCTACGGGAACAGCTCGCCAGGCTGCGCACCACCATGGAGGACGCCAAGGATCAGGAGCGGGTACAACAGATTCTGGAGGGGCTGACGCGCACCGAGCTCAGCGTCGGCACCGAGGCGCGCGAGGCCATGATTGTCCTGCTCGCGAAGCAGGATTCCGCGATGTTCCACGCCGCGCAGACGTCGCAGAACGCGGTGCTCCTTTCGGCGGCGCTGCTCGGGCTGACGGTCGTGGCGGCGGGTATGCTCGTGATCCCGATGGCATGGCTGTACATCCGCCACAAGCGGGGAGCGACCATCGAAGTCAAAGTGTGAGATCCCTCGCTGTCGTCCTCGTCCTGTCGTGCGGTCCCGCCGCGCTCGGCGCACAGGACACCGTCGCCGCCCAGCCCTCCCCCTCCCCCCCACCGCCCCGATCGGGCGCGGCCTTCGGCATCCCGCTGGCGAGCCTTTTTGTGCCCGGCCTGGGCCAGTACCTGCAGCACGCCCCGCTGGCGGGCCTCGCCTACACCGGTGCTGCGATGGGTGGTTACGCCCTGTATGCCGGGGATCCGGAGGCCGCGACCGCGATCGACCTGCCGCGCGATGCCGCCGGACAGCGGGCATTCCTCGGCGCTCAACTCGCGACGGACGCCGGCGCGCTGAGCGCCTACGATTCCTTCCATAGGTCGCTCGCATCGCTGCAGCACCACGGCAAGTACCGGTTCATCACCTCACACGATTCCCCCGGACGCCTGTTCCTCGCGCCCCTCGACCTCCGCATGCTCAAGCGCTGGACCACGTGGGCCGATCTCGCCCATACGGCGATCGTGGTAGCCGTGGTGCTCGGTGAGCGGAGGCCGGGCGTGCAGTACCCGCCGCTCCGCACGGGGGACGACGCGTTCGTGACATCGTTCTCGTATGGCGCCGCCGTCGGTGAGGAGGCGTTGTTCCGGGGCTGGCTGTATCCCGTGCTGTACCAGGCGACGGACGAGCGCATGTGGCTGTCGAACGGGGTCCAGGCCGCCGTGTTCGGCACGCTGCACATCCCGCGAGCGAAAGGGTACGCGGCGGTGATCGCGGGCTGGGCGTTCTGGGAAGGGTGGGTGACTCGGCGCAACGGCTGGAGCGTTCGGGAGTCCGTGTTCCACCACTTCTGGTACGACGTGGCCGTCGGCGCGGCCACGTTGCTCACGCAGGAGCAAGCGACGGTCACGATCGTATTCCCCGCGTTTCAGTTCTAGGGTTATGTTGTCCCGCATGTGGTCTCCAATGGGCGAGGCATACGAGTGACGAAGCCCGACGTCGCCCCCGGGGGGGGGGCGCGCACCCGCCGCAGATCTGTGCCCACCCTCGAGGGTCCGCGGCGGCTCGAGCGCATCCGCACCGTGGTCGTTCCCGACCACGACGACCTCGTCGTGCTGCTTGCCGATCGTATCGCGGACGTGATCCAACGCGAGACGGCGGCGAAGGGCCGCGCCGTGTTGGGGCTCGCCACCGGCAGCACGCCGATCGGCGTCTATCGCGAGCTGATCCGTCGCCACGAGGCGGGCAGCGTCGACTTCTCGCGCGTCGTCACGTTCAACCTGGACGAGTACTATCCGATGGCGCCGGATCGCCCTCACAGCTATCGGCGCTACATGTTCGAGAACCTGTTCGACCACGTGAACATCGAGCCCGGCAACGTGCACATCCCCGACGGCGGCGTCTCGCGGGAGCGGCTGACGGAGCATTGCGCCGCGTATGAGCGGGCCATCGCCGAGGCGGGCGGCATCGACTTCCAGCTCCTCGGGATCGGCAAGAGCGGGCACATCGGTTTCAATGAGCCGGGCTCCTCATCCGAGTCGCGCACCCGCCTGGTCACGCTCGACACGCTCACCCGCAAGGACGCCGCGGCGGACTTTTTCGGCGAAGACAATGTGCCGCGCGAGGCGATCACGATGGGGGTCGCGACCATCCTCGAGGCGCGGGAGATCGCGCTGATCGCGACGGGCGAGCACAAGGCGGCAATCGTGCGACGCGCGGTGGAGGGCGAGGTCGAGCCCGATGTGGCCGCGACATTCCTGCAGCGGCACGGCAACGCAACGGTCTTCCTCGACCTGCCGGCCGCCGGCGAGCTGACGCGGGTCGACACGCCCTGGGTGCTCGAGGCCGTCGAATGGACCCCGACGATGACGGAGCGCGCCGTCGTCTGGCTCGCCGAGCAGGCCGGCAAGGCCATTCTCAAGCTGACGGCGCGGGACTACTCCGAGCACCACCTCAGCCCGCTGCTCGCACGCCACGGCACGCCGGGACCGATCAACGGTCTCACGTTCACGCGGCTGCGCGACAAGATCCGGGGCCGTCGCAATCTCCCTACTGGGAAGTCCGTGCTCGTCTTCTCGCCGCACCCCGATGACGACGTCATCTCGATGGGCGGCGTGCTGCGCAAGCTGCGAGAGAACAAGAACGCCATCGTCGTCGCCTACATGACGAGCGGCAACATCGCCGTCTTCGACCACGACGTGGAGCGCCACCTCGACTTCGTGGCGCGGGGAGCCGCCACGATGGGACTCGATCCCGCGGCGGCGCGCCGGGCCTACGAAACCGCCGCCACCAGCTTCGAGCGCAAAGCGCCGGGTGATGTCGACCTCCCCGCCGTTCAGGAACTCAAACGGTTCATCCGGGAATCGGAAGCGATCGCCGCGCTCGAGTCCGTGGGCATCCCGCGCAACGACGCGCGGTTTCTCAATCTCCCGTTCTACCAGACGGGCGAGGTCCGCAAGCGCCCCATCGGTGAGGAAGATGTGGCCATCGTCGCGCGTCTGATGGAGGAGACGCACCCCGACCTGGTGTTTGTGGCGGGGGACCTGTCGGACCCGCACGGAACGCACCGCATGTGCAAGGCCGCCATCGACCAGGCGCTGGAGCGGTACACGGGTCCGAAGGCCGAAGTGTGGCTGTACCGCGGTGCGTGGCAGGAGTGGGCGCTGACCGAGGCGGACGTGCTGGTGCCGCTGTCGCAGGACGAGCTGCGGGCCAAGGTCATCGCGATCTTCAAGCACCAATCGCAAAAGGACACGGCGCCCTTTCCCGGCGGCCACGACGACCGCGAGTTCTGGCAGCGCGTAGAGGCGCGAAACGTCGAGACGGCGGCGCACGCCGACCGTCTGGGACTCCCCGAGTACTATGCGATGGAGGCATATGTCGTGGCGAAGCCGTAGCGCCCTCTGCGCCGTCCTCGCCGCGGCTCCCTCGGCCCTCGCGGCCCAGAACTTCGACACGGTGCAGGTCCGGACCATCAAGGCCGGCGACGGCGTCTACATGCTGCAGGGTTTCGGCGGCAACATCGGCGTGTCCGCGGGCGCGGACGGCGTGGTCCTCGTGGACGACCAGTACGCGCCGCTCACCGAGAAGATCAGAGCCGCGCTCGCGTCGCTCAATCCGGGTCCCATCCGGTTCGTGTTGAACACGCACTGGCACTTCGACCACACAGGCGGGAACGAGAACTTCGGCAAAGGCGGGGTGGTGATCGTGGCGCACGAGAACGTGCGCCGCCGCATGAGCGCCGAGCAGTTCATGACGTCGTTCCCGAACGTGGTGCCGGCATCTCCGTCGGGCGCCCTGCCCGTCGTGACATTCACCGACGCGGTGACGTTCTACTACAACGGCGATTCGATCTCCGCCTTTCACGTGGCCCCGGCGCACACCGACGGCGACGTGATCGTGTGGTTCCGCCACGCGAACGTGATCCACATGGGCGACACGTTTTTCAACGGCCGCTATCCGTTGGTCGACCTGGCGAGCGGCGGCGCGGTGGACGGGTTCATCGTCGCGGCTGATCGGGTCCTTGCCCTGAGTGATGCGAACACGAAGATCATTCCCGGGCACGGGCCCCTTGGCGACCGCATAGCGCTCCAGGCGTTCCGGACGATGATGGCGACAGTGCGCGACCGCATCAAACAGGCGATCGCCGCCGGGCGCACCCTCGATCAGGTGAAAGCCGCCAAGCCGACGGCGGACTTTGACGCCGTGTGGGGCAACGGCCGCATCACGCCCACGATGTTCGTGGAGATCCTCTACCAGGATCTGAGCCGCCGCCCGTGACCTCCGCCGCGTGGCTCCTCATCGCGGCCATCGCTCAGAACCCGACGGACACCGCCCGGGCGGCGCAGGACTCGGCCCTCCGCGTATTCCTCGACTGCCCCAACTCCTTCTGCGATTTCGACTACTACAGAACGGAGGTCACGTTCGTGAACTGGGTGCGGGACCGCCAGTTCGCGCAGGTGCATCTCCTGATCACGACGCAGGACACTGGCGGCGGACGGGAGTACACATTGACCTTTATCGGCCTCGAGCGCTTCGCCGGCGCCGCGGACACGCTGCACAGTATCTCCCGTTCGACCGACACCGACGACGACATCCGGAAGACGCTCGCGCGAACCATGCGCCTCGGCCTCATACGGTTCGCGGCACAGACACCCGTCGCGCCGCGGATCGAGATCTCGTACAGCGCCCCGGCACAGGCCGCGGCGGCAGTGAAGGACGGTTGGAATTTCTGGGTCATGAACGTCGGACTTAGCTCGTTTCTCCGCGGTGAGGAGACGCAGAGCTTCACGAACCTGAACGCATCGCTGTCGGCGAATCGAATCACCGAGACATGGAAGATCCGGCTTTCGGTAAACGCGTTCTATAGCGAGAGCAACTTCGAATTCCACCCGGACTCAGTGACTACCATCAAATACCGCAACCTCCAGCGAGGTTACGGCGGTCGGACAACCATCGCGCGCGCCCTTGGACCCCGCTGGTCGGCCGGCGTGCGTACCTCGGTGTCGCAGGCCACGTTCTCGAATCAGGACTTGGAGTTACGGGCAGGGCCGGTACTCGAATACGACTTCGTCCCCTATTCGCAATCGACGCGACGCCTGATCACGCTGCAATACGCGCCGGCGATCGCGGCCTTCAACTACACGGACACGACGATCTTCAACAAGACGGCCGAGACGCTGCTCAGCCAAGCGTTGACCCTCACGATCGACGTGAAGGAGCCTTGGGGCTCCGTGGGTACCGCACTCGAGGGCGCGGCATACGTGCAGGATTTCGCAAAGCATCACGTCGCCATCTCTGGCAACGCCGATCTTCGACTCTTCAAGGGGCTGTCGCTGTCCGTGTTCGGGAGTGCGGCCCGCATTCGTGACCGCATTTCCGTGGCGAAAGTCGCGGGATCAACGCCAGAGGAAATCCTGCTG
>Ga0137418_10002163_pt1 | contig 18033 bp, 19 predicted proteins | sample CZODoug3_1_2_16f_FD_122242 | JGI IMG/M metagenome (GOLD analysis project Ga0137418, IMG submission 122242) | Vadose zone soil fungal communities from Angelo Coast Range Reserve, California, USA - CZODoug3_1_2_16fungal (Hybrid Assembly) | ecosystem: Environmental > Terrestrial > Soil > Vadose... | reverse complement strand
CCCGCCGCTCCGAACGGCAATTTCGCCGATGTGGTCCGCGCCATCCGCACGCACAACGCCTACGCGAATTTGCACACCGGGATGTTCCCCGGCGGCGAAGTGCGCGGCACGGTGGAGGCGCACCGCGAGGACGACGAATAGGAGCGGCAAAAACGGGCAGGGCTCTCAGCCCGCGCTCCCAGCTGCTCTCTTTTTTCCACACCGCGCACTACAAGCGCGCGTCACGACCGCGCCTTTTCGCGCCACCTTATTTCAGCGAGGGGTCTCATCCGCGATTATTCAGGATGGGACCTCTTCCTGCTCCCGCCGTACCCGTTCGGGCCTTCCACCAATCAATGAGCCTCTTGCTCCGTGGGCGGCTCATCTCTTTCGCCCTCCAAAATAGTGGACGACGCCGAGGACGGGCCGGAGATCGTATCGTCCTTGAATCGTTCCCGACGCGTTGAAGAAAGACGTGTGCAGAGCGTCAACGCTGACTCGCAGGGCTGTAGAGTTAGAGAACCAGTATTCGTACCCGCCACCGAAGGCCCACGAGAAATCGTAGACGTATCCTTTCCCGAATCCACCGCCGAGGGGAACGGCGCCCGTGACCCTGGCGCCTCCAAATAATCCATGAACATAAGTAACCAGACGCCGGTCTCTCCGGGGATAGAACACTGGACCAACGAGGTAGCTTAGAACATCGCTGTGATGTCCTGTGCCAAGCACGTTACTTGCGTACATGTAGCCCAAGTCCGCCCTCACGCTAAAACGGGGAGTTATACCTTCCGTCAGGCTCGCGTCCACGCCGGTCAAGCCGATCCCGGCTGACAACGGTGTAGTGCTCCTCATGTAGGAATACCCCAGGCTCGCATCCATCACCGGTCCGACTCCAGCCGGGGCCGGTAGTTGCGCCGATGCACGGGAAGCGCAGAAGAAAAGACAAAGTACAATCTTGCTGGCAATTTTCATGGGATCATGGAGGGCGCAGGGCTTCACATTGAGATGCAGTCGACGTCCCCCCGCCGTTTCCTGCAAATGCGGAACTTCATCACGCGCCGCACTCGTGAAACTCTTAGTACGTAGTCAGGAACATTTCCATCCAGCAAAGACCCTCTTTCGCATCAGGTGTTTGCCTATACCTGCGTTTGGGGCCATCAGATACTTGGTTGGGGACGCGAAGAAGGCCTTCGCCCTTCGCCGTGGTCACTCAGCGAGACGATACCCTTAGGGACTAGTCTCCAGCAATCGACCAGTCAACAACCGCTGTTCTCAATTGGGGGGAACGAACCTCATGAAACCGGCCGGGGACCCGCGTCATAATTCGCAATCCCGATGCCTCAGTCACTCTGGCCCCTGGGGTTGTTCCTTTTTGTTGGAACTGGGGCCAGAGTGACCGCAAGCACGCCAAAAATACGGCAAGCATTCCTCGCACCCTCGCGGAATTCGCACTTTGCTTGGGATTGTAACCAGCGCTCGTTTCAGCGAGCTGAACGGGTTTGCCCTTCTGGCGAGAAATCCAAGGCCTTTAAGAGAAACCTGTCAGAGAAAGGGGTCTTAACGCTCTATCGTTTGCTTTCGAGCAAGGCGCAATTGGCGACGCACTTCACCGCCAGCATCTCGATTTCGGCTTTCTTGTGATTCGGGACGCTTCCGGTGGATTCCGGCACCACGATGAGCGACTGCGGGCCATCGCCTGCATTGAAGGTGCATTGGAACTGCAAAGACTGAACGCCGCGTTGCTGGCAGGGGTTTTTCTGCAGCGCGGACTCAAACATTTCCGGCTTCGCATGCAATTGGTTGGCAATTTCCGACGGCATCATCGCCACCACCATCGGAACCGGCGATTTGATTTTTATGCTCACCTGCTCCCCGTCATGGTCCGGCGTAAACCCGCCATAAACCTTCAGGAAGGAGGTGAGCTCATACTTCTCTTTGACCTGGCGAATCCACTGATACTCCGGCTGGATGCAGTTTTCCACGCAGTCCCAGCGAAAGTATTGGATGTGCACGTCGTTCGGAGCAGTGAACCGGCGCGTGGCGGAACCCTGGCCCGTCAGTATCGCGGCGATCCCCACGCCCACCGCCTGATCCGTCTTGCTGTCGGACTTCAACACCGCGCCGAGTCCGGCAAACACGGCCGGATCGAGGCTGTTTCGTTCGTCACGGATGACCAGCGTCATGGCCTCCGGTGGCAGGTCGCAGACGTAAATGGCTTCCATCACATGCTCTCGCGTGCATAGTTGCTGTAGGTTGGGGATGGCCTCGGGATGTTGCAACGCCTGGTTCCATCCCTCAGCCGAGGTCAGGAATATCGTGATGGGCTTTTCCGCCTTGATATCCACGTGGATGTTGCCGCCATTCGCACCCGGGTGATACGTGCGCCCGGAATGATAGTTCGCGGGATCCAGCCGCACGCTCTCATCATTGGCGGGGAGCCAATTGAAAACTCGTTGCTGGCCAAACGACGGCCCGGAGAACGCACAAATCAGCAAAAACGCGAAAAGGAACGGTATTTTTGTGTTTCTCATAATTCCATTGGAGCGCGACGGCCCTTCCGCCGCAAGGTTTCCGCGTGAACGTGGCCCTTAGAAGTATCCTGACCATTAGGACAGGTAACCGGAGCGTCCCGGGGCGCCATGGTTTCAAAGTGGGCCCGGCGGGTGTTGAGTTGTGATCTCTCTGCTTGCGGATTCACACCGGGTCAGCTTCATACCTATCCCGCCCCTCCTGCCGGGTGAAACGATTCCGCGACAGTCTTCCGCAATCCTGCCCATCGCGCACAATCTCTGCTAGAATCGCTGCCATGAAAAGACGCATCTTGCTTCAGTCCCTTCCCGCAGTAGTGTTCCTCCCAACGGCGGCCTGGCTTGCCTCGGATCAAGAGAAGTCGGGCTCCACGCCGTCCTCAACAACTGTGTACGAACTTCGTGTCTATCACCCTTACGATGGCAAGCTGGACGACCTGCTCCGCCGCTTTCGCGAACACACCACAAAACTCTTCGAGAAACACGGCATGAAAAACGTGGCCTACTGGACGCCCACGGACGATCCCCAGAAAGGGAAAACCCTCGTCTACATCCTTGCCCATCCCAGCCGCGAGGCTGCCACGGCCAACTGGCAGGCCTTCCGCGACGATCCCGAATGGCAAAGCGTCCGCGACAAGTCCGAAGCCAATGGCAAGCTCGTCGAGAAGGTCGATTCCACCTTTCTTGTTTTGACGGACTTCTCCCCAAAGCTCCCTTAGATCATTTCCATTACCTGCGAATTCCCACAAAGCAAGGCGCCTACTCGGGGGCACAGTATTTTCCGGCGAGGAGAATCCGGGCCAGCCACTCAGCATGGGGGAGCGCCGAACGCAAGAGTTCTTTTGCTTCACTCTCCACATCGTACTCGACCCGGCGAATGGCGATGCTCTCTCCGTCCATTATCAGATAGGACGCGCGTCGATCTCCGTCATAGGATTGGCTGACGCTCCCGGTATTCGCTATGGTCATACCTTGAAGCCGGCGAATGTACGGCTGATGAATATGTCCGTAGACGACCATGGGAGCACCAAGAGACCCATAGGTACTCCGCAATTCGTCATCGCTGGCATTGGGCAGGGGAGCCCGCCAGAGGTCATCGGGGCTAGCGTGGACCAGGCTAAAACCTTCCTTGGAGTACAGCGACGGAAGTCCTTCGAGCCATCGCAAGCGTTCTTCGCCGATGCTTAGAAGAGTCGCGGGGATCGTTTCTTGGACCATGGCAAGGAGTCGCTCGATCTGCGGGTTTGCAGCGGCATATTCAGCCAGAGATTCCCGGGACCAAAGCATCTCATCCGTATTTCCACGGACTCCCGGCCACCCGAGGGAACGAAGCTGATCGATGATGTCCGCCGGGTGAGCTCCACCGGCAGCCAAATCGCCGCCATGGACAACGAGGTCGGGTGCGACCTGCCGCAGGTCGGCGAGAACTGCCTGGAACGCGCGCAAGTTGCCATGGATATCCGATACGACTGCGACTCTCATTTTGTCCGCCGCCCCCTGCGCGAGCCTTTGATGCAGGCCGCTACAATTTTAGCTCGCCACCCTTCTATATTCCCTGTAAAGAATATGTCTTGACAAGAATATACGTATTAAGGCATATTCGCAATCGCCATGATAGAAACACTTCGCGCCCTGGCCGAGCCCAGCCGTTTTCAAATCGTCGAACTCTTGCGCGACGGTCCACGGCCTGTCGGGGATATGGTCGATCGACTGCGTCTCCGCCAACCGCAAGTCTCCAAACACCTGCGCGTGCTCAGTGCTGCCGGACTGGTTGACGTTCGCGTTGACGCGCAGCGCCGGATTTACGCATTGCGGCCCGCGCCGCTCCAGGAGCTTGAAGTGTGGCTGGAGAGGTACCGCCGTCTTTGGGAGGGCAATTTCCAGCGCCTGGACGCCCTACTCGGCGAACTCAAGGACGCCGAGACGAGGCCCAAAAAACGCGCGCGCACCAAACGATAAAGGAGATGGCATGAATGTTGAGTTTCTGAGGCGGTAGGCTTCCGAGAGCTGGAGACAGCTTTCGGAGTAGACAGGTTACCGGCTGCATCTTTGTTTGAGGCATAGACCTCGTAAAGGAGATCACGGATGACGAACACTGGAGCATTGAAAATAACCACGCCCAGCGACCTCGAGATCGCTATGACGCGGGTCTTCAACGCGCCGCGGCGCCTGGTCTTCGACGCTTTGACCAAGCCTGGACTGGTCAAGCAGTGGTTGCTCGGGCCGGTAGGCTGGTCGATGCCGGTCTGCGAGATCGACCTGAAAGTGGGCGGCACCTATCGTTACGTGTGGCGCCACACCAACGGAAAGGAAATGGGGATGGGCGGGGTTTACCGCGAGATCTTGCCGCCAGAGCGGCTCGTCTCGACCGAGTTGTTCGACGAGGCCTGGTACCCAGGAGAGTCGCTGATCACCACCACCCTGGCTGAGAAGGACGGCAGGACCACACTCACGACCACGATGCGCTACGTATCGCAAGAGGCCCGCGACGGCGTCCTCAAGTCCGGCATGGAGAGCGGGGTGGCCGTGAGCTACGACAGACTCGAGCAATTGCTGGCATCAGAGGGAATTGCCGGCATGGAGAAAGGAGCGAGCCCATCATGAGCGATCCGAATCCTCCGCGGCGTATTGGCCGAAGCATTGCCGCCGTGCTTGTCGGCATGATCGTAGGCATCGTAGTCACTCTTGGCACCGACATGGTGCTGCACGAAATCGGTGTCTTCCCGCCATGGGGCGCGTCGATGGTCGGCTTCGACGGGGCTCTCGGGCTTGCAACTGCCTACCGCACCGTCTACGGCATCGCGGCCAGCTACCTCATTGCGCGGCTCGCGCCCGACAGGCCGATGCAGCATGCCCTGGTGGGCGGCTTCGTGGGCCTTGTGGTGAGCATTGTGGGCGCCGCTGCGACATGGAACAAGGGACCGGCCTTCGGGCCCCACTGGTATCCACTCGCGCTCGTCGTGCTCGCGATGCCGCAAGCCTGGGCGGGCGGCAAGCTCTACCAGATGCAGTTGCGCGCACGCGCTGACGCCCAGTAAGTAGAAAAAACGTGGACACACCAAACGATAAAGGAGATCGCCGATGAAGAACACCGGAATATTGAAAGTAACTACGCCCACGGAGCGGGAGGTCGTGATGACCCGCGTCTTCGATGCTCCGCGCCGTCTGGTTTTCGACGCTTTGACCAAGCCCGAGCTGTTCAAGCGTTGGTTCGGGCCGCGAGGCTGGTCGTTGGCGGTCTCGGAGATTGATCTGAAGGTCGGCGGCGCCTGGCGCTCTGTGCTGCACGGCCCCGGCGGCGCCAAAATGGGGATGCGCGGCGTTTACCAGGAGATCGTGCCGCCGGAGCGTCTCGTCTCGACCGAGTCGTTCGACGACTACCCGGGCGAATCGCTCAACACGTTGGTCCTGGTCGAGGACCGCGGAAGAACGACGCTGACCATCACGGTGCTGTACCAGTCGCAGGAGATTCGCGACGCGGTGATTAAATCCGGCATGGAGCACGGCGCGGCCGAGTGCTACGACAAGCTCGCTGAGTTGCTGGCGTCTGCCGATGCTCGCTGGAAGGAGCGGGGAGCAAGCGAGTCGTGAGCGAAGCGCACCGTCCACGCCGCACTCTTCGACGCATCGGCGCCGTGCTTACCGGGCTGCTCGCGGTCGTCGTTATTCTTTATCTCGGTCTCTATATTGTCGCCGACCGGGCGCTGAACAAGACGGATAGCGATGCAAAACAAAAAACCGTAACCTCCAAGGATGGCACGCTCATCGCATTTGAACAGACAGGCGTGGGGCCGGTGGTCATCGTGGTGACGGGCGCTTTGGCAGATCGAACGGGCACTAGACCGCTGGCCAGGCATTTGGTTGAGCACTTCACCGTCATCAACTACGACCGCCGCGGCCGGGGCACAAGCACGGATGCTCAGCCGTATGCCGTCGCGCGTGAGGTTGAAGATATCGAGGCTCTGATCGATGCCACTGGCGGATCGGCCTTCGTGTTTGGCGTCTCCTCCGGCGCGGTTCTGGCTCTCGAAGCCGCAAGCGAGCTGGGCGGCAAAGTCAAGAAGCTGTTCCTGTATGAGCCGCCGTTCATCATCGACGGCAGCCGTCCGCCAATGCCGGATGATTTTGGCAATCAGCTCACCGAGCTTGTGTCGCGAGGCCGCAGGAGCGCTGCGGTCACGCTCTTCTTCACAAAAGGTATGGGCATTCCGCCCTCTGCAGTCACCATGATGAGGCTGCTGATGCCGGGTTGGTCAAAAATGGCAGGTATGGCGCACACCCTGCCCTATGACCTCGCGATTCTGGCGGGGACTCAAGAAGGCAAACCATTGCTCGCCAAGCGCTGGGCCGCCATCACGGCACCCACCCTCGTGATGGTCGGGAGCAAGAGCGAAGGGTTTTTTCACAGTGGCGCCAAGGCGCTCACGGAGACGCTTCCCACTGCACAGTACCGCTCTCTGGAAGGCCGCGACCATTCTGCGATCCTTATGGCTCCCCAGGCCATTGCTGACGCCGTTCAGGGATTTTTTCTAGCCCGAAAATAGTTATAGGAGATACGCACATGAAGGAAGGGCGCGACTTTGCGGCTTACCGTGTGCTGGAGGCCTTCACTGCGCGCGGGGCTACATGTGCCACTTGAATGTGGGTCCCTCGAATTTTATGCCCACACAATAGCCACCGTTTGGCTGTGGAGCACAATAGACTACTCGAGCGTGCTTTGGATACTCGCCAATCAAGGGCGTAAGCAGCGGTACTTCGCCCGGCTGCCAGCAGCGACTGGAGAGCACTCGAGCACCGTGGGGACTGACGTCTTCTGTAACCGTCCGTTCGCGAGTTCGGGGCTCTTCGAGGCTGGCGAGGTAGACCTGGACTGGGAGGGGGTCGCGTTTCTCAATTCTCGCGTCGAAGCTCTTCAGGCGAAGAACCTTCCGCTCGGTATTGTCATAGCCAGCTGGCTCGTTTGAATTCTCGACTGCCTCGGTTCTTTTCGGCAACGCCATGGTGCACCTCCGGCAGGGGTTCTGAAAGCAGACGTGACGGACAGAGCCAAGAAGCCAAAGTGTCCCTCACGGGAATGCCTAACACTCTTGCTCAGCCCGCTCCCCATTCGAGCGAATGGGGGCAAATAGTAAAGCGTTGACGTATTGGCTGGCAAGCAGTGAAATGCTGTAGTTGCGGCACAGGTGATTCCCTTAGCCCTTTTGTGCTGCCTGGCTGGTATCCGCGTCTAGGCCAAACCTCCTCTAGACAAAACAAATATCGAGGGCCGTCAGTTCACCTTGTGTGCCAGGGCTCCCAAGTCCCAATTGACTCCGGCAGTGCGCCTTCTGCCGTTGATGTCCGTATATATGTAGTATTGCATTTCGGCCTTGAGGTTTGCCGACATCCGGGGTGACAAGACGCTGTCGGTTGTGGGATCGATGCCGGCATTGTACGCACGGCTGGCTGACGAAGCGAGCGCGAATCCGCTCGCGATACCGCAGGTAGAAACCATACCCGCGCATCTTTGTGATGCTGAGGCCTGGTCGGTTGGCGTTCCCGCCGAGGGCGGCCGTGCAGTTTTGTACTGCCCATCTGCGGTCGCAGCCGGATCAAAATAAGGCGTATTGACAAACACGGGATCGCCAGAGAACCACTGCGTTGCGTCCGAGCAGGCAAAGTTGCAGGAACTTCCAAAATAAAGATTCTTGAAGTAATAAATGTCGGAATTAGTGCCCGCTTGCACGTACGCCGGATGAGTCACTTGCCAGGCCACGCTTATGTTATTCACGAAGTGGCCATTCGTTGAGTTCTGCGAGTCAAACTCACCAATACTGGGCTCCTCAGAAAGGTCCAAGCCGTTCTTATAGCAAGTGTTGTTCACAATCCAGAAATTTGAAACTTGATTGGCCGCGATACATTGCCCGCCATTACCATAAACTATGTTGTTAGCGATCAGCGCCCCCGGGGGGTAAGGACAGGTAATTACGGGAGGCGCAGTATCGGTGTCATAGTCGAGGATGATGCCGCCACCGTCGGTGTGCCTGCCGTTGACGTCCTTGTGGTTCGGGCTTTGGTCCACTTCCCCGACGATGATGTTGTTGGCGATTACCAGATGGAATCCATCATAAGAGTTAGAGCACTGATTTATATTGTATGAAATCCCGCTGGTCCAACTGTAATACTGGCTGATATTAGGATCGGCGCCGGCCGGGATGTAGCCGTTGTGGGCGATGATATTGTGATCGGCGGTGATGTAATCGCAATTCTGCGTCCCTATGCCGGACCCGCCGGTATTGCTGATGACGTTGCCGGAGAACCGCAATGCGGAGTTCCCCCTGCAGAAAAAACCATCAAGAGCCATGCCCTGGCCGTCCAGAGTCAGTCCGATGAATTGGATATTGGGAGTGGGAGGGGCGGCAGTCGAATTCATGTTAATCATCGGCGCGGCGGTGAAACCGCCCGTCCACACAAGGAGCACATCGCCATCGCCATAGTTCTTATAGGTGATCCAGGACGAGGGGCTGCCGCCGTAGGGAGGGACGAATGCGTAAGGCAACTCATACCTGCCGCTGAGCAGGCACACTACTGAACCCGGGACTGTGGATGCCGCCGCGCCGACCAGCGTTTTTGGATAAATGGTTCCGTCCGCATGCTTGGTTCCATCGTTGCCGTCGTTTCCATTCGCTGCAGCATATATCGTGCAGTCGGTGGCGAGCGCGGCGAAAATCCCTCGATTGAAGCTCGGAAGCGCTAAGGGTGCGCCGCCGCGGACGAAGTCGAAGGAGGGGCCGATAACCAAACTTGCTAGCATGCATCCGATAAAAAGGGGCTTGGGCATTTTCTTGATCATTCGATTCTCCTTGCGCGATCCCCAGACGATTCGGCCAAGTACCCGACGAGCCTCTTTCCTAGTCGGGACCTCCAGCAATTTCTCGCTTCCTCCTGGGGATTGCCTTCTCGCACAGACATTGAATGGTTGTCCCCGCGAGTTTCCAGGAAACAGACCTGAGTAAGGTTATGTACTCGACGGCAAGGGCGGATGCAATCCAGTGAATCTCGTATCCAGGAACGGGCAGACCTATGAACCAATCGTCGGGTAATATCCTGAAGACCTTTGTTGAGCCGGTAGCTGACCAAGGTTCAACGAACGAGAATCCCGGCCCGGACGTCCTCGCCCGCGGGCACCGCAGGGCAGCCAATGACCATTACCTGCGCCCTTGTACTTCTGCCAGCCTTCTGCCTGAGCCTGAATGCCTGGTGCCAAGCACCGGCGAAGAGCGCCACGGCGCCTTCTCAGCCTGCACCTGGGGCATATGCAGACGTCCAAGGCGGGAAGCTCTACTACGAAGAATGCGGAACCGGCCTCGATGCCGTCATTCTCATCCATGATGGCATCGCTCACTCCGCTGTTTGGGACGACGTCTGGCCGACCTTCTGCAAACGATTCCATACCATCCGCTACGACCGCCGCGGATATGGCCGTACTCCCGCCTCAACCACGTGGTATACGGAAACGGAAGATCTCGCTACGCTTCTCCGCAATCGAAAAGTAAGTCACGCCATCCTCGTCGGCAGTTCCCACGGCGGCGAACTCTCCATCGATTTCACTTTGCAATATCCCACGCTGGTCCGCGAGCTCGTCCTTGTTGGCGCGGTGGTCAGCGGTCTACCCTATACCGACCATTTCCTCAATCGTGGCATCAGCAATTCCCAGCCCTTCGAGAAAAACGACCTCCCGAGTGGCCTCGCCAACTGGGCCAAAGACAAGTACCTGCTCGCTCCCAGCCACGACGCCGCCAAAAAGCGGCTTCTCGACTTGCTCACCGCCAATCCGCAGGACATGACGCACGCAGATTACGCGCGTCCAACCCAGCCCGCACTGCATCGCCTAAAGGAAATTCACATTCCCACTCTCATCCTCGCCGGTGATGCGGATATCCCCGACGTACATGCCCACGCTGGCGCCATCGAAGCAGGTATAGCCGGCTCAAAACGAGCGGTCATCACGGACGCTGGTCATTTGATGTATTTGGAAAAACCCGAAGAATTCAGCCGTGTGGTCATTACTTTCATCGACGCAAACAGCCCGTAAGAATCGTGTCGCAGAGTGTTGTGGGGAAAGCCGGGGAGAAGCGGATAAGATGCAGTTCCGGGGAGTTTGCTCAGTATGTCAGCGACCAGCCGACCACCGTCATTGTCAGCACAAGCAGCAGCATCCCCGTGCTGACAAGGCTCAACGTTCTCCCGTGGCCCAGCAGATAGTCGCGCGATTCGGGATCAATGCACAGAAGAATGGTAACGAACAGCACGACGCTCCATGCCAGCATGACAGGAACGCCAGGGTGCCTGCCGATCATATCGAAGAATTGCGATGGCGGCTGGCCCGCCGGAATCCACCAGGGCAGCAGCGGCGCTACGCCCGCCGCCAGAGAAAAAGTCAGCAATTTACGCGTGAACCAGCCTTTGACCTTCGGCCGGGCCTCTTTCCATACGAAGTAGTCCCAAGCTAGCAGGCCGATCGCCAGCGGCACCCAGCCATACATGGCCGCCTTCTGGTTGAACCAGTACCATCCCCGAAACAAAACTCGCCCGTGGTTCGCCATGGCCAGCCGCGGCAACAAAAACAGCCCCAGGATCGTGTTGCAAAGCACGGCCACAAAAATCGTCATCAAACTCGTGAATTGCAACCAGTACCGCGTCGGCACTCGTTTGCATCGAGTGCACACGGACTGTTTGGGCAGAAAGTTCAGTCCACAGCGGTCGCAATACACGGTTGCTCTCCGGACAGGGATTCAAACCAGCGATCGCCGCCAGCTTACAGCGTTTGCCGTTCCAAAAACTACTGGCCCGATGGGCAGTTTTGGTCTCGGTCGTTTTTCTTGCACAAAAGTTTATCTGCCCGCGCGGGGCGGATTTGTGCGTTCCTCTGGTCTGCGAACCATCGATTTGCGCGTCTCGTGCTCACCGGAACCAGGAGGCCGGCGCTCCCGCTTTGCGGCCTTCGTCTTGCAGCTCGTCCAACTGCTTTTGCAGATTCGCTTTGCGCTTCTCCAAATCCTTCAACTGGCCATTCCTGTCATTGATGTAGGCGATGTTGTCTTTCATCCCGGTGGTCACATCAAAACCGCCGCTTCCGTACTTCTTGATGTCGTCCTTTATTCTCGCCATCGCCTCGTCCACGGCGGCGATTTGGCCCAGAATCTCCTGCGCGCGCCCACGCCAGTATTCTTCGTTGTTCTCTCCCCCATCTCCATCCTGATCCGTTGGCCGTGCGCGCCGCGCACCTTTCTTCGCCGTCTCCCCCACCACGGATACACCAGGGCCCTTCATCCCGGACAAATCATCCTCGGTGTACACCTTGCCCTTCGCCACAGTTGGCTTTTTTGTCTTGGCTTTGCGCGCCGCCTGTGCGAGTGAGTCCTCTTTTTGCGGCGGCTGGCCGGGAGCACTGGGTTCAGTCTGGGACGGCGGTTGAGCTTGCGTCGATGATTGTTCAGACGATGAAGAAGCTTGCTGCGATTGGGCGAAGGCCGCCGCGAACGGCCAAGTCATCGCGAGCAGACCGCAAAACATCCTTTGATAGCGCGCAAGTTTGCGGATGCGTGCAGTTGCCACGGAGAATTTTTGGAGCGCGGGGAACGGTCGATCCGGCGCGCCGAGTTTAAGAGCAGAGTTCATCCGCTGACTCCGGGTTTCCGCGGGCGATAAGAAGACGCTACGCCCCGTCTGCTGTGGGGTCAAGGCGGTTGCAGGCTGCGGAGTTCCGGAAGTTACCGCTGTGATATCTTCATTGCCCCGTCTAAATTGCCCGATCGCGCGTAGTTGCTCCTCGGCGACGGCATTTGGTACAGTGCCAATTCACGCCATGGAGCGCTCGAATCCCGGACGGAGAGACAAATGGCAATCCCCCAGTACGCTCTGGACATTCTGGTATGTCCCGTTTGCAAGACGCGCGTGGAATTGCTGAGCGACGGGTCAGGCCTGAAGTGCGTTTCCTGCCACCGGGTCTATCCGGTGCGCGATGAAATTCCCGTCATGCTGCCGGAAGAGGCGAAAATCGACGAGGAATAGCCGATCGAGGAACAGATCAATCAAAGAGCCCGCATGGCCGCGAACATTGCCGATGCCGTTCCCCGGTTGACACGATTGGTCCCACGACTGCGCGGCAAACGCATCGGCGTACTCGGGGACCTGATGCTGGACCGCTACCTTTGGGGCACGGCCTCGCGGCTCTCGCCAGAAGCGGCCGTTCCCGTAATCGATTTCGCGGAACAGAGCGAACGCCTAGGCGGCGCCGGTAACGTTGCCGCAAATATCGCCACACTTGGCGCGCGTGTGGAAGCATTCGGGGTTGTCGGCAATGACGAGCCCGGCCGCGCCTTGCAAAAATGCTTTCGCGGCGCGAGCATCGCGGACAAAGGCATCGTCGCTGATTCAAAACGTGTCACCACGGTGAAAACGCGGATCATCGCGCGTCACCAACAGGTGGTCCGCGTCGATCAAGAGCGCCGCGAGCCGCTCCGCTGCGAAACCCAGGAAAAACTTCTACGCTTACTTTTTGCCGCGCTCAAGAAACTGGACGCGCTGGTGCTTTCCGATTACGACAAAGGACTGATCAACGACGATTTCGCCGACCGTGTTCTGAGCGCCGCCCATCAATTGCACGTTCCCGTTTTCGTAAAGCCCAAGACCTCCAGGCTTTACGCGTATCGCGGCGCGCGGGCCATTGTATGCAATGCCAAGGAGGCAAGTTTCTACGTCACGCGCTCGCTGGCCGAAGAGAAATCCGTAGAAGAAGCGGGACGCGCGCTGCTCGCGCACTTCGGCTGTGCCGCCGTGGTGATCACGCGCGGTGAAAAGGGAATGAGCGTATTTGAGGAATCCTCGCCGCGCCATCTGCACGTTCCCGCGACGAGTTTTGAAGTGACCTACGCGCGCGTGGGCCAGCCGGGTATCGAGCACGGCGCAACCGGCCGGCAGGTCTTCGACGTCACCGGAGCCGGGGACACCGTTCTCAGCGTTGTGGCCCTCGCCGTTGCAGCTGGAGCGCCGCTCGCCGATGCTGCCATGCTCGCAAACACCGCTGCCGGCGTTGTCGTGGGCAAGCTGGGCACCGCAAGCGTCAGTCCGCAGGAACTCGTGCACGCGCTCGAAGACATCCGAAGGTAGCCGGCGCGAACGAATCTTTTTGCGGAAGCGATTAGGACCCGGGAACCGGGAAGCTAAGCGATTTGTCCGCGGCCAAGACCCAAATTTCGACGACCCTGGTCTTGCGGCTTTTTTCCGCGTCGGAAATCTCCGGCATCGGCGAAAAGGGGCTTATTTCCACCGAAACAGCAATGGCGTTCGAACCGCTCGGTGCTCTGGCGTGAATAATCTTGTAGCTTTTCACCGGGCCGTAGTACCCCTGGGGTCCCCAGTCGGTGAGAAAGTCCTTCATCGCATAGCTCGGGCCGGGCTTCCAGAGCTGATAGGCCGTAGCCGTGTCGCCCGCGACCAAGGCATCGAAAAAACGTTCCGCCGCCTTTTTTTCCGGGTAATAGCGGAAGGTGTACCACAGCGCCACAATCGCGACCAGCGCAAGCGCCGCGACGGTGAAGGCCATGGCCCGTGATTTATCTGGTTTATCGGCAGGTGGATCGATAAGTGACATTCAGTAGTCTCCTGCCCCGCGAGCGTCGGAATCGAACTTGTCGTTGCCTCGGCGCCATCCCAGCGCTGCGCAGCAACAATAAAATCCTAGCAGAGTCGGTACGTCCGAGTAAAAGGCGGTGAATCAAATCAAGGAAAGTGCGTCAGTGTCCCGTTTGTCGACTACTCTGCTGGGTGGGCAATTTCCTCGAATGAAGCTTCTGCCCCGTCTCGCCGGGTTGATAACTGCGCGTAGCCCGTTTCTCAGGAATTGTCAGGAAGGATTCGGCCTGCGGACCAATATTTCATGGCCACCGGTCATACCGAAGTGAGGCGCCGGGCAGCAGCCTATTTTCCTCTTAAGGTTTAGCATGAGGAAAGCCTCCGATGAAAGAGTGAAATTTTGGATCAAGTAGCTGCAAGAATTAGCGGCAGGAGGAGCTGTTGCAGCCGATTGCTTTCCTTGGGTCCCAGGGTTTCGAACTGAATCCCCATCGAATCAGTTCCAATGACGCGGACTATTCTTGCCGCCGAACGAAGGGGCGCCCAACCCGGCTCAATTTCCAGATTGACCGTGACGAGAGTTCCCGCCGACCAGCACTTCGCGCGCAATCAGTGTTCGTCGCTGCTAAGCGCTTTACCAATATTCTCCGAGACTGTTACGAGTAAAGACCCGTCTGCGGGGACAAGTTGCTCTTTCTTGAGGATGTTGGCTGCGGCCGAAAAATACAACAGGGCACGCTCTTGGCATCCCGCGGTCGCCGAACACTGCGCGGCCAAGGCGCTGGTGAGTAGTAGAGTCTTGCGCCGGCCATCTTCGACATTCACCTTGGCGTGGCCGGGGTCCTTCACATCCTCGCCGAACAGGGTGAGATCATACGTGAATCCGCCCGCGGCGCAAAAAAACTGCTCCTCCGTCTGGGCCTTGCAAAGTTTATCTAAACGCACGCGGAGCTCGCGGATCAGAATTGGAACAGAGTTGGCACGTTCTTCTGGGCGTAAGTTCAGCTGAATGGCGGCGCGGTTCGCGAGTTCAATCAAATCGCCGGGGGCTGCCACCTTTTTGAGGTCCTGCTGAAGGTTAGCTGCGCAGCGTGCGGCCAGCTCACCCGTATGCGACCATAGAACCTCGATCAATCGCATATTCAGCCCCATCCTGTAAAAAGCCTGCGCCGAGGGCTCCTTTTCTAATCCCTCATCTCCGGTCTTGACAGGAGCCGAATGGGGCGCAGTGGCGTCCGGGGACGCATCGGACAAGTCCGCCGATGGGTTTCTCGGTTTTTTGCCGTGCAAGATTGCTGGAGGGTTCTTGAGCAGCGCAATGACATCGGAATAGTTGTGTTTTTCCGCCTTGGAGAGGGCTGTCTCTCCATCCCTGTCCCGAGCAGTGATATCCGCTCCTCCCTGGAGCAGGGCGCGCACCGTTTCCGTGCGGCCCTGACGGGCTGCTTCGATCAGCGCGGTCTTTCCCATGTCATCCTTGGCGTTCACATCCGCGCCCTTTTCCAGGAGCACGACCACGGTCTCCGTATCGCCCGCGTACGCCGCATGAATCAACGCCGTATCGTCATACTTATTCTTGGCATTCACGTCCGCGCCTTTCTCGAGCAAGGCACGCACGGTATCCGTACGGCGCGAAAAGGCTGCCCAGAACAACGGCGTCCATCCCACGTTGTCCTTGGCATTCACATCCGCACCTTTCTCCAGCAAGGTGCGCACGGTATCCGTATAGCCCTCCAGCGCCGCCTCCATCAAAGCGGTCCTCCCGGTGTTACCTTTGGCATTCACGTCCGCACCTTTCTCCAGCAAGGCGCGCACCGTTTCCGTATGGCCCCTAACCGCTGCGCCCATCAGCGCCGTGTTTCCGTAGCCACCCTTCGCGTTCGCGTTCGCGCCCTCTCTAAGCAGGCTCTGCACTTCAGCAGTATCTCCGGCCTCGGCCGCGTCCAGCAGCTTCTTATTGGGATCCTGACTGGCCGTGGAAGCTGACGAAGCCGGTTGCGGTTTCGCAGTTGAAGTGGGGTCAGCGGCGGCCGGAGAGACCGGCGGAGTAGCGGGCCCGCTCGCCGTTCTGTTTGTTACATTTTTTTTCGGCGGGACCGCGTTCCGCAGCAAGGCAACAATGCTGGAATACTTGTACTTTTGCGCCAGCCGAAGGGCGGTGTCTCCTTTCCTATCCTTCGCGGCGACATCCGCCCCTTGCTCCAGCAAGGCGCGCACGGTATCTATGTGCCCCAAATCCGCTGCGCTCATCAAGGCCGTCCGTCCGACCTTACTCTTCGCATTCACGTCCGCACTCTTTTCCAGTAAGGCGCGCACGGTGTCTGTATGGCCCCTAACCGCCGCGCTCATCAATACTGTCTTTCCGCTGTCATCCATTGCATTCACGTTCGCGCCCTTCTCGAGCAAGGCGCGCACAATATCGGTACGACCCGAAAAGGCTGCCCAGAACAAGGGCGTCCATCCATCGTTGTCCTTGGCATTCACATCCGCACCTTTCTCCAGCAAGGAATGCACGATGTCCCGGTAATCCGCGGAGGCGGCATTCATCAACGCTGTCATTCCGTCCTTGCCCTTGGCATTTACGTTCGCACCCTTCTCGAGCAAGGCGCGCACGGTATCGGTGCGGCCGAAATAGGCTGCCCAGATCAACGCCGTCCATCCGACGTTATCCTTCGCGTTCGCGTCCGCGCCCTCCCCGAGCAACTTCTGCACTTCCGCGGTATTCCTTGCTTTAGCCGCGTCCACCAGCTTTGCATCGAGGTCCTGACCGCGCGTGGATACGGAAAAACACAGGATCGCGGCAAGCATCCAGAGCGGTTTTTTCATGACCACCTTTCGGGGAACCTCTCGGGGAACCTCGCGGTGCCCGGGCTCCGTGTCGTGCGGGCCGATTTCCAAGCGAGCGGAAATTGGCCGAGCATAGCTCCCGTAAGCAGCAGAGCTAATAACAATTTACTCGCGCGGGCCGGTGAAATCGCGGACTTCTTGCGTAGTTTACATGATTGGACAATGGCGATAGCTCCTTCGACCGGGCAGGCTTGGTGACACTCGGACGAACAAAGCGCGAATGCGAGGAGCGCAGCCGTGAGGATGAAAGGCCCTGAGCGGAGATTGAGGCATTGCCTGCCTATGCTTCCAGTGCGCCGCCGGAGCCGGCGGGAAGCTCGATCTGGTATTTGGTGCGGCCTTTTTCGGCGTGCTGTTCGAGGGCCAGAGCGATTAGTTTGTCGATGAGTTCGCGGAAGGGAATGCCGCTGGCTTCCCAGAGCTTCGGGTACATGCTGATGGAGGTGAAGCCGGGGATGGTGTTCACTTCGTTGAGAAAAATCTTGCCGCCTTCTTTTTCCAGGAAGAAATCCACGCGGGCCATGCCGCTAAGTTCCAGGGCGCGAAACGCGTCGACAGCGTACTTCTGGAGTTTTTGTAATTGCGCGGGCTTGAGCTCGGCGGGAATCAGAAGCTGCGTGCCTTCTTCGAGATACTTTGCGGTGTAGTCGTAAAATTCACGGTGCGGGACGATTTCGCCGGGAACCGAGGCTTTTGGATCGTGGTTGCCGAGGACGGAGACTTCGATTTCGCGCGCGATGACGCACTGTTCGACGAGAATTTTCATGGCGAACTCGGAGGCAAGATTCAATGCGGGCGCCAGTTCTTCAGGCACGTGCGCTTTGGTCATGCCGACGGAAGAGCCGAGCGTGGCGGGTTTCACGAAAACGGGATATGCAAATTTTTCTTCAATCGCGGTTTGGATTTCTCGCGGATTGGTTTCCCAGATGTGGCGATGAACGGTGATCCAAGGCACGACAGGAATTTTCGCCACTTGAAGCAAGCGTTTGGCGACGTCCTTGTCCATGCCGATCGCCGAGCCGAGGACGCCGGCGCCGACAAAAGGCAATCCCGCCAAATCGAG
>Ga0137418_10002162_pt1 | contig 18035 bp, 16 predicted proteins | sample CZODoug3_1_2_16f_FD_122242 | JGI IMG/M metagenome (GOLD analysis project Ga0137418, IMG submission 122242) | Vadose zone soil fungal communities from Angelo Coast Range Reserve, California, USA - CZODoug3_1_2_16fungal (Hybrid Assembly) | ecosystem: Environmental > Terrestrial > Soil > Vadose... | reverse complement strand
GAGTGCAGGAGAAAGCCGGGTCGCTCCGGTCGGGATGACAGAAGAGGCGGGTGCGCTTGATTGGTCGATTGGGTCTCGTCGGTGCTTGTGGGGTTGAGATGTTGCCAAGATCCCTCCACTACGCGACCCGGCACTCATAAACCGAGTGCAGGAGAAAGCCGGGTCGCTCCGGTCGGGATGACAGAAGAGGCGGGTGCGCTTGATTGGTCGATTGGGTCTCATCGGTGCTTGTGGGGTTGAGATGTTGCCAAGATCCCTCCACTACGCGACCCGGCACTCATAAATCGAGTGCAGGAGAAAGCCGGGTCGCTCCGGTCGGGATGACAAAGACGGTCGAAAGCTATTGGGAACTGGATCTCGCGAGGTTGTTGTGTGGGACTGCGAGGCGCGAAGGCTTTAAGCGCGATCGCGCATCGGCTACCAAGCTGAACCAGCGCCACGCTGACGTACGCGTGGCGCCGGGCTGTTGGTGGAATGGTTTTCGTCGGACTAGAATTCGAAAACGATACCAGCCGATGGTTGAGCGGTATGTGTTGTTGCGTCCGTACGCAATGTGACGAGGCCGAAGTCCGGACGCTTGTAAACGAAGCCGCGGTACTCGAGTCGAAACGCGAAGTGGCGGGTGAAGTTGTAGTTGGCGCCGCCACCATACTCGAACACTGCTTTGGACTGGTTACCCGCTCCGGGGACGAATGCACCACCGTTCTGGGTGGGAACAAAAGCCAATGCACCGGTTCCCGCGAGTACATAAGGACGGAGCCGGCCAAAACTCGGAACCGTCACTACGCCCGCAGCGGTCGCTTCGTGAATATTGGCCTGAACCGACTGGGTTGAGGTTATGACGATGGGGCCGGGGCCGAATCCACCCGGCGTGCTAGGGGTCGATGTAAGAGTTCGCTCGGTATTACGGACGCGGCCGTAGCTGACGTCAGCAGCAAGCCAACGATTGAAGTGGTAGCGGTAGCTCAGCAGGAAGCCGCCCCCATTCGTCGAGGTCTGTCGGAGGCCCCTGCCGGTTGAGTCTTTGGTGAAAAAACCGGTCCCTTGCACGCTGGCTTCTTGTTTGCTGCCCTCGTCTGCCCGCGCGGTGGAAGTAAACAACAAAACCATCCCAAACACTACTGCTGCTAACAGTCTGGACTTCATGTTTTTGCTTTCTCCTTAGTTGTATTTCGTTTTATTTCTAGCGAGACAAACTTTGAAAAAGCAACCGCGTTGACCTTCCCTCGACACCCGGACAGCTCACAAAATGATTCGCTCCACAGCAGCTTGCACCCAGCATTTCCGTGGCTACGTACCCCTTTGTCAAACGGTAGCCGTAACGGAGGAGAGCAATAGATGTGCCAGACGGTGTCGGTGATGAAAGCGGCCCGAAGCGATTGTAAAAATGGGGGTTCGTCAATTCACGCGCGTCTTGGTTAGGTGTGGGGTCCCATAAAACTGTCCGAATGCCGCCACAGTGTCAATTGACGGGATCGAAAGCGAAGCTTGGCGCGGTCACAGCAGTGCCTGCCTGCAGCGGACAGGCTGTGCCCCTACAATTACTCCCGAACGGACTCGTTGAGGGCTTTCGCTATTGTCGCGGCGAGCTGGCTGTCGGAGGTGATGAAGAACTGATTGGCGTGTTTTACAAAGTACATGGCGTAGGCGCTGTTGATTGGGTGCGGGGACTTTGGGCTTGGGCTTCCGCGAAATGAATAGAGAAATCTGCCATTCTCGCGGGATTCGATTGAGTCCACTGAGTCGAAGGTATCTGTACTTGGTAGAAAGAGGGCTTCGAAGTCGCCCTGATCGGTCTTGAATAGTGCGGCACCCTTCTGGTCCTGGAAAACGTCGATCATCTTGGATTGGAGTACACACTTAACGATGAAGCCATGGACTTGGAACGTTCGCGCCAGATTCAGGGCGTTAGCGTAGACGGGATCGTCTGTTTTCAAGGCCGCGAGTAGTTCATTGGGGCTACATTTGTTTGTATCGACCGATCGGGCGGAGTCAGTTACCCAAACAACGTAGCTTAGCTCTGCACCGTTGTACCGCCCCTTGATTTTCCAGCAACCGACTGTTGGGATGAAAATTCCTACGACCATGAATGCATGGTCGCGGTCATTGGTCCAACCGGCGTGAACGTTTTCATCGGTGGTGATAAAGGAATCGGGAACATCCAATCGTTCGCCGGTGACGGTAAGGTGCGGTGGATTTTCAGTACGCCAATCGTAACCTTCGCTCCACCAGAAAAGCTTTTGGCGAAACCTCGGATCGTCGGGAGTGTAATGTGGCAAGCCGCTCCAAATTCCATCCGGGGTTGTATTCGTCCACAGTTTTGCGGTGCCAATCGAAAAACGACGAGCGGAAGGATAGGGAGGAGGTGGCACAAACGGGTACTCCGACGGCTTCGTGACAGGGCAACTACCGGGAATTTCATCCGATAGGTTTGGAGTCTGCGGGTGCGCTCGCGGAGTAGCCGGGAAAACAGCGGGAGCTAGAGCCGCTCCTGCCGCGACGAGAACAGCTGCTGTGAGTAGATGCATTTCTGGTCCCCGCCAAGTACAGACGCGGGGCACTGCCAAACGTTAACAAGATCATCGCCAGGCCGAGCTGAGGTCCGATCACAAAGTGACGTTGACGTGGCGGCTGAAGCCGCCATCTGCTAACAGAAAAACGGAGCCCGCTTCCCTTCGAGGCTCAGGACAAGCGGAAAGCGGGCGCGGGATTGCACGGTAAACGGCTGGGGAGTAGGCTTGCTGCAGCCGTGCCATCCCCGGCTTCCTCAGCGCGGTTCCGGACGGCAGGCTGGTCTCCGAAGATGTCGGATGAGAGCGTCCGAGGGAGGAAATCCCAATGCCCATGGAGAACAAGACCATTGTCCGGCGGCTTTATGAAGAAGTGTGGAATCAACGCAAACTGGGGGTCGTGGATGAGTTGCTCTCCGCGAGCCATGCGCTGCTGGAGCCCAACATGTCCGGTTCGCAGACGGGCCCCGCGTTGTACAAACAGCGCGTCGTGGAACTGACGACCGCCTTTCCTGATTTATGTTTCACCCTTGAAGACACGATCGCCGAAGGAGAAAAAGTTGTTACTAGCTGGACTATTTCGGGGACACATCAGAATGAATACATGGGAATTCCCGCCACGGGAAAGAAAATTTCGCTGGAGGGGATCACGATTCACCACATCAAGAATGGAAAGATTCTTGATTCGTACGCTCGCTGGGACGCTCTGGGTCTGATGCGGCAACTCGGCGCGACTCCCGCGCAGCGTAGGATTAAGGAAGTGGCGTCGAGGAGCTGAAATCTAGGCGCTCCGTAGGTACGTAATTGCTTGAGTATGGGCGGGAATCGATGATGATCCGGCGTTGCGACGAGCGCGACTTTGAGGTGATCTGGACGATCATCAACGATGGCGCGCAGGCTTATAAGGGGACGATCCCCGCAGACCGCTGGACGGAGCCGTACATGTCCAGGGAGAAATTGCGGAAGGAGGTCGAGGACGGTGTGGTGTTCTGGGGCTACGAGGAGGGCAGGGAATTGGCGGGCGTTATGGGCATCCAAGAGGTGCGGGACGTGACGTTAGTGCGGCACGCTTATGTTCGGACCAGCAGTCAGAAGCGAGGAATTGGGGGGAAGCTGCTATTGCATTTGCGGGAGCTGGCTAGCCGACCGATGTTGATTGGGACTTGGGCGGATGCGGTGTGGGCGATCCAGTTTTATCAACGGCACGGATTTCAGTTGGTGGGTGGCGAGGAAAAGGACCGGCTGCTCAAACGGTATTGGTCTATTCCTGAACGACAGATTGATACGTCGGTGGTGTTGGCGGACGCGAAGTGGAGGCAGCTTAGCGTTGGAGCGTGAGGCTTAGCGTGTGGCGGCTGCAATGTTTAGAAGAAGCGGGCGCGGACGCGATCAGGGATGCGGTGGAGATCGACCAGGGTGAGGAAATCGATGGTGCGGAACTCGGGGTCGATGGCCGGCGGACCGCAGAGGCGGCCAGAAACTTCGAGGTAGGCGCGAAAGAGACGCGGGGTGCGTGGAGGCGAGACGAGTTCGCGGGTTTGCTTGCAGCGCAAGGCGGGATGCGGAACGGTGCGAAGGTTGGGCTCGACGAGATATTTGTCGCGCAGGGAGCGATAGAGGGCGAGACCCTCATTTTGATCTTGCGAGCTGAGGGAACTGCAGCCGATGAGATAGCGCGCGTTGCAGAGGGTGGCGTAGGAGGCGATGCCCTTCCAAAGCAGGGAGAGCGCGGTGGTGGTGCGATAGTCCTGGTGGACGCAGGCGCGGCCTAGCTCGAGAATTTCACCGCGGATTGGTTCGAACGGGACAAGGTCGAAGAGCTGGGCGCTGTAGTAGCCGAGATTGCCTTGGGCGCGATAACCGGTCTGCATGCGGTAGGTGCCGACGAGCATGCCGGTGGCGGAATCGTGGACCATGAGATGGTCGCATACGACGTCGAAGCCATCGCGGTCGAGGCCGGTGGCGTGCGAGTCGGCGAAGCCTTCTCCCAATTCACAATTGAAGACCTGGTAGCGGAGGCGTTGGCAGGCGGTGAGGTCGTCGATATTTTGCGCGAGGGAGAGACGGAAGAGCGGAGTGCAGGTGGTGAGGCGCTCGCAGTCTTGGATTAAGACGGCGGTGGTTGGCATGAGGGCAGTTTCGCGTGCGGTAGATTACGAGAATGTTGCGGAGGCGTGATTTGCGTGTTGTGGTGCGGTAGAAGGTACGGGGGCGGAGAAATAGGCAGGCAACGAACTTCATGGCTGCAAGGAAATTAGCGAGACGTTATCGGATCACGTAGGGCCAGCAATTTTCTTTCTCCTTTTCATTCCTAACACAAATTCCTGGGGCAATAAGCCACCTTCGAAGGCAATACGAGGCGGACGGTTTTGCCGTGCGCTTTGGTCCTCGCGTCGGGAACATTAAACGAAGATGTACATTCATTTATTTTTGCGGGGGTGGTCGAGCGCGCGAAAAGTGGCCGATCGCATTGCTGCTTAGGGCTTTGCATAAACAATCCGATTCTTCTGGTAGCACTACGCAGAATTGTTTTCCACGCCAGTCGAACATTCGATTGGACACGGAGACTCAAGATCTTTAAGGTCGGCGACACAAAGGTCGTGACCTCACCCTCGCTGATGAGCGTTCGGACCAGATCACTGCGTGATCACTACAGGAGAGCTTCCATTGCACCGACGAAAAGTCGATAAGATCTTGGCCCCGTTGCTGGTACTCGTTTTTAGTCTGTTCTTCGCGGCGTCGATATATTCGCAGGTTACGGGGGCGACTCTTTCCGGCACGGTCTCCGATGCATCCGGCGGGGGAATACCCGGGGCGACGATTTCGATTAAGAATACTGCGACCGGAATCAGTCAGAATTTTCTAGCGGATTCGGCCGGCTACTATACCGCTCCCAACCTTATACCGGGGACGTACGACGTGGCGATACGGGCAAAGGGTTTCGCCACGGTAGTTTCGACCGTTATTCTGGCGGTGGGCGCTCAGCAGCAGCTGAACGTCCCGATGAAGATCGGAGAAACATCGCAAACCATCCAGGTGAGTCTGGATGCGCCGCAAATCGATCTCACCACGTCAACACTGACTGGGCAAGTGGAATCTCAGACGATACTCGAGTTGCCGCTGAACGGCCGCGACTGGACTTCGCTTGCCACCCTTAATCCTGGCGTCAACCTAATTGAAACGCAGATGGACTATTCCGGATCGGCGCGGGGTAATCGCGGATTCGGAGCGGAACTCACCATTTCCGGCCAAAGGACAACCAACAACAACTACCGGTTGGATGGAGTCAGCATCAACGATTACGCCAACAGCGGCCCCGGCAACGTTATCGGCGCTGCCTTGGGTGTGGACGCCATACAGGAGTTCTCCGTTTTGACCGGCGGCTTCTCGGCCGAATATGGGAAGGCTTCCGGAGGTGTTGTAAATGCGATCACCAAGTCGGGTACGAACTCCTTCCATGGCGACGTGTACGAGTTCATACGAAATAGTGCGTTGGATTCAAGAGATTATTTCTCGAGGAGCGCGAACACTCCTTTGGCGCAATTTCGGCGCAATCAGTTCGGCGCGGCTGCGGGTGGGCCAATCATAAAGGACAAAACTTTTATTTTCGGAGACTACGAAGGATTTCGCCAAGCGAAGGGGATAACAACGGCAATTACGGTGCCTTCCGACAATGCGCGTGCGGGGAACCTAGTGAGCGGCCCTGTAACGGTGGACCCCGCGGCAGCGGCGGAGCTGGCCATGTTCCCTCACGCAACGGCTGGGACCTCTGTGGGGGACAAGGGGAAATTCATCAACTCCGGATTGCAGATTGTGCCCGAAAATTTCTATACCTTTCGTGTGGATCACAAGCTTTCGAGGAAAGACAGCCTGTTCGGAACTTACCTTTTTGACGACACGGACTTCACGCAGCCGGACAGCTTCAACAACGTTCTCCTCAAGTCGCATACCAGACGGCAGACCGTGGCGCTCGGAGAAACCCACACGTTTAGTCCCACCGTTGGCAATTCAGCGCGCGTTGGTTTCAGCCGCAGTCACGCGCTGAACCTGGTGCCTTCAGGAGCAATTAATCCGTCGGCCAAAGATTTGGCGCTCGGCAGCACGAGCGGGCAAACTGCGCCGATGGTGGCCATAAGTGGCTTTACCAGGAACCAAGGGGGAGTCGGATCAGCCCCTAATTTTGAGCATACTTTTAATAATTATCAGTTCGCTGACGATCTGTTCTGGGTGCACGGAACCCATACCCTGAGGTTCGGCACGGATATCGAGCGAATGCAATACAACTTCATTGCCAGGGAGAATCCTGGCGGAAGATGGAACTTCTCAAATCTGGGAGCTTTTCTCACCAATAAGGCCAAGCATTTCGAGGCGGGCATACCGTCGACAATTACGCCGCGCGAACTTCGACAGACTATGTTGGCGGGGTATGTCCAAGACGACTGGCGATTCCGTACCAATCTGACATTGAACCTGGGCATGCGCTACGAAATGACCACGGTGCTGAACGATGCGCAGGGCAAGATTACCAACCTGCTGAATCTAACCGACTCCGCGCCTCAATGCGGCGTTCTGTTTACGTCGCCATTCGCTCCCGGCGGCATAAATCCGCCGGGCTCCGCCTGCAGCAGCGTAGGACCCTACTACCATAATCCTACGCTCCGTAACTTTGCGCCTCGCGTTGGATTTGCCTGGGACCCGTTCCGCGATGGAAAGACCTCCGTACGGGGGGCCTTTGGAATCTATGACGTGTTGCCGCTGCCCAGCTACTTCCTTGTCCTGCAAAATCAATCCGCGCCGTTCATTATTTTTGACAGCGTTGATAAACCTGGCTCCGGCCCCAATCCCTTGCAGGGACAATTTTCGTCGGGAGGCCAGAGTCTGCTCATCAACCCGCCCGCCGGGGTGAAGATGGGGCAGCTAGCCACTTCCACGATGGAAACAAACCCTCACCGAAACTACGTCCTGCAATGGAATCTCAACGTGCAACGTCAGATTACTCCGGACCTGTCCTTGTCGGTGGGCTATGTAGGCTCGCACGGGGTTCACATGCTGATTCGCGGAGATGACGGCAACATGACCATTCCTACTCGCACCTCCGCGGGTTACCTCTTTCCCTGTGGCCCTCCAGTCCCGGATTACGGTGGTCCTTGTACGCCCGGCAACTCGCCCTCCGGCGGTTCTGCAAAACCGAACCAGAGTTTGGGGATTATTCGGTATCTGTATTGGGGAAGCGACTCCTCCTATCACGCAATGAACGTGAATGTTGACAAGAGGATGAGCCACGGCCTGCAATTTCAGTTCGCCTACACCTGGTCAAAATCTCTTGATGACAACTCGTCAACCATTGCTGGAGATACATTCCTCAATAGCCTCAACTCTCTGTTCTGGTTCGCCCCGAAATCACTCCGTGGCCCCTCTGACTTCAATCTCACCCACAGCGCGACTATTAATGCGCTCTGGGCCCTGCCTACGCCGCAGTCGCTCAATGGGTTTGCAAAGGCGGCGATCGGCGGATGGCAAGTGGGCGGCATCTTCAAAATTAATTCCGGGCTCCCGACGACTGTCATCTTTAATGGCGACCCAATGGGTTTGGGGAATGGCGGTGCGGACCAATTCGGTATTCCGAACCGCATTTCCGGGTGCGATCCAGTCAATCACAACTACATCGGTGGCGCGAGCCCCTCTTACATCAATGTAAATTGCTATGCTCTTCCGACGGTTTCGGCTGCATCACCATTGGCCGCCCAGTGTGGCACTTTCTCGGGAGCCGCAACCCCGCCTCCAAGTGGACAGGTATATTGCGCAAATCTGCTGGGCAATGCGGGCCGCAACTCCGTCATTGGGCCCAAACTTGTAAACTTCGATTTCTCCACGACCAAGAACATTCCGATCCATCGCATTTCAGAGACTTTCAACGTTCAGTTCCGCGCGGAAATTTTTAATATCTTCAATCACTCCAACTTTGTGCCACCGGAACCAACCAATGGCGCCGGAATCTTTGATGAGACCGGAGCTGTAATTGCCAACGGATTCATGGACACGTTGGCGACACAACCGAGGGACGTTCAATTTGGATTGAAGGTGATTTGGTAGCGCCACCGGGCGCAACCTCGGCGACGAGGTGAGGCTTGGTCAGCAGTATACGGAGGCCTCTTCGATGGTTACTAGCCGCTGTCTGTTGGTGGGCATGATGTTGGCGCTCGTTACGGGAGGATCCACTCCGGTCCACGCCCAAGTGGCGGGAGCCACGCTTGCTGGCACAGTGACCGATGCGTCCGGTGGGGTGGTTCCTAATGCGCGTGTTTCCATCACCAACACGGCGACGGGAGTCGCGCGCGACGTCACAACCGATTCGGCCGGATTTTACAGCGCGCCAAACCTGCTGCCCGGAATTTACAACATTGCCGCTAGTGCACCCGGATTTTCGACCTACGTGCAAACTGGCGTCACGCTAACGGTGGGAGCTTCGCAAGCGTTGAGTTTTTCGTTGAAGGTTGGCCAGGCGATTGAACATGTGGACGTCAGCGGCGAAGCGCCGGCCGTGCAAGTCGCATCGTCAACCATGAGCGCCGAGGTCAATTCCACGACCGTGCGTGAGTTACCTTTGAACGGCCGCGACTGGACGCAACTGGCAGCCCTGCAGCCGGGAGTGGTTTCTATTCGAGTTGAGGCGGGCCCCACCGATCGGGGCAATCGAGGATTCGGGAGTCTGTTGTCGGTTACCGGCCATCAGCCATTTGAAAACAATTATCGGGTCAACGGGATCAGTATCAACGATTACTCGAATGGGTCACCAGGCAGCTCTCTCGGCGTTAATTTAGGGGTAGACGCGATTGAGGAATTTTCGGTCCTGACCAGCAATTATTCGGCGGAATATGGCCGAGCTTCTGGCGGGGTTATCAACGGAATTACAAAGTCAGGGAGCAACCAGTTTCATGGGGATGCCTACTGGTTCAGGCGCGATAAAAACTTTGACGCGAAAAACTTTTTCGACACGACGCTACCGCCGTTTCATCGGAACCAGTTTGGAGCATCCGCTGGAGGACCGATCAAAAAGGGGAAAACGTTTATTTTCGGGGACTACGAGGGAATCCGTCAGAACAAGAGCGACACGTTAACGATCAGGTTCCTTCCGCGGCGGCTCGAGCGGGCACGCTGTGTTCCACACCGGACGGTACTTGCACGACTTCGACGATAACGGTTGATCCCAAGGTTGTGCCGTTTCTGGGTCTTTATCCGTTGCCCAACGGGGGCCTTATCGGAAATGGAGATACGGGAATCTTCAACACTTCCGGAGTCGAACGTCTAACGGAAAACTATGTGACAGTCCGTGGCGACCACCATTTCTCAGATAACGACAGTCTTGCGGCGAGCTGGTTCTACGACAGAGCGCCTCTGAGCCAGCCGGATCCGCTGGGGGACTCGTTGACCGAGAATTTTACATTGAGGCAAATGTTCAGCCTGGAAGAAACACATATTTTCAGTCCGAGGTTGGTGAATACGGCGCGGGCAGGGTTTAGCCGCGTGCGGGCATTGATCGCCGCGCCTCTGAGCGCGATCAATCCGTTGGCTAAGGACCCAGCCCTCGGTTCATTTCCGGGGCGATTTGCTCCAGCTCTCACGGTGCCTGGTCTCACCACTATGACCGGGGCCCTGGGCGCGGTCTCAACAGACACGCTGACCTGGAATTCGTTTCAGTTCTATGACGATGCGTTCTTGACTCGGGGTACGCACTCGCTCAGATTCGGCTTCGCCGCGGAGCACATGCAGAACAATGAACTCTCGGGGGCGGGCGCAAATGGAACATTTAGTTTCCAATCTTTCCGGGGCTTCCTCCTTAACCAGCCGGCTACGGTTACGGTCGACGATCCAATCACCAAGCCGATTTATGTGCGACAAACCTTGTTCGGAGCCTACCTTCAAGACGATTGGCGTTGGCGCCCGAACGTCACATTCAACTTTGGCGTCCGTTACGAGCCGGTGACGTTGCCGACTGAAGCGCATAATTCGTTCGCGGTCCTGAAGACCATTACCAGCCCGGCAGAGACTCCGGTCAAGAATCTGTGGGCGACGAATCAAACACTTCACAACTTCGAGCCGCGCGTCGGTTTCTCCTGGGACCCATTCCGCAATGGGAAAACTGCCGTCCGTGGCGGTTTCGGAATCTTTGATGTGCTGCCTCTTCCCTGGGTGTACACCCACGGAAGCACCTCAACTCTTCCGTTCGGGCGGTTGGCAGGTTCGTCTAATTTAGCGCAGGGCTCATTTCCCACAGTGTCGGCGTCCCTTCTCAATTTCGACCCGACCACTGTGGCCAACCGCTATGTCGAGCAGCATCCACACCGCAGTTATGCGATGAACTGGAACCTCAATATCCAGCGCGAGATCACGCCGAACTTGACCGCGATGGTCGCGTATGTGGGAATGCACAATGTCCATCAGGCTTTCAGCACGGATGACAGCAATATGGTCATTCCAACCTTGACGCCGAGCGGCTACCTCTGGCCTTTTCCGATAGGAAGTGGGGCGCGGCTCAACCCCAACGTTGGTCCCATTCGGCTGCTTCAGTGGGATTCCAGCTCCTATTACGAGGGCTTTCAGGCGGGGGTTGCAAAAAGGATGAGCCACGGGTTTCAAGCACAAGGCAGCTATACGTGGGGCAAGTGCATTGACATGGGTTCCGGCAGCCTGCTTGGTGACCCTTACAAGAATTCGCTTTCGAGCCTCATGTTTTTCAACCGTCAAAGCAGGCGTGGGCTGTGCGACTTCAACGTGACTCACAACTTTGTGCTGAACTACGTTTGGCTGGCACCCTCTCCAAGATTTGGGGGAGCGCTCACGCAGCACATTCTGGGCGGCTGGGAACTTGGTGGAGTCCTTAGCGCCAATACAGGGACTCCCATGACGCTGGTCATGGCGGGCGATGTGCTCGGCCAAAACAGCAGCGACCCGTGGCCTTACCCGAATCGCCTATCAGGCCCCGGATGCAGCAACCCGGTCAACTCCGGCAATGTCGATACCTATCTCAAGCTGAACTGCTTCGGTCCTCCGGTTGCGCCCGCCTCGCTGGCCGCGGTGTGCCAACCTGCTTTGGACGGAAATGGCAATCAGATCCCCGGCACCTGCATGAACCTATTTGGCAACAACGGGCGCACTAGCGTTATCGGGCCCGGCTTGATCAACCTCGATTTCTCGGTATTCAAGAACATCCACGTAACAAGAATCTCGGAGAGCTTCAACGTTCAGGTCCGCGCCGAGTTCTTTAACATCATGAACCACCCCAACTTCCAGCCGCCGCTCGATAATAAGGTGCTTTTCAATACCGACGGCTCGCCGGTGAGCAATGCGGGCAAAATTGATGCTACATCCACTACATCGCGGCAAATTCAGCTTGGATTGAAGCTTATCTGGTAACCAGGCGTTAGTGATGGCTACCTCGTGCAATGGTTGTTTTGCGTCTACGTCTCACAGGTTCAGCATGAACAAGTATTCGTGCAATTGAGATTTGCGATGTGCGGAATTGAATTTACTGGACCGAGAATCTAATCAACTAATTGAGGAGCAGGGATGAAGAGAGTCTCACTGTCGTTGGCAGTTGTTTGCGTCGGATTGCTCGGGGCGGTCACATTGGCAAGTCCAGCGGGACCGGGTTATCACCTGATTAAGAAAATTCCCTTGGGCGCGGCGCCAGGGGGCGGCGAATATTTCGACTACGTGACCGTGGATTCCGCTGCGCGTCGCGTCTACCTTTCACATGGTGCGGAGGTCAAAATACTTGATGCCGATAACTTTTCCGTAGTCGGCACCATTTCCGGCCTAAAGCGTTGCCATGGGGTCCTCGTGCTTCCCGAGCTTGGGAAAGGATTCATTACCGACGGAGATGCCGCCACCGTCGCCGTCTTTGATCTGAAGACGCTAAAGATCACCGGCAAAATCAAAGGCTCTCCGGACGAGGACTCGATTGTCTACGATCCCGCCTCGAAGCTCGTCTTTACGTTCAATGGAGACAGCAAGAATGCAACGGTGATAGATCCCGTCAAGGAAACAGTCGTGAAAGTAATCGACATGGCTGGCGGGCCGGAACAGCCCGTCGCGGATGGTAAGGGCACGATCTACGACAACAATGAAGAGAAAAACGATGTTGCCGTGATCGACACGCACACCCTCAAAATCAAAGCTCGTTGGCCGGTGGCGCCGGCTGGGGCGCCGGTCGGGATCGAGATGGACCGTGAGCACCGGCGCATATTTTCCGCGGGCCGCGATCCGAAATTTCTCGTCTTAATGGATGCCGACAACGGCAAGGTCCTCCAGTCGTTGCCCATTACCTCCGGCGTGGACGCTAATGTCTTCGAGCCTGAAACGCAGCTGTTGTATATCTCCACCCGCGCGGGCAAAATTCACATTTTCCATGAGGATTCCCCGGACAAGCTCACCGAAATTGAAACCGTCAAAACCGAGTACGGAGCCAAAACCATGGGTTTCGATCCTAAAACGCATAATCTTTTTCTCACCACGGCCGATTTCCGCCCCGCTGCCGCCCCAAGCAAGGAAGAACCCCATCCGGAGCGAAAGCCGATCCCTGGAACGTTTCGCGTCCTGATCTATGGACGGTAGAAGAAATACCTTGGCGGCACGAGGCCGTCTTACACCGCCTCTGCAGCCTTTCCAATCTACTGAGAAAGTCTCTTCATCTCGGAGATCGCCAGGAGGCCGACTTCTGTTCGTGCGTGGAAAACAAGCTACTCTCCTATTTGCTCTCTTGCTTTCTCCCCTCGCGGACTGCGCCCCTGATCGCTCGTTCCATTTGATGGAAGCTTCCATCGCTGACATTCATCAAGCGATGCTGGCCGGTACGCTGACGTGCCACGATCTGGTCCAGCAATATCTGGATCGCATCCGCGCTTACGACCAGCAAGGTCCGGCGATCAATTCGATGCTGTATGTCAATCCGGCAAGCTTGCAGCAGGCCGATGCCATGGACCAGGAATTCAAGCACACCCACAAACTAAAGCCGCTGGCCTGCGTCCCTATCGTTCTAAAAGATAATTTTGACACTGCCGACATGCCGACGACCGCCGGCGCGCTCACGCTCAAAGGTGCGCAGCCGGAAAAGGACGCTTTCGCCGTCAAACGCCTTCGCGAAGCGGGTGCGCTCATCCTCGGTAAGGCCAACTTGCAGGAATTTGCCAGCGGGGGCATCTCTGTAAGTTCGCTGGGCGGACAGGTGAAAAATCCCTACGACCTGACCAGAACGCCAGGCGGCTCTTCCGGCGGCACGGGCGCTGCGGTTGCAGCGAATTTCGCGGCTGCGGGCACGGGCTCAGATACCGGCGGCTCCATCCGTTCCCCTTCTTCCGCCAACAGTTTGGTTGGACTCCGCCCAACACGGGGTTTGATTAGCCGCGATGGCATCGTGCCGGTCTCTTTCACCCAGGACACCATAGGTCCCATGACTCGCACGGTCGCAGATACGGCACGAATGCTGGATGTTATGGTCGGATACGATCCCAACGATCCGGTGACGGCTTTTAGTGTCGGCAATATTCCAAAAACCTACACAGCCTACCTCCAGAATGGATTGCAGGGAGCTCGCCTCGGCCTGCTTACGAACCTGCTTGGCAGCGGACTCGAATATGAACCAGTGAATGCTGTCATCGCCAAAGCTGTTGAGGCTCTAAAGCAACGAGGCGCGGTGATCATCCCTCTTGACGACCCAATACTCGAAACGAAATCGTTGACTGCGAATTTTCGCCTGAATGAGCCCGAATTCAAGGCCGCGCTCAACGGCTACTTACAACAACAGGGTTCGCACGTTCCCGTGCATTCGCTCGCGGAAATCATTGCTTCCGGCAACTATCACAAGCCTACGCTGGAAAAATTCTTCGCCGCCGCGCAGAGCTATGAAGACGGCCCCAATTCACCGGACTATAAGGACCGTCGCATCAAAATGGATGAGATCAAAATCGAGGTGGCTAATTTGATGGCCAAGAATCGGCTCGATGCTCTGATCTACCCGCATCAAAAATGCCTCGTCCTCCCGATTGGCGCCACATTCCAGAAAGATCGCAACGGCGTTATTGCGGCGTTGGCCGGCTTCCCGGCCATTGAAGTTCCCGCGGGCTTTTCCACTCCGACGCCCGATGCGCCTATAGGCGTCCCGGTTGGGCTCGAGTTTCTCGGTCGTGCCTGGGCCGAGCCGGAACTATTACGGCTCGCATTCGGTTTCGAGCAGATGACTCACTATCGCAAGCCGCCGCTCTCCACGCCTGCATTGGCTCGCTCTGAACCCAACAAGTGAATTACCCGAGAGACGTCATCGCAGAACAGCCATGGTCTGCGATTCGACCTCGCTTGAGGTGGTTAACTTCGTCGTGCTGACCAGTGATCAGCGTTCAGGAATGGCGTGTTGTTCCTCGAAGCAGGACTCCAGATTCTTGAGATCTACCGGAACGCGGGCTTGTGAGCCTTCTCGCGCAGCTCGGAGATATTGCACAGGCCACGAAATTGGCTGCTCTAGCTCGCGGGCTGCCCGCAACGGCCAATACGGATCGCGCAGGAGTTCGCGGGCGATGATGACCGCGTCGGCCTGTCCGGTAGCCAGAATGTGCTCAGCCTGAACGGGTGATGTAATCATTCCCACCGCACCGGTCAGGACGTTGGCTTCGCGGCGGATCTGCTCGGCAAACTGCGTTTGATAGCCGGGCCCGACCGGAATCTTTGCGTGCGGTACGTTGCCTCCAGAAGAGCAATCGATCAGGTCCGCTCCCGATGCCTTCAGTTGGCGGGCGAGTTCAACCGACTGCTGAGTATCCCAGCCGCCGTCAATCCAATCGGTCGCCGAAATGCGCACGAACAGCGGTGCTCGCTCTGGCCACGAACCACGAACGGCGGCGACAACTTCGCGCAAGATTCGCGTGCGATTCTCGAATGAGCCTCCGTAGGCATCTGTCCTTTGATTGCTGAGAGGCGACAGAAACTCATGGAGCAGGTAACCATGCGCGGCGTGAACCTCAATGACACGGAAGCCGGCTTCACAGGCTCGGCGTGCCGCGGCGGCAAAAGCGGAGACAACGTTCTTAATACCGTCGATGGATAGCGCTCGGGGCATCGGATAGCTATCGGTGAAAGGCAATGCGCTCGGGGCGACGACACTGCTCCAACCGCCTTGACTCTCGGGAACCGTTCCGTGGCCTGCCCAGGGCGCGTAAGTGCTGGCTTTGCGGCCGGCGTGGGCCAACTGCATCCCAGCCACGCTACCCTGCTCGTGAATAAACCGGACCACTCGAGCGAGCGGCTCAATGTGATCGTCCTTCCAGATGCCCAAGTCCTGGGGGCTAATGCGGCCCTCGGGAACAACGGCGGTCGCCTCGGTAAGCACCAGTCCAGCTCCGCCTACCGCGCGGCTGCCGAGATGCACGAAATGCCAGTCGCTCGCGTATCCATCCGTGCTGCTGTACTGACACATCGGTGAAACGAATACGCGGTTCGCAAACGTAATATCGCGAATCGCGAGAGGATCAAGCAGGTGAGTCATAGGGTGCGGCGGCCTTTCTCAATTCAAAACGAGTATGAAGCTTTTCGGGTTAGGTTGGGTCCTATGCCAGCAGTTCGATGAGTTGCTCCGAATCGCGGCCGTGTCCACGACGCGGTGTCCCGCTTTGAGAGCCTCTTCTGTAGAGGCTTGGCCAAAGCCGCGGGAAGCTCCGGTAATTAGCCAGACCTTTGACATAGGAACTTCCTCCAATCAATCGGCTCGCCTTGTCCATAGTTGTTTTGTTTGCTCCTGCTGCCATGGGTCACTCAATGCCTGAAATACAGAAAAGGGATGAGATAGAAGACCAGGATCGCGAAGATGACCACAAAGAACGCGATGGCGGCAAGCCACGCGGACACGAACTTGGTGTCGCTGGTTCCAGGCGGAGGCATGGAGATACCGACAACGTAGTGGAATCCTCGGAAAAATTGTGCGAGCAATTTGATCATAGCTGCCTCCGGGTGGCCTGGGTGCACTCGCTCACAGTTATTTTCTGCGTATCAACTCACCGAACCGAGACGATGATTTGGACATCGACATTGCCCTTAATGGCATTCGAGTAGGGACAGATGGCGTGGGCGCCTTCGACAAGCTGTTCCGCCGTCTTCTGGTCGACGCCGGCCATGGTCACGGAGAGTGCGGCGGACAGCACAAAGGCACCCGAGGCGTTGCGGCTGAGGCCGATCTGGGCGACAACTGCGATGTCGTCATCGGCGAAATGGCGGCGAGCCTCGCGGCCCACGTGAAAGAGCGCATTCTCAAAGCACGCGGCATACCCGCCGGCGAAGAGTTGCTCCGGGTTAGTCGCATCGCCTTTACCCCCGAGCGAGCGGGGTAGGGCCAGCTTAAGATCGAGCAGGCCGTCCTCACTGTGGATCGATCCGTGACGGCCTCCGGTGGCAGTGACTCTTGTGGAATAGACGAAATCCGGCATGGTTTCCCCTTTTGTCGCGGCGTCAGATGATTGGCACCATTTCGCCGTCGTCATGTGTGCTCTAAGGTGATGAACGAAGTACGATGCGAGTTACAAGCTTTCTATTTAGCGTGCGACGCAGCTCCTTCGATTAGAGCTGCAACCTCTTTTGGCCTGGAGACGTAGACCGCGTGGCTGGCACCTGAAACTTCGACCGTGTGACTTTTGGCTCGTGTGGCGTACCAGCGTTCGAGGTCGGGGTTGATGGCTCTGTCCGCTCCCGCTACCAGCATCCAACTTGGTTTGCTCCTCCATGCGGCGGTGGTGATGACGGCTTTGAAATTGCCAGCCAGGTTGAGAACTTGCGATCGCGCCATGAAAGCGGCTTGCTCGGCAGAAAGGTCGGCTGCGAAGTACTCGTGCAACTGTGCGAGGTCGAGGTAGGTGAAGCCGTCTGGCGTCTTCTTTATCGCACCAGACTGACCAGAAGGAAAAAGCCACCCCCTCCGGTCGGATGATCACCGGCCACTTCTGCTCTCATCAATAAGAACGGGATTGCTTTTTGACATGTACTTCCCAAGAATTCGCACCTGTTCTCGAAACCACCGATGCGCAGGGTCATCGTTTAATCTGGGGTGCCAGATCATATCGTAGTTGTATCCCTTGATTTCTCTTGGCGCGTTCATTATGCGAACCGAAGCCATCCGTGCCAGCGGCGTCGCGAGTCTTTTGGGAATCGTCAGGATAAAGTCGGTTCTAGCTGCTATTGAAACGGCCGGGGTGAAAAACGGCAGCGAGAGGCCCACATCCCGCTTAGGGGAATCTCGCTCAAAGGCCTATCGACCAACGTCTCTTTTCTACAGAACTGCACGACATCTGGTTGCTCAGCTTTGTGGATTATGATTTGTCAATCTGGAGACGCGAGTGCTCGAACCGTTTGACAATCCGTTCGGCCCGAAGTTGTTACCTATGTAGCCGGTACATTCTGTTACCCATGTGTCCGGGCCGGACCTTTGAAATCTGGTGGACGAGAGGGGATTCGAACCCCCGGCCTCCTCGTTGCGAACGAGGCGCTCTC
>Ga0137418_10002161_pt1 | contig 18035 bp, 19 predicted proteins | sample CZODoug3_1_2_16f_FD_122242 | JGI IMG/M metagenome (GOLD analysis project Ga0137418, IMG submission 122242) | Vadose zone soil fungal communities from Angelo Coast Range Reserve, California, USA - CZODoug3_1_2_16fungal (Hybrid Assembly) | ecosystem: Environmental > Terrestrial > Soil > Vadose... | reverse complement strand
GTGTAGTCCTCGAGCCAGGCCAGTGCCGAAGCGTGCAGCTCGAACAAGGCGTCGCGGTTGCGGCCCACCTTCGCGGCATCGGTTTCGCGGTGGAACATCCGCATCTCGCGGCCGTTGCGCGTGGCACGCTCGACGGCGAACTTCCCTGCCACGAACCCGAACAGATAGGTCGGCAGCGGTTTCGTCTCCGAAAACCGCATCCGGATGCGGCCGGGGGCCGCCTCACGCGCGGCTTCGGCCGCGTTGGCCACGGCTTCCCACCCGGCCGGAACGTCGAGCGACAGGGTGTATCGCCCCTTGAGGTCCGGCTGATCGAAGCACGGGAACGTCAAATGTGCGCGCGCCGGCACGAAAAGGGTGTAAAGGAACTCGTCGTTCCGGTTCAGCGCGGCATCGCCCGCGGTGAAATCGATCGACACGCGGTTCTCGCCCGCGCGCGTCGCCTCGGCCGGGATGACGATGTGATCTTCCGTGTAAATCGGCACCACCGCCGCATCGCCGACGCGCACGCTATGGACCCGCTCCCTTGGAGCCGAAAAATCAATGACGATGCGTCCGGCGGCTGCAAGCGTGACCGACAGGCGCAACGTCCCTTCGACCGGCTGCTGCCGGTTTACTGGCAACGTAAACGCCAGATCGTAACGAACCGCTGAGAACGCTGCGCGTTCGCGGGCCAGGGCCTCCGATACGCCGCGATCCAAGGAATCGGAGAGGGATCCGGCAATGAGCGCCATCAGAAGCAGGGTGAGCATCGCGGAACCATATCTATCAAATAGAATGCAGCGTCCCAATGCTTTTCCGCGTCCGTAATGTCGTGCTGTTCGCTGCCGCTGTCGCCGGGCTGGCACTGACGATCGAGACCGAGCCGTCGGCCCAGGAGGCCGGCTCGGTGCGGGGACGGGTGTCGATCGGCATCCCGATCACCGCGAAGCGCGGCACATCAACATACTCCCGGAGTGTCCCGACGGTGGCGCTGGCCCCCGAATCGGAGCTCCGTCACGTCGTCGTGTACGTCAAGGACGCGCCGAAGACCGCGGTCGCGCCGATGCGCGCGGAAATCCGCCAGCGCAACGAGAACTTCGTCCCGCGCCTCGTCGCCGTGACCGTCGGATCGACCGTCGATTTCCCCAACGACGATCCCATCTATCACAACGTCTTCTCGCTGTCGCGGGCGAAAACGTTCGACCTCGGGCGCTTTCCGCAGGGCAAGAGCCGCAGTGAATTGTTCGACAAGCCGGGTGTCGTGAAGGTGTTCTGCCAGATTCATTCGCACATGTCGGCGACCGTGATGGTGTTCGACCATCGGTGGTTCGAGGTACCCGACCAGCAGGGCATGTTCGACCTCCCCGGTGTTCCGCCCGGCATGCATCAGGTCACCGCGTTTCACGAACGGCTTGGCGATACGACGCAGCAGGTTCGCATCGAGCCGGGACGCGCGACGACCGTGGACTTCGTGCTTCCGGTGCCAGCACAGCCGTGAGAACACCTCCTCGCCTTCTCGCGCGAACGTTGACGGTCACGTTTGCGACCGTCGCCGTCATCCTGACGATCGTCTTCATCGTCATCACGCTGGACGTCCGCGACCGGGTGCGCGCCGCGGAAACGGACAAGCTGCGCGTCAGCGAGAACGTCTTCACGGCGCTCGAGACCAAGCGCCAGCAGGACCAGGTCGCGGCGATGGCGACGCTGGCCGAAAACCCGACGCTGAAGGCCGCGCTCGACACGTATTTCACCGAACGCCGCTTCAGCGGCTCGTCCGACGAACAGCTGCGCGCGACGGTGATGGGCGAAGCGGCGAAGCTGGCGACGCAGACACCGGCCGATGTCCTGGCGGTCGTGGAGAACAACGGGCGGATTTTCTCGAGCGCCGGCCCGGCAGCGTCGCATTGGCGGCTGGGCGACACCGTCGACGTGCCGCGGGGTTCGCAGGCGACGTTCCAGAGCGTCGCGGTGCTGCCCACCGGCGCGTTTCGCGTCACCGGTGCGCGCCTGACGTTCGGCGATCGCGTCATCGGCGCGCTCGTCGCCGGCACGAACCTCGACGCGAACTACGCGCAGGAGCTCTCGAACCTGTCGACGGCCGGCGTCGTCATCACGGTCAACAACGCGGTCGTCGCGCGCACGGTGCCGGAGAACGTCGCGCGCGATCTCGTGGCGTCGAAGCTGACCGCCGCGACGGCGACGCTCGGCGGCGAGGAATATGCCATCCGGACGATGCTCGCGTCGGGTCCGGCGCGCATCTACACGCTGACCTCGATCGACGCCGCCGCACGCAGCGCCGAACGGGACGCGCTGGTCGCCGTCGGGCTGATTGCCTTCGGCGGCTTCATCCTGGCGGCGATTGGCAGCTTCATCCTCGCGCGGCTGCTGAGCGAGCCGATCAACCGCGTCTCGGGCGAGATCGCGACCATGACGAACGCGCGTGAGTTCGGCAGGACGCTCGAGCTCACGGGCTCGAGCCGCGAGGTCGACGCGTTGACCACGGCCTTCAACGACCTGATGCGCGGCCTGTCTGCCGCCGAGGCGGAAACGCGGTCGGCGTACCTCGGCGCCATCCGCGCGCTGGCCGCGGCGCTCGACGCGCGAGATCCCTACACGGCCGGCCACTCCGAGCGCGTCGGCACGCTGTCGGTGATGATGGGGCGCATGATGAACCTGGAGGCCGGCGCGCTCGAGGTGCTCCGGCTCGGCGCGCTGCTCCACGACATCGGCAAGATTGGCGTCGCCGACGAGATTCTCCATAAGGACGGACCGCTCACACCCGAGGAGTTCGAGCAGATCAAGCGCCACCCCGCGCTTGGCGCGCGCATCCTTCGCCAGGTGCCGTTCCTCGCGCCACACCTGCCGATCGTCGAGCTGCATCACGAGCGGCCCGACGGCCGCGGCTACCCGTTTGGCTTTCGGGGCGAAGTCATCCCGCTCGACGCGCGCATCGTGCACGTGGCCGACGCCTTCGACGCGATGACGAGCGCGCGCGCGTATCGCGCCGCGCTTCCCGCGTCGGTCGCGTTCGCCGAGCTGCAGCGGTTCTCGGGAACCCAGTTCGATCCCGCATGCGTCGAGGCGCTGCTCGCCGCCATGCCCGTCTCACACGACATCGCGGAGCCGGCGCTCGCGCAGCTGCTCGCGCGCCAGATGGTGTAACGATGCGAAAATATCTCGCGCCGTCGATCGTAGTACTGCTGATGGCGGCGCCCGCCGCCGCGCAGGAGGCGAAGCCGTCGCTCCTGTCGATCGATTCCTCCGCCAGCGTGGACACGACCGTCGACGCCAACGGGAACCACGTGAGCGGGGTCTTTCTCGACACGATGGTCGTCGCCGACTTCGGCAAGAACCTCCAGGCCATCGTTCGTCCGCAGGTGAACCGGCTGGCCAACAGCGGCGAATGGAACCGGCAAGTCTGGATCGCGGAGATGCGCTACGAACGTCAGGGAGCGGTCGCGTTCCGCGTGGAGGGTGGCTACATTCCATCGCCGGTGGGGCTCGCGAACCTCGCGTACCGGCCGTACCAGAACCCGACGATCGCGCTCCCCGCGGAACTGTTCACGTCGATCCCATCGCTCGAGCTCCGAGGGCCGCGCGTCAACCTGATGGGCGGCATCTATCCGCTCGGCGCGCAGGCCACCGTGTCGGCGAGGCACTGGGACACGCGCATGGCGGTGATCGACACGTCGCCGCTTCGCGGCCGTCGCGTGTTCGCCACGCCGAATCCTCCCCTGTTCGCCGGCAACCCGCCGCGATTTCCGAACGTGGTGATCGGCGGCGGCGTCACCCCGTTCGTCGGGTTCCGCGTCGGCGCGGCGCTGACGCACGGCGGGTGGCTGCGCGCCGGCGAGAGTCCGACCATCACCGCCGATCGTGACGCGAACCTCGTGAACGTCGAAGCCGAGTTGTCGTTCCGGCATACGTCGCTCGTGGGAGAGTGGGTGCACGACGCGCTCGACACCAGTCTCGGCACGCGCTCCACGGCCGGCTGGTACGTGCAGGGCGCGCAGGCCGTTACGCCGCGCTGGTTCGTTGCGGGGCGCTTCGACGACATCCGCACGGCGCTGCCGGTCGCGGCCGCGACGGAGCAGAACTTCCGGAGCACCGAGCAGACGCTCGGCTTCCGCGTCACGCCGGAGATCACGCTGCGCCTCAGCCATCGCATGAGGGAACCGTTCGGCGCCACCGACTGGATCCATACGGGCGCGTTTTCGGTCGTCTGGTTCCGGCGCTGGATGTGAGCCCCTCGACTCCGCCAGCACCGGAGCTTCGCTCGGGGCAAGCCCATATCGATCCGCAGGCGCGCGAGGTCATCGACTACCTCGCGAGCCTCGGCCTCCCTCCCATCGACAAGATTCCCGCCACGGAGGCGCGCCTCCACTACCGCCAGGCGCGCGCCGCGCTGCGGCCGCCCGCGCCCGACCTCGCGCAGGTACGCGATCTCGAAGCCGCAGGCACCGCGGGACCCATCCCGCTTCGGCTGTATCGGCCAGCCGACGGCGTGCTGCCCGTCTTCATCTACTTTCACGGCGGTGGCTGGGTCGTTGGCGACCTCGACACGCACGACGTCGTCTGCCGTCAGGTGGCGAGCCTCGCGCACGCCGCCGTCATCGCCGTCGACTACCGGCTCGCGCCCGAGCATCGCTTTCCGGCGGCGATCGACGATGCGTGGAGTGCGACGACGTGGATTGTGGCGCACGCGGCGGAGCTTGGTGTCGATCCGACGCGCATCGCCGTGGGCGGCGACAGCGCCGGCGGTGGACTCGCTGCCGTCGTCGCGCTGATGGCGCGCGATTCGCGGAAGCTGCGGCTCGCGCTGCAGGTCCTCGTCTATCCCGTGCTCGATTTGCGCGCCCAGAGCCCGTCGTACTCGGCGTACGCCGAAGGCTACCTGCTGACGCGCGCGGCGATGCAGTGGTACATCGCGCAGTACGCGCCGACCTCGGACGCGGTCGACGACTGGCGCGCGTCTCCGCTGCTGGCGCCGTGGGTGCACGGCGTCGCCCCGGCGCTCGTCATCGCCGCCGAACTTGATCCGCTATTTGACGAGGGGGAGGCGTACGTGCGCCGGCTGCAGGGCGCGCGCGTGGCCGTGCAGCATCACCGCGTCGAGGGCATGGTTCACGGCTTCCTGACGATGGGTGGGAAGGTCGATGCGGCAGGCCGTGCCGTGGAGACGATCGCCGCGGCGCTGCGCGGCGCGTTCACCACGGATAGAGGCTGACGTTCAGTTCCTTCGCGAACGGATCGTCGAGCCACAGCCACAGGAATCCCATCGCGGCGAGGACGGCCCCGGCAACCATCGCCGTGCTCTCACCTGACAGCCAGAGGATGGCGCCCGAGCCGACGAGCGCGCCGCTCGAGATCGAGGTGGTCATCACGTCAAATCGCGGCGGTGCCTGCTGTCCGCGACGCACGCCGCGCATCACGCGATCGGTAAAGCCGTCCGGCGCGGTGGCCGCCGAGGCCGCGATGCGGGCGCGTTCCAGGTAGTCGTCGAGCTCGTCAGCCATCATTGATTCCCGCGATCGTAGTGGCGGACGTTCAGGTCCGCCTCGAGAATAGGGCGCAATTCCTCCTTGGCGCGATGGATCTGCGTCTTCACGGTGCCGAGCGGGACCTCGAGCGCGTCGGCAATCTCCTCGTATCCCCTCCCCGCGAAGTAGTGGAGGGTCAACACCAGCCGCGAGCGTTCCGACAGGCGCGCCATTCCCTTCGCGACCCGATCGCGCAGCTCGAGATCGGCAAACGCCGGATCCGAGACGACGGTCGCCGCGGGAGGCGCCGCGCCCGCCGGTGCGGCATCGAGCGAGACTTCGCGTGGCGCGCGCTGTCGCGCGTCGGCGCAGACGTTCATGGCAATCCGGCACATCCAGGTGGAGAGCCGCGCATCGCCCCTGAACGTGCGCAGCCCGCGGTGCACGCGGACGAACACGTCCTGCGCGAGATCCTCCACGAGGCTGCGATCCGGTACCGATCGCGAAATGACCGCGAACACCATTCCCTTGTACTGGTCGACGAGCTCGCGGAACGCGGCGTCGCTGCCAGCCCGACAGCGATCGACGAGATCACGATCCGCGGCGCGGTCGTCCAACCGGCTTATTAGACCGCGGCGCAACCCACTTTGTTTCACGCGGCCGGTGAAACAAAACCCGGAAGCCGCCGGTCTTACTTGCCATCAGGAGGCTCAGATGTTCAACCTCGCCGATCTCGATATTGCGGGCTGGATCGTGCCCGTTGCCGCCATCTCCGGATGGGCGTTCATCACGCTGTATCGCCTGTACCTTGCCGGACGAACACGCGAGCATGCGCATCGCGAACGCATGGCGATGATCGAGCGTGGCGTGACCCCGCCAGCTGACACGGCCGCCGCCGCGATCGATTGGCGTGGCGGCATGTCTTCCAATCCCGTGTCGCGTCACCGGCGCACGGGGATCATTCTCATCGGCGTCGGCGTCGGTCTCGCCGTGATGCTCGGTGTCGTTGGGACCGGAGGACGGTCCATGGGCGCGAGCGCGTTTCTGATTGTGCTGGGACTTGCGTTTCTGTTAATCGCCATGTTCGACGCGCCGTCGAAGCGGTCTTCTGGCGGGACGCCGTCCATTCCTGGCGGCGACATCCGACAGTAGTGACTATGGCAACCGTCGTTGCACCGGTTCCGCGTGCTCCCTCACTCCTGGATTCGATCTGGAAGGGCCATCTCTTCCTGTTCGACAAGGAGATTCAGCCAGCCGCTCACAGCGACAGCACCGGCGTGCGACTCCTGGCATATGCGATCGTGCTGGAAGCATTCCGCGCGGCGCTCAACGCTGCGGACGTGCTCCCCATATGGTTCAGGGCGCCGCTTTACCTTGCGCTTGCGCTGCTGGCGATTCACCGAGGTGCCGGGGTGGCGTGGCGCGACATCGGCTTTCGCCGTTGGCGTGACTGGAACCACACGGAGAAATCCTATTTCGTTCAAATCGTCATCATCGCCAACGTCGTCTTCGGGAGCGTCTTCGCGGCGCAGTTGAAAGCGCAGCTTGGGGGACCCGATGCGGCCTCGGTGATCTGGTTGGTGTTCGTCCCGCTCCTGTGTCTGGGCTTCTACCAGGAGGTCGTCTATCGCGGCATGCTGCAGACCGAGCTCGTCAGGCGGTGCGGCCCGGCGGCCGGCATCCTGATCGCGAACGTGCTCTACACGTTCAGCCCGGGGCATTACGACTACTTCGTGTCACCTCGCGCGGTGGCGGTCCCGATGTTCGCGGCCGTCTTCGCGATGGGGCTCGTGTTCGCGATCGTCTACAGGCGGTCGGGCAATCTCTGGATCGTCGCCGTGATGCACGCGCTCGGCAACGCGTACATCGTCACGGGCGGACAGCGGTTCCATTGAGGCGGACCTGAAGGTCCGCCTCTACGTTTGACGTCGCCGGACGTAGCCGGACGTAGAGGCGGACCTTCAGGTCCGCCTTCGTGCTTCAGATGCCCGCCGGGAAGAACACCCGCTGTACGAACCAGTAGGTCCCGGCGGCGACGACGACGAGCGAGCCGGCAAAGGCGACGCGGCTGCCGACGAGCTCGCTCCGGCGCCGCAGCAGCGCCAGCGCCGTCGCGACGAGCAGCACGATGAACAGCTGCCCGATCTCGACGCCGACGTTGAACGAGAAGAGCGACCAGCCCAGCGCCTCGCGCGGCAGGCCGAACTCGCGCAGCACGTTCGCGAAGCCGAAGCCGTGCACCAGGCCGAAGGTGAGCGCGATGAGCGCGCGGACGTCGCGCCCGCCGCCGCGCACGAGGTTGTCGGCGCCGACGAAGATGATGCTCAGGGCGATCGCCGGCTCGATGATGTTCGGCGGCGGCGTGACGATGTTGAGCGCGGCGAGCGACAGCGTGATGCTGTGGCCGATCGTGAACGCCGTCACGATCTTCAGCAGCGCCTTCCAGCCGCCGCCGAGCAGCAGCAGGCCAATGAGAAAAAGGATGTGGTCGGGTCCGATCAGGATGTGATGGATGCCGGCCGGGACGAACGTCCTGATCACCGCGATCGCGCCCTGCGTCGTCCCCGCGTAGTAGGTGCGATCGGCGCTGTCGGCCGAGAGCACGAACTGCTGCCGCAGGCCGCCGTCCTCGTAGACGTTCACGAACGTCTGGTGCAGGCGGTCGTACGGAAACATCAGCGCGTGGATGTCGAGCCTGGCCGGCCGCGGCGTGTGGATGCGGAAGTGCAGCTGCAGCGCCTGGCGTTCGGGGATGGCATCCACGTCGCCCCACTGGATCATCAGCGGACGCCCGGCGCTCAGGACCAGGCGCTGCGTGACGAGCGCGGTCAGCCGGTCGAGATTGCCGTAGGCGACCGACCGATCGAGCAGCCTTTCCGGCGGATCGATGCCCAGGTCGTGCGCGGCGTCGATGATGTGCACGACGAGCGTCCCCTCGATGACGTCGTTGGCGATACGCAGATCGAGATAGCTGAACGGGGCCGGGTGTGCAAACGCCAGCGACGGCGCCGCCAGCAGCGCCAGGAGGCATGCAAGCTTCTTCGCCAAGCGGCCTCATTATCCGATAAGATTCCGCCTCCTATGTGGCAGCACAACTACGCGCCGTTGAGCGGAAGCCTGGGGCTGTCGGCCGCCGTGGCCGCCCTGCCGATTCTCGTCCTCTTCCTGATGCTGGGCATCTTCCGAAGGCCGGCCTGGATGTCGGCCCTGGCGGCGCTTATCGCGGCATTCGTCGTCGCGCTCGGCGTCTACGGGATGCCGGTGAACCTGGCGCTGGTCTCGGTGCTCTACGGCGCGGCGTTCGGCATCTTCCCGATCGCCTGGATTGTCTTCGCGGCGATCATGCTGTATCGCCTCGCGGTGGACACCGGGAAGTTCGAGATCATCAAGGACTCGATTGGAGGTCTCAGCCAGGATCGGCGGCTGCAGGCGTTGTTCATCGCGTTTTCCTTCGGCGCGTTCATCGAAGGGGCGGCAGGCTTTGGCGCCCCGGTGGCCGTCTCTGGCGCGATGCTGGCTGGCCTCGGCTTCAACCCCTTCTACGCGGCCGGCATCTGCCTGCTCGCCAACACCGCGCCGGTCGCGTTCGGATCGATCGGCATCCCGGTGACGACGCTTGCCAACATCACCGGGCTGCCTGTCATGGCGCTGAGCGCGATGGTCGGGCGCCTCTGCGCGATGATCTCGCTCTTCATCCCGGCGTATCTCATCGTCGTGATGGCGGGCTGGCGGCGCGCGCTCGAGGTGGCGCCGGCGATCATCGCGTGCGGCGTGTCGTCCGCCGGCATGCAGTTCACGGTGTCGAACTTCGTCGGGCCGGAGCTCACCGACATCGCCAGCTCGCTCACGTGCATTGCCGTCATGGTGCTCGTGATGAAGGTCTGGAAGCCGCGCAACATCATGCGCTTCGAAGGCGACACGCCCGTGCAGGTTGCGGGGTTCACGCCCCCCAGCGGCGTGCGTGTCGAGCGTGGCGCCGCCGTGGCCGTCGCGACGCGGACGCATACGGCCGTCGAGATCTTCTCCGCGTGGCTTCCGTACCTGCTGCTCGTCGCGTTCGTGCTCGTGTGGGGTGAGGTCGACGTGAAGGCCGCGCTCAACCGGTTCACGAACGGCCTGCTGCCTGCCGGCATCCCGAGAAGTCCCACCCTGCTCAACGGCCTCCTCGTGCCGGGACTCCACAACATGATTCAGCGCGTGCCGCCGGTGGTTGCCCAGCCAACGGCGTACGGCGCGGTGTTCGAGTTGAACTGGCTCAGCGCGTCGGGCACGTCGTGCTTCCTCGCCACGATCGCAGCCGCGCTCGTGCTGGGCGTCAGGCCGGCGCGGTTCGGCCGGCTGTACGTGGCGACCTTCAAGCAGCTCGCTCTCGCGATGCTCACGCTCGCGGGCATGCTCGGGCTCGCGTATCTGATGAACTATTCCGGGATGACGTCGACGCTGGGACTGGCGTTGGCGGGCACCGGGTCGGCGTTTCCGTTCTTCAGCGCGGTGCTCGGGTGGCTGGGCGTCTTCCTCACCGGCAGCGACACCTCGGCCAACGCGCTCTTCGGCAACCTGCAGGTGGTCACCGCGAACGCGCTGCAGCTCAATCCCGTCCTGATGGCCTCGGTGAATTCGGCTGCAGGCGTGATGGGAAAGATGATCTCGATTCTGAGCATCGCGGTGGCGGTTGCCGCCACGGGCATGACCACCGCGGACGAGGGAAGGCTGTTCCGCTTCACCATCAAGCACAGCGTGCTGCTGATGGCGTTGATGGGAATCATCTCGATGCTCTTCGCGTACGTGTTCTCCGCGTACGTGCCGACGGTGTAAAGCCGTTCGTCGTTGCTCGTTGGCCGTTGGCCGTTGGCGCTCTCTAGGCTAGAGGCGCAGCGCCTTCTGTTTCGAATCGAGACCGTAGGGGTCGTCCGTGTATGTGACCGACCCGTCGCTGTTCACCCACGCCGTGAAGTAGCCGATGTGCACGGGGATGTGGTCCTTCAGCGGCACCCCCTGCTCGTGGCCGGCGTTCATCGCCGCGTTGATCCGCTCGGCCGTCCACTCCGGCTTGTCGCGCATCACGTACTGCGCGAGCGCGACCGGGTTCTCGAGCCGGATGCAGCCATGACTCAGCGCGCGCCGCGGCTTGTTGAACAGCGAGTCGGTCGGCGTGTCGTGCATGTAGACGTCGAACTGGTTCGGGAAGACGAACTTCACGAGCCCGAGCGCGTTCCTCGGGCCGGGTTCCTGGCGGAAGTGCAGTCCGGTCACCGCCTGCTCGTCGCCCCAGTCGACCGCCTGGACATCGACGGCCTCCCCTGACGTGCCGACGACCTGGATGTCCTGCCGTTCGAGGTACCCGGGATCGTTGACCAGCCGTGGCAGCATCTCGTTGCGGATGATGCTTTCGGGCACGTTCCAGTTCGGGCTGAACACGATGGTCGTCATCTCGTCGCTGAAGAGCGGCGTCGGATGCTTCGGATCGCCGACGATGACGCGCATCGCGAGCGCGGGCCTGTTACCTTCCATCACCTGCATCTGGTACGCGGGGACGTTCACGAGGACGTAGCGGTCGCCCAGCTCGTGCGGCATCCACCGCCACCGCTCCAGGTTCATCCGGATTCCATCGACATGCCCCGTCGGGTTCATCCGCTCCCGTTGAAGCGCCGCCTGCAGGCCTTTGTACTGCGGATGGCCCGGCGCGAGCTCGTCGAGCGACTCGCGCACGCGGTTAGAGGAGACCGCAGTCGCGAGATGGTCGGCCAGATCCATCTTGTTGGCCGTGACGAGCCATGTCGCGTAGATCGCCTTCGGATTGCCCGACCACCCGAGCAGGTCAGCCGCGTAGCGCAGGTAGGCGTAGGTCACGCGCGCATCGAGCTCCGGAATCTTCGCGAGCTCGTACCGCCCCTTGTTCTGGGCCGCCGCCGCGGCCGCCTGCTGAAAGCCGTCGGTGTTGTACCGGGCAGGATCGAGCCCGTGATCCTCCGAGTGCTTCAACGCGTCGAGCAGCGTGGCGAAGCCCGATGATGCCTCGTCGCCTTCCATCCACGCAGGCAGATTCCGCCGCGACGCGTAGAAGTCGCGCTCGGCTTTCCACAACGCCGATCCGAGCCTGTCGCGATCGACCCACGCGGGCGTGGAGCCGACGATCCGCTGAATCGCGGGCGCGTGCCGTGAATTGTCGACCTGAGGCGCGCGATGGCACGCCACGCCGGCGGCAAGCGCGCACGTTACGACTGTCGTGTGGAGGAAGCGGGTACCCATGCGCACCAGAGGTGCAATGCGCAGACCGCTTCAATCCCTAATTGTCTTTGGCGATTTCGGCGTGTAATAGCGCTCCAGCCACCGGCTCAATCCATCGAGACCCGGGAACAGGGTCCGCTCGTTGATATTGGCCTGATCGAGCTTGTCGCGCACTTCCCACTTCAGCTCAGCAGGAACAACGACGCGGCGGCACAGGTCCGGGTGCGCCTCGAGCCACGTGTCGAGGCGCGGGGACGGATCCGGCATCAGCGAGAAGAGCGCGAACTGGTTCAGGATGCGCGTGTCGAGCGACGGCGGCTCGATGAAGAGCACGAATGGCTCGTGCGCGAGCGAATCGAACGCCTTGAGCGACCCGAACTCCGAGAGCATGTCGATCGTGAAGGTCTGCGACTGCTCCTCCTGCAGGATCGCCTTGAGCCGCTTCGGCAGCAGCGTGTTGGCCTCGACGAAGTTCACGCACCAGACGACGCCGTCCCGGTCGTACTCCTCGGGATGCTCGGTGGCGAAGTGCAGCGCGACGAACGGCGAATACGTCCAGTCGATGAGCCGCGTGGGCAGGCCGTGGTGCTGGCCGAGCGCGAGCCAGTGCCAGACGGAATCGACGCCGGGCGCCGGCTGCGCGTGCGCGTACTTCGAGAAGTTCCGCAGCAGCGACTGCTCCAGCGTGGTCGTGCTCGCGCGGCCCGCCGTCAGGCGCAGGAGGCTGTTGGACAGGTGGTGCTCCCTGGAGGCGAGGCCGCGAAACGCGTACGGCGAGCGGAACCGCTGCAGCTCCGGGTTCCAGGAGCCGGCAAACAGCATCTCGAGCAGCTCGCTCCACGAGTTGGGTCGATCCATGCTCATGCTTTCCGGTAGGACCTCCCGATGCGCCGTCCGACGCCCACGACCATACGCTGCGGAAGCACGCGCACGAGCGTGGCAATCACCGCGTTGAGGCGGCCCGTCACCACGATCGACTCACCCGCCATCACCGCATCGTAGCCCCTGCGCGCAACCTCCGGCGCGGACATCCACATCCAGCCCGGCATCCCGTTCATCATCGCGCGCGTGCCCGTGACGTCGTGAAATTCGCTGTAGGTGAAGCCCGGGCAGAGCGCGGTGACGAGCACGCCGCTCGTGCGCACCTCGTGGCCGAGCGCTTCGGAGAACTTGATCAGGAACGCCTTCGCGGCCGCGTAGAGCGTGTGACCCGCCGGCGAGGGCACCAGTCCCGCCAGCGAGGCCACGTTGATGATGCGGCCGTACTGCCGCTCCACCATTCCCGGCAGCAGCCGATGGGTGAGCTCGGCCACCGCGGTCACCATGATCTGCAGGAACCGCGCGTGGACCTCCCAGCTGCTCGCCAGGTACGGCCCGGGCACGCCGTAGCCGGCATTGTTCACGAGCACGTCGATCTTCAAGCCGCGTGCCTCGAGCCCGGCGCAGAGCCGCGCCGGCGCCTCCGGACGCTCGAGGTCCTCCACGATCGGCTCGACGCGTATCCCGTATCGATCCTGGAGCCGCGCCTGCACCGCGCGCAGCCGGTCTTCCCTGCGCGCCGTGATGACGAGGTCGAACCCCTCGGCCGCAAATACCTCCGCGAACGCCTCGCCGATGCCGGACGAGGCGCCGGTGACGAGCGCGAGCCTCCTCACTTCTTCGCGGGTGTGACCCCGTGCTGAACCCTGAAGATCGCCGCCGCGATCGCCGCGCCGATGCACGGGCCGACGATGTAGAGCCAGACGTGGACGATCGACCCGTGCGGTGGCAGGATGGCGTACATGAGCGCGGGGCCGAGGCCGACCGCCGGGTTGAACGCGCCGCCGGAGATCGGGCCGCCGGCAAATGCGCCCGCGGCAACGGTGAACCCGATCGCGAGACCGTAAAACGAGTTGCCTGCCGTCGCCGGCGCCGTCGCGACGTTCATCACCACGAGCGCGAGCGCGGTCGTGTAGAGGATCTCGACGAGCAGCGCTTGAACGACGGTCGCCGTCGCAGCCGGCGTGGGGACGAACGTCCGGCCGGTGACGAGGTACACGGCGAGGCTCGCGGCAATCGCGCCGAGGAGCTGCGCGGCCACGTAGGCGCCGAACTCGCCGGCCGCGAACGAGCCGCGGAGCACGAGCCCGAGCGACACCGCCGGGTTGTAGTGCGCGCCGGAGATGTGCCCGCCCATGTAGACCATCACCATCAGCGACGCGCCAATCGCCAGCGGCGCCATCGGCGTCATGACGAGCACGCTGCATCCGATGGTGAAGACCAGGAAGAACGTCCCGGTGAACTCAGTCAGATAACGATTCATGTCGTCTCCTCGCAGTGGGCAGTGGGCAGTGGGCAGTGGGCAGTGGGCAGTAAGCAGTCTCTCAGCGCTGCGCGACGGGGATGACGAACTTCTCGGCGGTGTGCGTCTCCGAGAAGCGCGCCACCTTGACGTCCACGAGGCCGGCGGCCTTGCCGGCTTTCATCACGTCGCTCTCGGAGATGTTCGGGCTCCCTTTCGGCCGGATCACCCAGACGGCGCCGTCGCGCTTGAGATACTTCTGCACGGTAACGAGCCGATCGAGATCGCCGCGATCGTTGGCCGCGACGAAGATGGCGTCCACCGGCTCGGTGCCGCGCGCGAGCACGACAGCGCCGCAGGTCTCGATCTCTTCGCGCAGCGTCTGGTCACGCAGCCCGACGAACAGCACGAGCTGACCCGCCTTGATATTCAGCTTGTCGATGCGGCTCGGGGGGTTGCGAATCCGATCCGCCCACTTGACGGCGGCGGGCCCGAGGTCGAACGCCACGGTGCCCTCGGGCCAGGTCACGTGCATCACGCCGTCCTTGACATCGAGCTTCCGGATCGACTTGTAGGGAATGGCGAGCCGCATGTCGCCGCCGCGGAAGATCAGCTCGTCGGTCTCGAGCAGCGCCTTGCCTTCGGTCTTCGTCCGGCCGATCGTGACGATGCACTTCGCCTCCGCGCCCATCAGCTCTCGGCCGGGTTGGACGTGCGACTGGGGTTCGCGGCTTGTGACGTCAGGCCGCCTTCTGCCCGTTCACTGTGCAACTTGGGATTTGGGGTTCGGGACTTGGGTTTTGGGATGTATCCCCACGACCCACCGATCCGGGTCGTGATGCTCTATGTACTGCCGCCGCGTGATCCAGCCGAGGATCATAGCCTTCGTGATCCACCACTTGTCCGGACGCACCGCGAAGTAGACGTGTGCGATCACGAGGCCGACCAGCCCGACGCCGGCCATTCCGTGCGCCACGTAGACGAAGCCCCACGTCGAATCCGCCAGCATGTAGGGATTGCGCGGGAAGAGCGGCGTCCGCACGCGCACCATCATCGTCAGCCCGCTGGCGATCACCGACAGGCCGGCCGCGACGATGGCGAGGTGATAGAGGCGATTGCCGAGAGGATACTTCCCGGGCTTCGGGCCCGGCACGTCGTGACCGAGCTCGCGCAGGATCTCGGCGCGCAGCTCCGGCAGATCTTTCGGGCCGACCCAAATCGACCAGAAGTCGAGGAAGAAGCTCGCGTGGATGACGTGGAAGAGAATCGACGTCGTGAGCACGAGCCCGGCCATCCAGTGCCACGTGACCCAGGCGAACCTGACGCCGGCGATCGGCAGGAACGCCGTCAACAGCAGCGTGAACATCGACGCCGCCATCACCCAGTGGAACGCGCGCGCGACGCCGGAGTGACGCGGGATGCGTGCGGGCAGATCGGGCCGCGCGGCCTCGATCGCGTCGGTCTCGGCGGGGTGACGTTTGCGGTGCGCCGACAGCACCATGTAGCTCGCGTGCGCGACGAAGAAGGCCACGCCCGCGAAGAGCGATGCCCACAACAGGTTCCACGAGACGTGCGTGAGAATCTGCTGGCCCCAGGGACTGTGGCCGAACGTCAGGAAGTAGCCCATTCCTCCACCCCTCGGATCGCCCGCTTCACCAGGTTGCGCATCAGCGGCACCTTGTAGGCGTTGAACCGCAGCGGCTGCGCGCCTTCGATGGCCATTTCGCCGGCGGCCGCGGCTGTCGCCTCGTTGCGCGGCTTGCCTTTCACGAACTGCTCGACGTTGACGAGGCGCAGCGGCCGCGCCGCAACCCCGTTGACCACCAGGCGCATGTTCTCGATCGTCTCGCCGGAGGTAACCATCGCAGAGGCGACGCTGACCAGCGCGAAGTCCCACACCTGCCGGTCGCGCACCTTCTCGAAATAGAACCTCGAGCCGGCCCAGTCGCCGGGGATGCGAATGGCCGCGAGCAGCTCGCCCGGCTGCAGCGCGGTCATACGCATGATGTCGGTACCGGGTCCGATGAAGTAATCCTCCGCGTTCATCACCCTCTCGCCGCCGGAGCCGCGAACCACCATCGACGCGCCGAGCGCGATCAGCGCAGGGGCGGTGTCGGACGGGTTGACGGCCACGCATCGATCGGCGCCGAGGATGGCGTGCTCGCGGTTGATCGCCTCGGGAGTATCCGCGTAGCAGATGTTGCCGCCCGCGCGGTAGCAGGACCAGCCGGAACGGTAATACCAGCAGCGGGTGTCCTGCGACACGTTGCCGCCGATCGTTCCCTGGTTGCGGATCTGGGGTGAGGCCGCTGCTTCAGCCGCCTCCATGAGAATCGCGTAGCGCTCGCGGACGGCCGGATGCTGCACGACCTCGGTCAACGTCGCCATGGCGCCGATTTCGAGGCCGCCGTCGCGCTCGCGGATCCCCTTTAACTCTGCGACGCCGCCGAGATCCACGACATAGCGAGGCCGCTTGATGCGGTCTTTCAGCCAGTCGAAGCTGTCGAGGCCCCCGGCGAAGACCCACGCATCGCTGCCATAGCGGTCGAGCAGGCTCAGCGCGTCCGCGGTGGACGCGGGCTGAAAGAGCTCGAACGCGGGCATGACATCTCTAATTACGGCCATCGGACACTCCGCAGTAATTCAAAATTCAAGATGCAAAATGCAAACGCTACCTTGCTCGAGGCCATGGGGTGAATGTCGCAGCGACCTCACCCCCGTTATCGCGAACGTCATAGTGTTTGCATTTTGAATTTTGCATTTTGCATTGGTCACACATGCGCCTGCAGCGGCTCGTGCACCCGCTTCTTGTTCTCGAGCGACGTCAACACCAGGTCCGCCGTCACCGGGGCGCGGCGGAACACGTCGACGCCAACCGCATCGGCGATCGCGTTCAGCACCGCGCCGTAGCCCGCGCCGACCGGCGGCTCGCCGACGCCGCGCGCGCCGACCGGCGTCTCCGGATCCGGGAGGCCGACCGCGTCCGCGTTCATGCTCGCCGGGATGTCGAGGATGGTCAGCGGCTTCGTGTAGTGGAAGCGCCGCGACACCATCAGGCCGTACTTCGGATCGAACACCCACTTCTGCTGGAGCGCGTGCGCGATGCCGAGGCAGCTGCCGCCCTTGATCTGCGCGAGCAGGCTCCGCGGGTTGATCACGGTGCCGACGTCGCCGACGCCGAGGTAGTCGATCAGCGTCACCTTCCCGGTCTCGACGTCCACCTCGACTTCCGCGAACCCCGCGACGAACGAATAGGTCGTGCCGTTGCGCGGGTAGTTGTCCTTGGCGACGCCCATCAGCCCGAGACCTGCGTGCATCGCCGCCGCGCGCTTCGTCACCGCGTTGACGTCGTCCGGCACCTCGTGCCACTCGCCATCGCCGCGCGGCCAGTGGGTCCAATAGTGCCCATTGCGGATGTCTTCTTCGGCGTATTCGCCGTCGGCTTCGGAGCAGCAGGACATGATTACGTCTTCAATGGTCCGGGCCTTGGCCAATTGGAAGCCTATCTCGTAATCATCATCCTCGCCTGCCTTGGATATGGGGCCGTATTTCTTCTCTTAAGCATGATGTTCAAGAACCCAACCCCTGCCGCGATGCTTGTCTTGGGTTGGGAAGCGATTAACCCCGTCCTGCCTTCGTTACTTCAGAAACTTAGCGTCGCATCCTACCTCCGCCACTTGATGCCGGTCAATATCGCCGCTGAAGGTATCTTCGCACTCCTGACGGTTCAGACCGAGCCCGTATCCGGCTGGGCAGCAACATTGGGGTTGCTCATGTTGATCGTAGTGGTGCTGTTCTACTCCTGCTATCGCATCCGTACACTCGAGATTCGATACACGACAGAATAGTCGAGGAGCGCTCACAGGCTAGACGGATTCAACCTGCCCGTCTTGCGACAAGTGCCCTTATGGCTTCAGCAATAACCCAAAATCGAAAGTATCTGGCGTGCATCTGCGAGAGGGAAGGCTTCGACACCCTGGCAACGCTGACATACTTCAAATACGTTCGTCGAGTATGTTGGAGCAATGAGCAGATCCGATCGCGACGCAATCACCCGGCGCAAC
>Ga0137418_10002160_pt1 | contig 18036 bp, 17 predicted proteins | sample CZODoug3_1_2_16f_FD_122242 | JGI IMG/M metagenome (GOLD analysis project Ga0137418, IMG submission 122242) | Vadose zone soil fungal communities from Angelo Coast Range Reserve, California, USA - CZODoug3_1_2_16fungal (Hybrid Assembly) | ecosystem: Environmental > Terrestrial > Soil > Vadose... | reverse complement strand
GGCCCCTTTCTGGAGTCACGGTGTCTTCGGGCGGCATCGACCGAAAAGGCGACGACGCTGTCGCTCGGCGGGCAGGCGGAGCAAGCGGTGTGCCGCACCCGGGCACGACGCCGTGAGCAATCACGGCGCTACGTTATGGTGCGTTGCTCACGAGTGAGGCTGCTGCAGCGACGGGCAGCGGCTCCATCGCGCCTGTTTTCTTAGCACTTTCTTAATGCCGCGATGGACTGACGCCGCGTGCGGGCGACGATATGAGGGCGACAAATTAGAGGAGCGCCCGGGTTCACCCCGGGCGCTCCGAACGTTGGGGGGTTTGGGGGGCCATGTCGGGGCCCCCCATGTTTCTAGATCCACTCCTTCATGAAGCGGGCGTAGCACTCGCGCTCGCCCGGCATCTTCGGCCAGCCGGCGAGTAGGCGGGCCGAGGCGATGAGGAGACGGTCCCGGAGGTGCGTGGAGTTGTGGGCGTACTCCTCGAACGTGGAGTGGGTGATCTTCTGGTTGTGCGGATCGTCCTGGAACTTGCAGGCCGTGACCGCGACCGACGCCAGGTACGCGCCACGGTCCGCGCCCGATTTCAGATAGGCGTCGGCCAGCGCGGTCGTGCGCGGGACGTCGAACGCCAGAATGGCCTCGTCGAGCTCCTCGAGCAACGCCTGCGGCGTTCGTCCCGTCGCGTCGAATCCGGCGCACTCGCGCTCGATCACTGATGTCACCAGCTTGTTGGAGCGGGCCGCGTCGTTCACGAAGTTGGCCATGAGGTACAGCACCCGCGCCTTGTAGGGGCTCTGGGTCGTGCGCAGCCAGTCGTTCGCGGTGTTGCAGTAATCGAACGGATGCTGCCCGTCCGTGAACTGCCGGGGCACCGTCGTGCGGAGGATGAGCTCGGCGGCGCCGATCTGGATGGTGTCGCCCAGGCTCCGGATCGACCGGCCATTGCGCAGATGCGTGGTGAGCCGGGTCCAGACGGTCGGCCCGTCGGCCGCCATGAGCAGACCGACCATCTCCTCGACCTCGCCCGGACTGAGCGGCGTGTGATTCGTCTGCGCGAGATTCTTCCCGGCGTCTGTCAGCTCGTTGGTGACCGTGACGCAGGCCGCGTCATAGAGAGAATAGTAGAGCGGGCCGACGGCCATGTCGGGGACGCCGATGTAATAGACGCCGCGCGACCGGTCCCACCCGATGAACTCGGCGAGGTCGGTCACGGCGCGAGCGCGCAGCGCCTTGTGACCCGTGTTGCGCGCCTTCCGCCCGATGATCGTGTCCTGCACGTCGATCAGGCCCAGGAAGATCAGGTGCTCGCGGAGCCGCGAGCGAATGTGCGCGTCGGCGGCCAGGCCCAGGAAGAGGCCGTAGGATCGCCGCACGTCGCCGCTCATCGTGGCGATCATGTGCGCGTGCAGTCGCTCCTCGACGGTGCCCTCTTCCGTGATCGGCGCCTGCTCCTGATGCCACACGACCGGGCCATAGCTCGGCGGCGGCACGTTCATGCCCTTCATCGTGGCGTAGCGGCCGGGATACTTGCCGAGCAGCTGGTTCCAGATGTCGAGCCCAGCCGGGATGTACCAGACACCTTGCAAGAGCGGCAGCAGCCGCTTGTCCTCGGGCAGGAACGGCGCCAGATCGAGGGCGGCCCGGAGTCCGAGAATCGTATGGTCGTTGTTGATCAGCGTGATCTGGCCGTCTCTCACGTTGATGTGGCTCGGCACCTGGACGAACGGCGCCTCGGCCCTCGTGACCGCGTCGAGGGCGTCGCTCAGCGAGCGGCCTTCCTGCGTCACCATCCGGAAGAAGAGATCGGCCGTGCGTGGCTGATCGCGCTCCAGGATGGCTTCCGTCAACAGGGCGAGCGATCTGTCGGCCATCGCGCTCCTCGGTCAGCCTCGCTTGAACGCGCCCTCGGTTTCGAGCTGCATGAGCCCTTTCACGCCGGCGCTGAGGGTCGGCCCGCCGCCCGGGACGGCCGCCGCCTGGATGGCCTCCAGCAGCTCACGCTTGGTGGCGCCGTGCTCGACGGCGCGGCGCATGTGGGCGACCACACCGTCCTCGCGCCCGCGGAACGCGAGGATCCCGATGATGACCATCTCGCGGTGCTTGATCGAGAGCTCCTTGCCTTCGCCGACCGACAGCTCGCTCAGCGGCGCGCGCGCGGCGGCGTACGCGGGATCCTCGCGCGCCAGCCACTCCGCCCACGGATAACCGTACGGGCTCGTCTTGCTCATGTCCGTCTCCTTTCAGAACTGCATGACCTCGGCGGCGTGCTCCCAGACGTCCTGGATGCGCCCGTGCGAGATGGCCGCCGCCTGCACCGCGGCCACCAGGTGGCGCCAGCGCAGCGACGGGCGCGTCGCGTGGAATTCCTCGTAGGTCGCCTGGTGATGCTTCAGCGCGTGCATCTCGCTGAAGTTGTCGCGACACGCGATCTTGCCGAGCCGCGCGATCAGCGCCTCGGGGGCGTAGCCGGCGTTGGCGTACTGTTGCGCGAGCGCCGCCGCCTGCTTGACCTCGTCGGTCGAGCGCCAGGTCGCGAGGTTTCCCTTCGGCAGCCGCTCACCCACCGGCAGCCGCGCGATGAGGGCCTCGATGTCCTCCAGGAGGTCGTTCTGTGCCCGCGGTGGCAGCGCTGCCACGCGCTCGGGCTCGGGCTGGACGTCCGCGGCCAGCATCCGCTGGGCCATGAGCACCTCGGGTCCGGTGTGCCACACGAGCAGCGCCCGCAGCTTCGTGCGCAGCGACAGCTCGGGCTGCCTCAGCAGATAGCGCCGTGTGTTGGCGCCCGTGTTGATGTGCACGTCCATCGGGTTGCCGGTCTGCGAGCGCAGGAAGAGCGTCGAGCCGCCCGCGGAGAGCGCCTCGCCGGCGCCCTCCAGCGACAGGCCGTCGGCGAGCCCACGGGCGAGCAGGCCCGGCACCTCGCTGAACTTGCTGCAGCGGCCGATGGCATCGGCCAGCGCGGTGATGGACGCCGTCTCGTCGTCGCCGGTCGCGAAGCGCAGATCGCGCTCCAGCAGGCCGAACTGCGCGATCAGCCCGTCCACGTCGTCCAGCGACGCCGGCATGGTGGGACGCGTGACGTACCGCACCGGCGCGCGGCCGAGGTACCTCGCGTAGTCCCAGCCGAAGTACTCGAGCGCCCGCCAGGTGAAGACCGGGAACAGAAAATAGTGGTCGTCGATCTGGTTCTTGGGAATCGCGACGTGGAGCAGGTGTTCCAGAACCTGCATCGGCGAGAGCCGCTCGAGCAGGTAGAGGTAGTAATGATCGCACGCGTGATAGACGCCGCGGCCGGCGGCGGTGCGGAACGCCTCGAGCGTCGCCTCGACGCTGTCCTGCTCCGACACCGGCTGCGCCTCCGGCAGGATGAAGGGACCCATGGCCGGCGAGTGGATGTGCTTGTTGGCCACGGCCACGTTCTGGATCACGGGCAGGCGCGCGTACTCGCCGGGCAGCCGCGCCGCGATGTGCCGCACCGCGTGCAGCCCCGACAGCGGGTGGAGCGGACCGCCGTGATGGCCGGGCGGCAGATCCGACGAGCGCACCACCGCCAGGGCGGAGGCCAGCAGCATCTCTCTGACCGGGGTGCCGGCGGCGAGCCGGTCGTGGGTGCGGGCGACGATGTGCTCGGGCGCCGTCTCCTCGACGAAGCGCACGAGCGGCTCGATGGACTCGGGATACGCGACGGGTCGGGCCATGCCTCATCCTCCGGGTGGTACGAGGAACTCCCACTTCCGCCCCTGCCGGATTCTACGCGCCTCGCGCGTCGGGTGTACGATCCATCCACTTCACCGCTGATCGGGGGGAGGCCACCCATGGCTCGCCGCGCGTCGCCGGCCTCGGCGGTTGCCCTCGTCCTCACCCTCGCGCTCACGGGATGGGCGCCGGTCCTCGCCGCGGCGGCGGAGGGACAGATCACCTTCGCGCTGAACATCACGCTGGCGCCGACGTGGTTCGATCCCGCCGAGACGCCGGGGGTGATCACGCCGTTTCTCATCCTCTACGCGCTGCACGACGCGCTCGTGAAGCCGATGCCGGGCCAGTCGATGTCGCCGAGCCTGGCCGAATCCTGGACGGTGTCGAAAGACGGTCTCGCCTACGAGTTCGTCCTGCGCAAGGGAGTCAGATTCCACAACGGCGATCCGCTGAGCGCCGAGGACGTGAAGTTCTCGTTCGAGCGCTACAAGGGCGGGGGCGCCACGGCGCTCAAAGCGCGCGTGGCCGCCGTGGAGGTCGTCGACCCACACCGCGTGCGATTCCGGCTGAAGCAGCCGTGGCCCGACTTCATGACCTTCTACGCGACGCCGGCCACCAGCGCCGCCTGGATCGTTCCGAAGAAGTACGTCGAGCGCGTCGGAGACGATGGCTTCAAGAAGGCGCCGGTGGGGGCCGGACCGTACCGCTTCGTGTCGTTCACGCCGGGCATCGAGCTGGTGGTCGAGGCGTTCGACGGCTACTGGCGGACAACCCCGCCGGTGAAGCGGCTCGTCTTCAAGTCGGTGCCGGACGACTCGACGCGCCTGGTGATGCTCAAGCGCGGCGAGACCGACATCGCGGCCGGGTTCCGGGGTCCGAACGCCGAGGAGGTGAAGCGCACGCCCGGCCTCACCCTCCGGGTGACGCTGCCGACGGTCAGCCAGTGGGTCGTGTTCACGGAGCAGTGGGACCCGCGATCGCCGTGGGCGGACCGGCGCGTCCGGCTCGCCGCCAACCTCGCGATCGATCGCAAGGCGTTCAGCGACGCGGAATTCCTCGGGCACGGCCGACCGGCCTCGAGCATCATTCCCCGCGACTTCGACTTCTACTGGACGCCCCCCGCGTACCCGTACGATCCCGCGCGCGCCAGGCAGCTCCTGGCCGAGGCGGGCTATCCGAAGGGCTTCGACGCGGTCGAGCTCGCGACCGACGTCACGTTCGCGCCCGAGTCCGAGGCCGTCATCAACGGGCTGCGAACCATCGGCATCCGTGCGCGGCTGCGGCCGCTGGAGCGCGCGAGCTTCTACAAGGCCGACCAGGACAAGCAGTTCAAGCACCTGGTGCGCGTCGGCAGCGGGGCCGCGGGCAACGCGGCGACGCGCATCGAGGCGTTCGTGATCTCCGGCGGCATCCGCGCCTACGGCGGCTATCCGGACATCGACGCCCTCTTCCGCGACCAGGCCGTCGAGACGGACCGGAGGCGACGCGAGGCGCTGCTCCACAAGATTCAGCAGCTCATGCACGAGCGGGCGATGTTCGCGCCGATCGTGGAGCAGGCGGTGCTGACCGGCGTCGGACCTCGAGTCGCGGAGGTGCCGACCATCACCGGCCATCCGTTCATCTCGCCCTACGAGGATCTTCGGCTCAAGGGACCATCCCCGTGATACGCTGCGCCGCGCTCGCCGGGTGAGACGCCCACACACGACACGAGGTGCCACGATGCGACCGAACAAGATCAAGCAGATCTGGCGCGACGGCCGGTTCGTCACGATGGGCTGGCTCTCGGTGTCCCACGGATTCACCGCGGAGATCATGGCCCGCCAGGGCTTCGACGCGCTGGTCATCGACATGCAGCACGGGCTGACCGACATGAACGACGTCTGGCCGATGCTGCAGGCGATCTCGCAGACCGACACCGTCCCCGTCGTCCGCGTGCCGTGGAACGATCCGGCGACCCTCATGAAGGTGCTGGACTTCGGCGCCTACGGCGTGCTCGTGCCGCTCATCAACACCGCGGAGGACGCGAAGAAGGCGGTGGCGGCGTGTCGCTACCCGCCGGTGGGCATCCGCTCGTCCGGGCCGATCCGCGCCGTGCATTACGGCGGGTCGGACTACGTGGCCAAGGCCAACGACGAGATCGTCGTGATGGGCATGATCGAGACGAAGGAGGGGCTCGCCAACCTCGACGCGATCTGCGCCACGCCGGGGCTCGACGCGGTGTACATCGGTCCCGCCGACCTGTCGTTCGCGCTGGGGCTGCCGCCGGGGCCGGACAAGACCGACGCCGTGCACATGGCCACGTGCGACAAGATCCGCGAGGCGGCGCACAAGCACGGCATCAAGGCCTGCATGCACTGCGCGAGCGCGGCCTTCGCCGCGGGGTCGGTGAAGCGCGGCTTCGACCTCGTCATGCTCACCTCGGATCTCGCCTCGATGATCGCCGGCGTGCGCCGCCAGCTCGACGAGCTGAAGGCCGCCACCGCCTGACGCCGACGTCGAAGGCCAACGAGCGGTTCTAGGAGCCGAAGCCGTGCGCGCGCATGGCGCGCCGGTACGCGACCGCCACGGCGTCGAAGGTGAGGTGCAGCTCGGCGGCGACGTCGAACGGCACGCGGTCGGGCCGCTGCGATTCCACCACGCGCTGGTCCTGGCCGAAGATCGTGCGCTCGAACGCCTGGATCACGTCGTCGGGCTGCTCGAGGTTGTAGTTGCGAGCCACCACGCAGTAGCCCAGGCAGCGGTCACGCGCCACCGGCTGCGAGGCGAAGAAATAGATGAGGCCGTCGGAGCCGCCCCAGTCGATGTGCTCGACGATGGTGTAGGGCAGGTGCAGCGCGTAGCGGGTGCGGCGCATCGCGTCCTTGCGCGCCTCGGCCGCGAAGACGGGAAACGCCTCGGTGTTCGGCGCGTCCGGCCGCCCGTAGGCGTAGGAGAGCACGGGGCCGTCCACGCGCACCTCGTGCGGCGCCACCACGGCCCGGCGGCGGTCGCCGAGCAGGCCCTCGTGCACGAAGGCGAAGTGGCCGAAGTCGGTGAAGTTCTCCACCTGGCGCGAGGCGTCGCACGTCCAGGCGAACGGCCCCGTGCGCACCGCGCGCCACGCCGGGTCATCCAGCTCCGGCACCTCCGGCAGCGGCCGCGGCGGCGGCTCCAGCGCCGCCCACACGATCCCGTAGCGCTCCTGCGCCGGATAGGCGACGGCGCGCGCCCGCGCCGGCACGCGCGTCGGCTCAGCGAGCTGGGGAATGGCCGTGCAGGCCCCGTCGCCGCGATAGCGCCAGCCGTGGTACGCGCAGACGAGCTCGTCGCCCTCCACGCAGCCGAGCGAGAGCGCGGTGCCGCGGTGCACGCAGACGTCCCGAAACGCGTGCACGGCGTCCGCGGCGTCGCGCCACAGCACGAGCGGCTCGCCGAGCAGGAGGGTGGCGCACGGTGCGCGGGCGACGTCGGCGGCGTAGGCGACGGGATGCCAGCACGCGCGCAGCGCGGCCGGAGATTCCGACGGGCCAGTGGACACGGCGGTCAGTACGGTACAACATCTGCGCCATGCGAATCGTGTTTCCGGATGGCGCCGGCTGCGTGCAGCATCCCTCGGAGCTCGAGCCGCTGCGCAAGCTCGGCCAGGTGGACTTCTACGACGGCCCGCCGCCGGACCGCGCGACGCTGATCGAGCGCCTGCGCCCGGCGGAGGCGGTCGTCCTCGACTACTCCGAGATGGACGCCGAGGTCCTGCGCGCCTGCCCGCGCCTGCGGTTCATCAGCTTCCTCGGCATTGGTTACAACAGCTGCATCGACGTCGCGGAGGCGACGCGCCGGGGCATGGCCGTCGCCTACACGCCCGACTACGGCGCCACCTCGGTGGCCGAGCACGCGCTGGCCATGATCCTGGCCCTGACGCGGCACATCGGCCCCGCCTTCGTGAGCGCGCGGGAGGGGCGCTGGGAGCCCGGCCGCTTCACGGGCATGGAGCTGCGCGGCAAGACGCTCGGCATCGTGGGGCTCGGCCCGATCGGGACGGAGATGGCGCGGCTGGGCGCGGGCCTGGGCATGCGCCTCGTGGGCTGGACGCGACGCGCCTCCCCCCAGCGCGCGGTCCACGGCCTGACGCTGGTCGCCCTCGAGGACGTGTTCGCCACCGCCGACGTCGTGACGCTGCACCTGGCCTACACGCCCGAGTCGCAGGGGCTCGTCACGCGCGCGCTGCTGGAACGGATGACGCCGGGGGCGTGGTTCGTGAACACGGCGCGCGCGAAGCTCGTCGACAACGAGGCGCTGGTGGAGCTGCTGCGCGCCGGCCGCATCCGCGGCGCGGCGCTGGACGTGCACGAGACGGAGCCGATTCCGCCCGGCGACTACGTCTTCCGTACCCTTCCCAACGTCCTCATCACGCCGCACATCGGCTACAACACGCGCGAGGCCTCGGCCAACATGCTGCGCATCGCCATCGAGACGGTGCAAGCCTTCGCCCGGGGCGAGCGCCTGCACGTCGTGAACGCCGTCTAATCGGTCACCACGACAGCCACTCCTTGTCCGGCTTGTCGTGCAGCACGAAGATCGTCCCGTCCCTGGCGGGCGGACTGCGCGGATCCTCCGGAGTGGCGAAGGCGATGCCGCCGACGACGAGCGAGCGCAGCGACTCGAGGCTGATCTCGACGCCCTTGCGCAGGCTGATGGTGACGTCGAAGCCGCTCGCGCTCCAGAAGCGCGAGCCCACGCGGACGAGCCGCGCGTAGCGCTGGCCGATGAAGACGTGGATGTGCGCGGCCGTCGCGTCGCGGCTCAGCTCGGTGTCCGTGACGGCGCCGACCTGGATGCCGCGATAGTAGACGGGTGAACCCGTGCCCACGGAGCTCAGATGCGCGGCGGCCAGGATCACCTTCAGCCCGCCGCGCTCCAGCGCCGGGGGCGGCCGGTCGAGGCCGACGAACGCCGTCTTCGGCGGGCCCGTGCCCGGCAGCACCTGGATGTACGGCCCGGTGAACACGGTCCGCAGGCCGCTGATGCTGGCCGGTCCCACTTCCGGACGCACGATCCAGAACACCGAGCCGTTTCTGGCGATCGACGCGGCCGAGCGGCGCAGGCGCGCCTGCACCACGACGTTCTCGGCGCGGTCGCTCAGGTCGACCGCCGTGACCTCGCCGATCGGCACGCCGCGGTAGCGGACCTCCGTCTGGCCGGCCTTGACGCCGTCACCGTCCTTGAACGTGATCGTGATCTCGGGGCCGAGCTCTTGCAGGCGGCCGTACACGAGATAGCCGGCGACAATCGCGGCGACGACGGGCACGACCCAGATCACCGAGACGTGCCAGCGGCGCCGCCGGATTTTCGCCTCGGGCGGCGCCTCGGGTGGGGCCTCGACGGGCTCGGGGGTGTCCGGCGACGCCGTCATGCTCGCTCGTCCGGCGTCTCCCAGATCTGGGACGGATCGAAGCTCGTCGTCGCCAGGATCGTCAGCACGACCACCGCGGCGAAGGCGAAGAGGCCCGGCCCCGGCCGGACGGTGGCCAGCTCCCCGAGCTTCACCAGCGCGACGAGGATCGCGAGCAGGAAGACGTCGAGCATCGCCCAGGGGCCGATCACGTCGATGAGCCGATAGATCCAGGTCCGCTCGAGCCGCCGGCGCCGCGACGCGAAGCGCGTCGTGATCACCAGGTAGAACAGGCCGAGCAGCTTCAGAAAAGGAATCAGGAGGCTCGCGAGGAAGACGATGACCGCGACCAGCCGCTGGCCGTGCTGGAAGAGCGAGACGCAGCCGTCCAGCACCGTGTTCTCGGAGTGCGCGCCGTACAGCTCCATCTGGAGGATCGGATAGATGTTGGCGGGCAGGTAGAACATCAGCGCGGCCAGCGAGAAGGCCGCCGTCCGGCCGAGCGTGTTCACCTTGTGCTCGACCACGACGGCGCCGCACCGCGGACAGACGGCCTGGGCCCCCGGAGCCAGCGCGCCCACGCGCTGCACCAGGCCGCAGATTCTGCAGGCGACGAGCGTCACGGCTAGCGCGCGATCAGCGCATCCACCGACCAGGCGCCGCCGCCGCCGATGACCAGCGCGAGCGCGATGCCGAGCGCGAGGAGGTGATACTCGTACCCCTCGCCGGGTTGAGTGCCGTACCAGTTCATGAAGAAGCCGTGCTTGCCGTGCACGGTGAGTGCGCCGACCAGCATGACGAGGCCGATACCCAGCGCCGCGACGCGCGTCAGGAGCCCGAGGGCGAGGCCGATGGGCCCGAGGAACTCCGCCATGATGGCGAGAAAGGCGAGGGGGGCGGGGATGCCAGACTTGGTGAAGTCCGCCATGGTGCGCGAGAAGCCGTGGCCGCCGAACCAGCCGAGCAGCTTCTGAGCGCCGTGGGGGAACATCACGACGGCCAGCGTCAGCCGCAGCACGAGGGGGACCGCGAGACCGTCGGTCGACAAGAGCCAGTGCGCCACGCGCCCAGTGTCCACCCGCGGCGGAGTCGAATCGTCCGAAAGATGTGCCCCGGCGTCTGCGCCGCCGGACGCTCAGGGCGAGGGCAGGCGCTCGCTCACGATCCACTTCTTGTTGTAGGTGTACGGCCGGACCTCCGGCTTCCAGCGCCCGATGTCGGAGGCGTCGTTCCAGCGCTTGGACATCGGCAGCTCCGCGCTCTCGACCTCGTACACGCAGAGATAGCGCGGCTCGCCGGCGGTCGCCGTGCGGTAGCGCACGGCGTTCACGTACCCGGGCAGCTTGGACAAGAGCGGCAGGTGCTCGGCGTCGTAGAGCTCGTTGAAGAGCTTCTCGCGGTGCGGCTCGATGTCCATCATCACCCAGAAGACATAGGGTGTCTTGCCGGTGAGGGCGGCGGCGCCACCCACCCACTCGTAGCGGGCGAGGTGGCGATTCAGCGTGTGCGGGCGGATCTCGCCGGGCCAGCGGCCGGCCTCGCCGGCCGCCTTCCACGCGGGGCTGTCGAGGATGGCGGCGCTGTCCAGCTCGTAGGCCGCCATGTAGCGCGGCTCGGTCGCGGACGGCTGCGTGTAGCGGCTCGCCCGGCGCACGCCGGGCACGGCCTTGAGATTCGGCACGTGCTCCTTGTCGTAGACCTCGTTGAAGACCGCCTCGTGGTCGTGCGCCACGTCCATCCGGACCAGGAAGAGCGCGTGGGCGCTCATGCGTGCGTCCCGGTGGACTCCATCACGCGCGCGCCGGCCTTGGTGCTGGGGCCGATGAACTCCACCATGTTGCCGTCAGGATCCTTCACGAAGACCTGGCGCAGCCCGGTGGGGCCGGAGAACACGTCGCGGCACACGAGCCCGAGCGCCTCGATCCTCGCCGCCGTCGCGTCGCAGTTCTCCGTCCAGAGCGCGAAGTGCGGATAGCGGGCCTCGATCTTCTCGCGCTCGACGGCGGGCCGCACGAGCGCGTCGTTCAGGATGATGTGCAGCTGGAGGTCGCCGCCCAGGCTGTACCAGATGCCCGGAAAGTCGAAGGCCGGCCGCGGGATCTCCTGGAAGCCCAGGACGGTCGAGTAGAACTCGCGGGCCTTGCCGACGTCGGTCACCGTGACGCTCACGTGGGTGAACTGCTTGAAGAGACTCATGCGGTCCTCCTTCGCTCGGCTCAGACCCGCGGGTCCAGTGCGTCGCGGAGCCGGTCGCCGACGAGATTGATGGCGAGCACCGTGGCCAGGATAGCAAGCCCGGGGAACGTCGGCAGCCACCAGGCCACGCTCACGAAGTCGCGGCCGAGCGCGATCATCTGGCCCCACGTCGGGTAGGTGCGGCCGGAGCCGACGCCGAGAAACGACAGCGCCGCCTCCTGCAGAATGGCCTGCGCCACCTGCAGCGTCGACAGCACCACGATGGACGAGAAGGTGTTGGGCAGCACGTGGCGCACGAGGATCCGGACGGAGCCGACGCCCATCGCGCGCGCGGCCTCGATGAAGTCCTTCTCGCGCAGGGCGAGCACCTCGGCGCGCACCACCCGCGCGTACCGCTCCCAGCCGGTGAAGCCCAGCACCAGGATGACGGTCACCAGACTGGGCCCCAGCGCCGCGACGAAGGCCAGGGCGAGCAGGATCTGGGGGAAGGACCACGTGATGTCGACCACGGTCATGATGACCGTGTCGGCGCGGCCGCCCACGAAGCCGCTGATCAGTCCGAGCGTCACGCCGACGAGCACGCTGATCACCACGGCCAGCACGCCGACCAGCAGCGAGATGCGGGCGCCGTGGATGATGCGGCTCAGGATGTCGCGCCCGACCTGATCGGTGCCGAGGGGGTACGCCGCGTTGCCGTCGGGCGCCCACACCGGCGGTGTGAAGCGCCGGATCAGGCTCTGGGTGGCCGGATCGTGCGGCGTGATCCACGGCGCCGCCAGCGCGGCGCTCACCACGGAGAGCAGGATGAGCGCGCCCAGCACCGCGGTGGGATTGCGGGCGAACTTGCGCCACGCGCGGGAGCCCGACGTCGCGCGCGGGAGGTCGTCGGCGTACGGCATGGCGGCGGAGGGCAGGGAGCCGATGGCCACTCAGCGGATCCGGATCTGGGGGTTGAGGTAGACGTAGAGCAGGTCGATGGCAAAGTTCACGCTCACCACGATCATCGCCAGCATGAAGACGCCGGCCTGGACCACCGGGAAATCCAGCTGGCGGATGGCGCCGACGATGAGGCGCCCGACGCCCGGCACCGCGAACACCGTCTCCGTGATGACGGCGCCGCCGAGCAGCAGGCCGAACTGCAGGCCGGTGACGGTGACGAGCGGCAGCGCCGCGTTCTTCAGCGCGTGCCGGCCGATGACGAGCCACTCCGACACGCCCTTGGCCCGGGCGGTGCGCACGTAGTCGAGCCCGATCACGTCGAGCATGCTGGAGCGCACGATGCGCAGCAGGAGCGGCGCGGTGAACGTGCTCAGCGTGACGGTGGGCAGCAGGACCGCGGCCCACGAGTCCCAGCCCGAGACGGGCAGCAGCCGCCACTGCACGGAGAAGAGCAAGATCAGCATGATCCCGGTCCAGAACACCGGCATCGACTGGCCGAGGAACACGGTGCCGGTCGCCAGCTGGTCCATGGCGCGTCCACGCTTCACCGCACTGTAGATGCCGACGGGCAGCGCGACGGCGAGCGCGAGCGTCATCGAGAGCGCGGTGAGCAGGAGCGTGGTCGGCATGCGCTCGATCACCAGCGGGAACGCCGGTGTGCGGTGAAAGAAGGAGTTGCCGAAGTTGCCCGTGAGCGCCCGGCCGACGAAGCGCGCGAACTGCACGGGCAGGGGATCGTGCAGCCCGAGCGTCTGGCGCAGGACGGCGCGGTCGGCCTCGGGCGCCTCCGGCATGATGAGGGCGACGGGGTCGCCGCTGGCGTGCAGGATCGCGAACGTCACCAGCGAGACCCCGACGATCACCACCAGCAGGCGCGCCAGCCGGCGGACGACGAAGGCGGGCACGAGCGCGGGTCAGCGCTTGGGCTTGGCGTCGAACAGCCAGAGCCACTCGTCGCCGCGGGCGGCGTATTCCACGCGCTTGCTGATCGCCAGCGTGTCGTACTGGGTGAACAGGAACACCGCCGGCGCTTCCTCGCGGATCATCCGCTGGATTTGCGAGTACGTCCGCTTGCGCTGCTCCTTGTTGAGCGTCGACCGTCCCTCGTCGATCAGCTTGTCGAGGCCTTCCACGCGCGTGTAGTGCTTGCCGATCCAGCCGCCGACCTCGCTGTGGAACAACGGGTGCAGCACGGCGTCGGCGTCGAAGACGGAATAGTTGCCCCAGGTGACGTAGACGCCATTGGTGGCCTTGCCGTCGGTCTGGTAGAGCTTGTTCCACGCCGGGCCCGGGTCCCACATGCGCGCGTTCACCCGGATACCGACCTCGGTGAGCATCTGCGCCATCGCCTCGAAGTACGCCCGGGTCGCCACGTCCCCGCTGTGCAGCGTGACGTCCACGCCGCTCGGGTAGCCGGCCTGGGCCAGGAGCTCCTTGGCCTTCTTGGGATCGTACGGGTACGGCTTCACGTCCGGGTCGAAGCCGAAGGCCGCCGGCTGCACGTTCGTCGCCACCTGCGTGCCGAGACCGCCCATGAGCTTCTGGATGATCGACTGCTTGTCGATCGCGTAGTTCGCCGCCTGGCGCACGAGCTTCTTGTCGAACGGCGGGTAGCGCATGTCGAGCTCGATCTGGTGGACGCGCAGGATCGGCGCCGACGACACGTACGTCTGCGGATGCACCTTCAGCTCGGGCATGATGTCGGCCGACACGCTGCGGATCAGGTCCACGCCGCCCGTCTTGATCTCGGCGATCTGCGTGGCCACCTCGGGGATGGCGCGGACGACGAGATACTTGAACGGCGGCTTGCCGCGCCAGTAGCCGTCGAAGGCCTCGAGCCGGATGTACTGGTCGCGCTTCCACTCGACGAACTTCCAGGGGCCGGTGCCGACGGGGGCGCTCGAGCCGAAGGCGTCGTCGCCGACGTTCTCGGTGTGCTTCTTCGGAACGATGTTGAAGAACACCAGCCGCTCGAGCAGCAGCGGGAAGGGCTTGTCGGTGATGATGTGGATCGTCTCGGGATCGACGATCCGCACCTCCTTCACCGCGCGGATGTTGCCGTACTGCGGCGACTTCTTCTTCTCCTTGCCGGGCTCGGTCACCCGCTCGAAGGAGAACTTCACGTCCTCGGCGGTCAGCGGGTCGCCGTTGTGGAACTTCACGCCCTTGCGCAGCTTGAACTCCCAGGTGGTCTCGTTCAGCGCCTTCCAGGAGGTGGCCAGCGACGGCTCGTACTCCAGCTTCGCATTGCGGTGCAGCAGCGAGTCGAACATGTTGATGTTGACGAGCACGCCGACCCGCTCGAAATGCATGTGCGGATCGAGCGTGGGCGCGTGCGAGGGGAGCGCGATCGTCAGCGTGTCCTTCGGCTGGGCGTCGGCGCCCCGCGAGACCGCGAGCACCAGGACGAGAGCGAGCAGCGGCAGGGACCAACGCCTCATGAGATGCCTCCTTGCGTGGGGTGCAGCATATATCACGAGCCGCCGTGCGCTCATCAGTAGAGGGCGATCGGGTTGCCCGGTGAGCCCGTTCCGCCCACGATCTTGAGTGGGGCCCAGACGAAGGCGAACTCGTAGACTTTGTCTTTCAGCAGCTGTGTGAACTCGAGGTTCTCGATGTTCCAGATGCCGCGCCGTGTCTGCATCTCGGTGTGACACGGCACCGCGAAGTCGTCCTGCTCGCCGTTGGGCTGGGCGTCGTTGGCCGAGGTGTCGCCGCCGGTCAGGATGATCTTGCGCTGGGCCATGTACTCGCACGCGCTCACGCCGAAGCCGGGCTCGCCCGAGTTGAATTCGTCGCGGCGCTTGGCTTTTTCCGCGGGCGACAGGCCTTTCCAGTCGGCGTTGAGCCAGAGGTCGCCGTGTCCGGTGTAGAGGAAGACGCAGTCGCCCTCGCCGATCTCGGCCAGGCCCTGCCGCTGGACCATCGCCCGCACGTCGGCCGCCGTGACGATGCCGGGACTCTTGCTGTCCTTCGGGATCGGCAGGCGCTTCACGCCGCGGTAGGCCGGCGCATCGAGGAGCACGCCACGGCAGACGAAGCCCTTCTCGGCGACGAACTCCACGCCGAGGTCGCCCATGCCGACCACGCGGCCGCCGCCGCCCCGCTCGTAGGCCTCCTCGCGCCAGCGGCCGTTGTACATGAAGTCGCCCTTCGAGGTCCGCACGCCGATGTGGCCGGGCCCGTCGAACTGCGTTCCGATCTGGCCGATCTCCGTCGTGACCAGCTCGTCGTGATAGACGAGCGCGTTCTTCCCGAAGGGACCGCCGGTCGGCGTGCCGGGAATCGACATCGTCCAGCTGCGGGCGCCGAAGGCCGGGATGCTCGAGTGATAGAGCTTGCCGAGCGTCGCCACCTTGCCCTGCTTGACCAGACGCATCGCCTTCATGACCATGGCCGGCGTCGTGCGGTTCACCGAGCCCGCCTTGTCGTTCGGGCCCCATTCGGTGGGAGCCCACCGCTCGGTGAGCGGCTTGTCGTTCACGGGTTGAGCGGGTGGCTGGGCGCTCATGAACGACACGCCCACCACGGCCAGCATCACGAGGCCAACTGCGACAGCGAGCACCGACCGTCTTGCCATGTCAGGCCTCCCAGGGGTTCGAGTTGAGAGCGCCCCGATGATACAGTCTCGGCCGATGACACCGTTTCCCCGGGCGCGCCGACTCGCCCTCGGGCCGATCCTGTGTGCCGTGCTCTGGCTCGGTGGCGCGGCGGGCGTCGCCGCCGCGCCCGAGGGCACGCTGACCATCGGCATGCACTTCACGCCGGTGCCCCGCTGGCTCGATCCCGCCGAGGGCGAGAGCACCATCACGCCGTACCTGCTGCTGTATGCGTTGCACGACGGGCTGCTCAAGCCGATGCCGGGGGTGGGATCGGGGCCGAGCCTGGCCGAGTCGTGGTCGCTGGCGAAGGACGCGCTCAGCGCCGAGTTCACGCTGCGCGCCGCGCGCTTTCACAACGGCGATCCCGTCACGGCGGACGACGTGAAGTTCTCGTTCGAGCGCTACCGCGGTGGCGGGGCCAAGGTGCTCAAGGACACCGTCAAGGAGATCCAGACGCCGGCGCCCAATCGCGTGCGCTTCGTCTTCAAGGAGCCGTGGCCCGATTTCGCCGCCTTCTACGGCACGTTCGTCACCAGCGCCGGCTGGGTGGTGCCGCGCCGGTACGTCGAGCGCGTGGGCGAGGACGGCTTCCGCAAGGCGCCGATCGGCGCCGGGCCGTACAAGTTCGTGAGCCTCAACCCGGGCGTCGAGCTCGTCCTCGAGGCCTTCGACGGCTACTGGCGCAAGCCGCCGTCGATCAAGCGCCTCGTCTTCCGCAGCCTGCCCGACGAGACGACACGCGCGGCCGCACTGAAGAGCGGCGAGGTCGACCTCGCGATGCTGCTGAGCGGGCCGACCGCGCAGGACGTCCGTCGCACGCCGGGACTGCGGCTCGTCGCGCCGCTGCTCGGGATCTTCTGGCTCGACTTCCCTGACCAGTGGGATCCGAAGTCGCCGTGGGCCGACAAGCGCGTGCGGCTGGCGGCGAGCCTGGCGCTCGATCGCCAGGCGCTCAACGAGGCCGAGACGCTCGGCCTGTCGCGTCCGACGGGCAACATCGTGCCGCGCGACTTCGAGTTTGCGCTGCCCTTCGAGCCGCATCCTCACGATCCGGCGCGCGCGAAGCGGCTCCTGGCCGAGGCCGGCCACCCCAACGGCTTCGACGCCGGGGAGCTGACGCCGTTTCCGCCCTACAACTCCATGGGCGAGACGATCCAGGGCTGGCTGCAGGCCGTCGGCATCCGCACGCGGTTGCGCGCGATGGAGCGCGGCACGTTCATGACGGCGTGGCGCGACAAGAAGCTGCACGGCGTGGTGCTGACGATCAGCGGCGTCTCCGGCAACGCGGCCACGCGGCTGGAGTCATTCGTCACGAAGAACGGCGCCTTCGCGTACGGTGCCTTGCCCGAGGTCGACGACCTCTTCCGGCGTCAGGCGCGCGAGCTGGACCGAAAGAAGCGCGAGGCGCTGCTGCACCAGATCCAGAAGATCCTGCACGAGCAGGTCACGCAGGCGCCGATCTATCACCTCGGCTTCCCGATCGGCGTCGGGCCCCGCGTGGACGACATCATGGCCACGGCGATTCCGGGCTTCTACATGTCGCCGTACGAGGACCTCAAGCTGCGACCCTGATTCTCCGGAGTAATCTCCTTCCGGGAGGACCGGCATGCCGGACACGAGCGACCTCTTCGAGATCATGCAGACGACGCGCGCCATGCGACGGCTGAAGCCCGACCCCGTCCCCGACGCGCTCATCCGAAAGATCATCCAGGCCGGCGTGTGCGCCCCGAACGGCGGCAACACGCAGCGGTGGCGATTCCTGGTGGTCAAGGACGCCCAGATCAAGCGCAAGGTGCAGGTCTGGTACAAGCGCGCGTTCGACGAGGTGATCGGCCCGCGCTATCTCAAGAGCGCACCGCCCCCCGGCGTCACACGCGAGGCGTACGTGCGGCAGCACGCGGCCGTGGAGTACCTCACCAACCACTTCCACGAAGCGCCGGTGTGGATCGTGGCGTGCATCGAGGAAGCGGCGGCGCCCACGCGCTGGTCGGGCGCGTCCATCTATCCGGCCGTCCAGAACATGCTCCTGGCGGCGCGCGCGCTGGGGCTCGGCGCGACGCTCACCACCCGCCACCTCCTGTACGAGAAGGAGACCGAGGCCGCGCTGGGCCTGCCGCCCGGCGTGCACTCGTACGCCATCCTTCCGATCGGCTACCCCATGGGCCGCTTCGGTCCCGTCGGCCGCGGCCCGCTGAAGGACGTCGTGTACGAGAACGAGTGGGGACGCCCGTATCTCGCCGG
>Ga0137418_10002157_pt1 | contig 18063 bp, 8 predicted proteins | sample CZODoug3_1_2_16f_FD_122242 | JGI IMG/M metagenome (GOLD analysis project Ga0137418, IMG submission 122242) | Vadose zone soil fungal communities from Angelo Coast Range Reserve, California, USA - CZODoug3_1_2_16fungal (Hybrid Assembly) | ecosystem: Environmental > Terrestrial > Soil > Vadose... | reverse complement strand
TGCGGTCCCATCGGCGGTCCCGATCCATCGCGTAATAGCGCCCGACCACGGTGATGATCTTAGCGCCGCTCTTCTTAAGTTCCTTTACGCACGTTTTTAAAAAACCCGCGCCGCCAGTGGGCGACGTGTCTCGTCCATCGGTGAACGCGTGCACGAAAATTTCTGTAACTCCTGCTGCATGTGCGGCGTTCGCCAGCGCGATCATGTGCGAATAATGGCTGTGCACGCCGCCGTCGGAAACCAACCCGAGGAGATGCAATCGATGTCCGCGCGCAACGGCAAGGGCGTCCTGCAAAACACGATTGCGTTCCAGTTCGCCATCGATGATGGCCTTATTAATCCGTGTGAGGTCCTGATAAACGACCCTGCCAGCTCCAAGATTAAGGTGACCAACCTCGGAGTTCCCCATCTGTCCTTCTGGTAACCCGACGTCGATGCCGCTGGCGCTCAATCGCGACCAGGGATAATCGCGATACAGCTGATCGTGAAACGGCGTGGATGCGAGCAGCGTCGCGTTGCCGTTCTCTTCACGCTTCTCAAGGCCGCCGGGATTGATGCCCCACCCGTCGCGAATGATGAGCATCACCGGGCCAGCCATGTTCCGGCACTTTGCCGATGAACGAGAACGTGGACAAGCAGTTCTTTGTTTCTGTCGAATTTTAGAACATTTGCAGCCGTCGAAGACCGCCGTTACAAAGGGGGAAAATGAAGTGGCGCAACCAGTTGCTAGCTCTCGTCTGTCTCTTCGCGTTCGCGGGAGTGGGCGTCATTTATTTTCAACACTGGGTCATCCGAAAGCCCTTCGGCATTATCTTATTTGTCGGAGAGGGGCTGTCGCCCGCAAGGCTGGCGCCTACTCGCATCTATGCCGCTGGAGCGGGCACGCGTTTGAATATGGACTCCATGCCGTACGCCGCGCTGGTGATGAATTACTCAAAGGATTTCGCTGCACCCGATCAGGCGGCAGCCGCAAGCGCGATCGCCACCGGTGAGCGTGTAACCAATCGCGCGATCGCGATCAACGGCGAGGGCAAACCGATCAAGAGCATCATTGAGCTGGCGCGCGAATACGGACGAGCCACAGGCTTAGTCACGGACGCAAAGCTTACCGACCCCACAGGTGCAGCGTTCTACGCGCACACAGGAGACCCGAACGACCCGGAGAAGATCGCAGCCGAGTTTGTGGATCGCGCAAACATTGACATCGCGATGGGCGGCGGCGCGGCGCAATTTATTCCCGCCACAAAAGGCGGCGAGAGACAAGACACGCGCGATCTGTTGCTGGAGCTTCGTGGCAACGGATTCGACATCGTCCGCACACGCACGGATTTGGAAGCGGTTCCAGCGTGGCGCCGGTCGAAACTTTTTGGCCTCTTCAGCAACAACGATCTCGCGTTCGCAAATCAGGTGGAAGAGCGAGGCCAGCAGCCCAGTCTTTCGGACATGGTGAGGCGGGCTATCCAGTTGCTGCAGTACAATGCCGGTGGCTATTTACTCGTGGTCGACGCAGGCTTGATGCGCAAAGCGGCTGAGGAAAACAACGGGGAGCGAACTCTGTCGCAAACGCTCGAACTAGACCGCGCGGTCGGCGTCGCTCGAAGTTACGGCGGGCCAAAATCTACAATCATTGTCTGCGGTGATGCGGCCATTGGCGGGATGAGCTTGAATGGGTTTCCTTTTCGGAAAGACAGTGGAATCGCACTACTGGGTTTAAATTCAGCTGGTCAGCCATGGATTACGTGGGCAACGGGGCCGCACGGAATGAAGTCATACGGGGCGGCGAAACTACCGGTGAACCAGGACCCGGCCGAAACCAAAGAGCCTACACAGGAACAGCCCGAGCCCGCGGCGATTTACACAAAATCGGCGCTGGTCACGGTTGAAGATGTCGTTGCATTTGGCAGCGGCCCCGGAACAGATGCGCTGCAAGGCGTCGTCGAGAGCACAGCCGTTTTCAAAATCCTGCGCGATGAGTTGTGATAGCTGCGGCTTCCGCCCCGTTACGTCGTAAGTCGTCGCACAGTTAAATCGTAAGCCGATGTAACACTTTTAAACGCCTGCCTCCCTCGCTATTTCGCCGTTTCGCGGTACGGCATCCCGAGTTGATACAACGCGATTTGTTGATCGAGATCCGTCGTGAGAGAGTCCTCGCCGTGCATCCGGGCGAGTTGCATCGCAGATCGGGCAGTTCTAATCGCATTCGCGAATTCGCCGTTCTCCGCGTACGCGGCTGCCAGGGTGCGCAACACAAGGGTGTTCGTGCCTCTAACCAGTCGATCGGCTTGCCCCGCCAGCTCAACCGCCCGCGGACCATTTCGCAGTGACGCGTCCTGGGATGTTGCCAGCAGCCACGCTAGATTGGTCAGCGTAGGAATGGATCCCGGTGCAAGCTCCAGCGCTTTCTGGTAATGCTGAATGGCTTCGGTCGGGTCGCCCTTTTCCTCAAGAGCAATAGCCAGCGTGGTGTGACAATCCGCATCCGAAGGGCGGAGCAAGAGTGCACTCCGGCAAACCTGGATGGCACTGTCGAGTTCGCCTTTCTCCAGCAACGCATGACCGAGACCGTAACGAGCGAAAAAGTGATCGGGACGTACCGTTATTGCCTTTTGGTAATGAGCGATTGCTTCGTCAATGCGGCCCTTTTGAAGAAGAAGGTTGCCCAAGGAAACTTGAGCATCGGGATCGGTTGGTCGCATGGATACTGCCTTTTCACAATGCAGAATTGCTTCGTCCACCTGGCCTTTCGCCAAAAGAGCCGTGCCGAGATTGTACTCGGCATCCCACCAGTCGGGCTGCATTTGCAAGGCCGACCGATAGTGAGCAATGGCATCGTCGATCTGACCCTTCTGAAAAAGGACAAGCCCGATATTAGTATGAGCCATCCAGCATTCCGGGTTCTTAGCCAGGGTGGTACGCCAAAGCGTTTCAATATCGGTGTACGTCGCGGCTTGCCGCCACGTCAGCGTCCCCAAGCATGCAACGATTAACAACGCAGCGCTTACAATGACGGCGCGGTATTGCGTAAATTTATCCGACAAACTGACTATGCCCGCGCTCGCAAGCGCGATTGGTCCGATGCAGGCCAGATATTGATAATGATCTGCCACGAACGTGTAGCGAAACGTGAACAGCATGATGAATCCCAGCACCGGGCTAAGGGCGGCGACGAAAAAAGCGGCCGCGACTTCAACGCTTCGCCCGAAGTATCGCCTGAGGAAGTAGATGGCCACACACGCCGCGATGCCCGCAAGCAACCAGATGTAGTCGAGTAAATCCGCCGGTGAAATGTTCCATCTCGGATAAATAAAGGTCAGGTTTGAAGGCCAAAAGATCTTGCTGAGGTAAAACCAAACAGCCCGGCTCGCTACGAGGATTCGGTCGACCGGGCTGAGAAAGGTAAACACGGCGCGGTTCGTTCCCTGATGGTAGCGTTCCCACCAAACTGCGAGTAACCCCATTCCAACGCCGAGGACGACAAAAGGAACAATTTGCATAAGACGGCGCACCGTGATCGGCTTTTTCTGCAACCAAAGAATCAAGAACAATGCGGCCGGGAGCGTGCAGGCGGTTGCTTTCGCCGAGAGCGCCAGCACATAAAAAATCAGCGCCAGGCAATAGAAGATCCATGGGCGCCGAATCCGTTTATCAATAAACGCAATCCAGCCAAGCAGCGTCAGCAAAAAGAAAAAGCCCATCAGCACGTTCTTGCGTTCGGTAATCCATGCCACTGACTCGACCTGCACCGGATGTAGCGCAAAAATTGCCGCAGCTAACCACGAGCCGGGTACTCCTAACCGCGCCAGCACCGCCCATACCAGAAGAGCATTGCCAACATGAAGCAGAAGGTTCACCCAGTGATAACCAGTCGTGTTTAGGCCCCACAACGCGTGCTCGATGCGAAATGTGCTGTAAGTGAGCGGGAAATACTGCGACGGGGAATCGAGGGAAAACCAAATCCGCTGCCAGCCGTGCGGCGCAGTTAATAATTCGTTGTTGATGATATAGTCGTCGTCGTCCCACAGAAATCCCCCATGCCAGGCAGGCCGGTATGCAAAGATCGTCACGGCTGCCAGGACGACAGCGAAAATCAGCGCGCGACCGCGCGGGGGAAAAATGCGCCTCGCGATTTCGTGCATACACTAGCCGTAGGCGATTACGAGCGAGGAGACAACGCGCCGGCGAGTCGCCGCACGCCAAAGCAGTTCACCCGAAATTTCGGGCGCGCCCTTCAGTTGCAACGTTCCGTTTCTCATCGAAATAGAGCTTTTCGTGCTGCGTAAGACCGACATCAACGAAAAGCTCGTTCAGTTTGCATGGTGGGCTCTGGCGATAATCGTTTTTAGTCTCGTCATTGCAATCAGGATTCGTCTCTTGGAAATTCCGCTCGAACGCGACGAGGGCGAGTACGCTTATGCCGGCCAGCTCATATTGCAAGGCATCCCGCCTTACAAGCTTGCTTATAACATGAAGTTTCCGGGCACGTATGCCGCGTATGCGTTAATCATGTCGATCTTCGGACAAAGCATTCATGCGATTCATATCGGTTTGCTCCTGATCAATGTTGCCACGATCGCGCTGATTTTCCTGGTAGGGCGCCGATTGATCAACACGATGGCGGGAGTTACTGCCGCGGCGAGTTATGCCGTTCTGTCTGTGAGTCCGTCCGTCCTTGGCCTGGCTGCACACGCGACAAATTTTGTTATACTGCCCGTTCTCGGCGGAATACTGCTCCTACTCAAAGAACAACGAGTGACGGCTTCCGAGCCGTCTCAACCAAATCAGCTCGTGCGACTGTTCGCCAGCGGATTGCTGTTTGGTATTGGCGCCCTGATGAAGCAGCCTGGCCTCCTATTCATTCCCTTCGGAGCAATCTACATTGTCTGGAATGATCTGAACCGCCGGCTTTCCCTGAACAGAATGCTTCTACGGATTCTGATCTTCGTGACGGGGGCAGCTGTTCCACTTGGAGTTACATCCTTGATCCTTTGGTACGCGGGCGTTTTCGATAGGTTTTGGTTTTGGACAATCAATTACGCCTGGCAATATGGCAGCCTCGTGTCGCTCAGTCAGGCGCCACAAATGTTTTTCAGCAGCGCTAACGAAGTCGTTCTGACTGGTTGGCCAGTCTGGATACTGGCGGGGATCGGGGCGCTTACGGGTCTTTGGGATCAGCGCACGCGTGCCGGCATACTGTTTCTCATTGGGTTTCTCTTCTTCTCAGCGTTGGCGGTGTGCCCTGGATTTTATTTTCGAACGCATTACTTCATCCTTGTTTTGCCGGCAGTATCGCTCCTTGCTGGCGCGGCAATCAGCAAACTCATAGAGATTCTAGAGGGTCGGCCAATTCTGATTAGATTCGTTCCACTCCTCCTCTTTGTCGTCACTCTGAGCGTGCCAATCCTGTTGGACAAAAAAATCTTCTTCGAGGTTTCTCCAAATCAAGCGTGTGGACTCATCTATCCCGACAATCCGTTTCTGGAATCTGTTCGGATTGGCACGTACGTGCGCGAACATACCGAACCGGGTGACACAATCGCCGTCTTGGGCTCCGAACCCGAGATTTATTTCTATTCCCATCGGCATTCGGCAACCGGATACATTTACACTTATGGGTTAATGGAGCCGCAAAAATACGCGCAGCAGATGCAGGAGGAGATGGTTCGCGAGATCGAAGCGGCGCGTCCCAAGTATCTAATCTCGGTCGCGATGAACTATTCCTGGCTGCGACGGCCGGACTCCGCTGAAGCAATTTTCAATTGGGCGAACGAGTACATGGCCCAAAATTACACGGCAGCCGGGTTCGTGAACATTACGACGACTAAGACCGATTACTTCTTCGGCGACGTTCCGCAATCAGTGGAGACTCTGAAGAACTACATCCTGATTTATAGACGAAACCTTTAAGCCACTTCACGCTTCCAAAATTTTAGGCGCAGGTGCACAGAATCAGCCAATCAACCGCTCTCCACAGGCGAAATCTACCTTGGGTGACCGCCTGCATTGGTGTCTGTCTCTTCGTCCTAACGTGGGTCGTCTATGCTCAAACACTCCGGTACGATTTCGTTAACTACGACGATCCGCGCTACGTCTATCAAAACACGAGGATCACCAGCGGCATCAACTTCGCCAACGTCGCCTGGGCGTTTTCTCATATCCATTCCGAAAACTGGCACCCGCTGACGACGATTACACATATGCTCGACTGCCAGTTGCACGGATTAAACGCAGGCTGGCACCACTTTACCAATGTCCTCCTGCATTGTCTCGCCGTCGTCCTCCTTTTTGTGGCGCTGGAGCGCATGACAGGCGCCTTGTGGCGAAGCGCGTTTGTGTCTGCGGTTTTCGCTGTGCATCCGTTGCATGTGGAGTCGGTCGCATGGATCGCGGAACGCAAAGACGTGTTGAGCGCGTTTTTCTTCATGCTCACCTTACTCGCATACTTACATTACACGCGCGCACCATCGATTGGCCGGTATTTAACAGTGGCACTTGGCGTCGCCCTCGGGCTCATGTCCAAACCGATGCTGGTTACACTGCCGTTCGTTCTTTTACTCCTCGATTATTGGCCGCTCGAGAGATTTGAAACCCACAGATCAAATACCGGACGTCGACTGTTACAACTCGTTCTGGAAAAGATTCCGCTGATCGCGCTCTCTGCCATTTCAAGCATCGTCACGTTTCTGGCTCAACGAGGAGCAATCGGTTGGACTGAGCAGTTGCCAGTATCGGCACGAATAAGCAACGCGTTGGTCGCCTATGTTATTTACATCCGGCAAATGTTCTGGCCGGCAGGGCTCGCTGTCTTCTATCCGCACCCGGAAAACAGACTGCCGTTATGGGAAATCAGTCTAGCCTTGATCGTTCTTGTTGCAATTACGGCGGCAGCATTCGTCTTTAGAAAAAAAGCGCCTTATTTAACTACCGGTTGGTTGTGGTACCTGGGGATGCTTGTGCCAGTGATTGGATTGGTGCAAGTAGGATGGCAGGGACATGCAGATCGCTACACATATTTGCCGCAGATCGGCCTTTACATTGCGGTTACCTGGGCGGTAACAGATTTCACTCGCTCATGGCGCTTTCACCGGATGGCTTTGGGCGTTGCTGGCCTAGTTTTACTTGGTGCTTTAAGTTGGCGCTGCTGGCTGCAAACATCTTACTGGCGCGATAGCGAAACTCTTTTTACCCATGCGCTTGCTGTTACCAGCAACAACGATGTTGCCTTGAATAATCTCGGTATCATTTTCCTGGAAAAAGGACAACTGGACGATGCCATTTCCAAGTTACAAGCAGCCATAGATCTGCGTCCGGAAAACGGGCCGGCTCATGACAATCTCGCGAAAGCGTTTCTTAAAAAGGGACAGGTGGCAGAAGCGATGGTTCACTACCGGAAATTGGTGGAGATAGACCCTGAGAACGTCGAGACACGAAATACTGTGGGAACAGCCCTTATTCAACAAGGCCACGTGAAGGAAGCCATTGACCAGTGGCAGGATGTGCTGGCAATCCAACCCGAGAACGGAAACGCTGCGAGTAATCTTGCCTGGGTGTTCGCTACATGCCCCGAAGACTCAATCCGCGATGGAGCGCGCGCAATCGAACTGGGGAAAAAAGCCCTTCGTATCTCAGGTGGTAAGATTGCAATGATTTACAAAGTGCTTGCCGCCGCGTACGCAGAGAATGCACGTTTTGCTGACGCCATTCAAACCGCGCAGCGCGGCGCCGAATTAGCAACTAACCAGGGCAACCCTGCTTTGGCCGCCGAACTGGAAAGCAGTATTGCTCTTTACCAATCCGGCAGACCGCTGCGTGATCCAAGCATAACAAATGGCAGCTCGTCGCCTTAGAACGCGCGCCACGAAGGAGCCGCAGGTTTCGAACCGCCGAAGGCATTCGTCCGGTATCTCCGGCTTGGACTCGTATGTCCGCCGCCGGTGTGCGAAATCACGGGTCACAGACGTCCTCGTCTGCTTTGGTCTAGTGGCACTCACCTGGGCCGTATTCGGTCAAACAATCCGTTATCACTTTGTTAACTTCGACGACGACTTATACGTCTATAATACTCCAGCCATTCAGTCTGGGCTAACACTAAAAGGGATAGCAGCCGCCTTTATCAGCCAGCACGCACACAACTGGCATCCATTAACGACTATCTCGCACATGCTGGACTGTCAGCTATACGGCCTGAACGCTGTTGGCCATCACGCTACCAATGTGATCTTGCATACAATCGCGGTGCTCCTTCTGTTCTGGGTATTGCAGCGAATGACCGGCGAAGCATGGAAGAGTGCGCTGGTCGCGGCATTATTTGCAGTCCACCCACTGCATGTCGAATCCGTAGCATGGGTGAGCGAGCGAAAAGACATTTTGAGTGCTGTCTTCTTTTTTCTCATGCTGAATGCATACAGCCGTTATGCACGCGCACCGTCGGTAATGCGCTATCTGGCGGTCGCTGTCCTCTTCGCCGCGGGACTCATGTCAAAGCCCATGCTGGTAAGCGCTCCTATCATCCTTCTTCTTCTCGATTACTGGCCGCTACGCCGCTTTGAGCAACCCTCCCTAATAATAGGGAAGACCAAAATCTCAGAGTGCGATAATCAAAGACGCATAACACGACGCCTCTACTTGGAGAAAATTCCGTTGTTCGTTCTGTCCGCCATCGTTTGTATCCTCACATTTATTCTGCAAAAGCGCACTGCCGGCGCTATCCCGCCATTGCCGTTCCTGTGGCGCGTCCAAAACGCATTCGTGAGCTACGTGATTTACATCTGGAAAGCATTATGGCCGGCACGCCTCGCGGTCTTTTATCCTCATCCAAATGACACTCTGGCACTTTGGGAAGTCATTTTCGCGATCCTGTTGTTGCTGGCTATCACTGCCGCGGCGATCGTTTTTCGAAGACAACGACCTTACCTGTTAACCGGCTGGTTCTGGTATCTCGTTATGCTCATCCCAGTGATAGGCATCGTTCAGGTTGGAGAACAAGGCCATGCAGACCGTTACACCTACCTTCCTCATGTCGGTTTGTTTGTGGCTATCGTTTGGTTCGCGATCGACGTCGCAACAGTCCGCCGATCCAAACCGCAGGTGGCTGTGACCACCGCGGTCGCGGTGTTAATAATCCTCGCTCTGGCATGGGCGGCATTCATTCAAACTTCTTACTGGCGCAATAGCGAGGCTCTTTGGACGCGTGCTCTCGCGGTGACGTCCGACAATGACGTTGCTCACAATAACCTCGGCTATCTGTGTGTCGACCGTGGTGAGCTGGACGAGGCGATTTCACACTTTGAGAGTGCCGCAAGGATTAGGTCCGGTAAGCGAGATCCTCACTACGACCTGGCTTCAGCCTTTGTGCAAATGAACCTTGGTGACGCTCTCGCCAGAAAAGGCCGATCCGATGACGCGATGGTGCATTACGAGGAGGCAATAAGGTTGCAACCGAATTATGCAGACGCCTATTACAACCGCGGGAGTGTTCTTTTTGCAAAAGGTCGCGTTGACGAAGCGATCGCTGATTGGGAGAAGGCTCTGCAAATGCACCCCAACGACGCAGATGCCCACACCAGCCTTGGTAATGCTCTCTTGCAGAAAGGGTCGCTACGGGAGGCGATTGCACATTACGTAACAGCCCTGGCTCTGGCTCCAGGGGATCCTCATTCTCGTAACAATGTAGCCTGGATATTGGCGACCGCTTCTGACAGCTCGATCCGCGACGGCGCCAGAGCTGTCGGATTTGCCCAGGAAGCAGTACAGCTTTCAGGCGGTAGAGAACCACTGTTTCTGCGGACGCTCGCAGCTGCTTATGCGGAGAGTGGCCGATTCTCTGAAGCGATCGCCGTGTCTCAACAAGCTGCAGTCATAGCTACCATGCAAGGGAAGCCCGATATGGCCAAGCGCCTCGAGAAAGATCTTGTGCTCTTTCGCGGAAATCTGCCGCTTCGGGAAAACCCTCCCGGCAATTAATTCATGATAGATATGCGGACCTTACAGAAAGGCCGCAGCTAGCCCTAACAAAATGGTAACTCGTCTCCACAACGAAAAAACATAACGCCCCACGGCAATGCGCAAGTCATCTGAATTGGACGTTGAATGTTGGACGTTAGAAACTCTTTCGTAACGAATTCCGAAGAATGTGAGCAAGAGTAAGAATAAAAGCAGACCCAAGAAGAACACACTCGGGTTGTCCAACAGTCCGTTAGACAAGGGCTCTTCGTGGAGATTCGCGTCTTTTTATGTCTGCCTCGCTTTGGTTGCGATCACTTGGTTCGTTTTTGGTCAAACTCTGCGGCACGATTTCGTTAATTTCGACGATCACGTGTACGTGTATCAAAACCCGCAGATCACACAGGGCCTCACAGCCGATGGCCTCATCGACGCATTTACTCATACTCATGCGCGAAACTGGCATCCACTGACGACCATTTCGCATATGCTCGATTGCCAGTTATACGGATTGCAGGCGGGATGGCATCACTTTACCAATGCCGTGCTTCACACGGTAGCCGTGCTTTTGCTTTTTCTCGTGCTCAATCAAATGACCGGCGCGTTTTGGCAAAGCGCTTTCGTCGCATCGCTCTTCGCCATTCATCCGTTGCATGTCGAATCCGTCGCATGGGTGTCGGAGCGGAAGGACGTGCTCAGCGCCGTCTTTTTCATGCTTACGCTAGGCGCCTATGTGCGTTATGTGCGCAAGCCGTCCGTTGGTCGTTATCTCACGGCGGCATTGTTCTTTGCTCTCGGTCTGATGTCGAAACCGATGCTCGTGACGCTGCCCTTCGTGCTTCTGCTCTTGGATTACTGGCCGCTTAGGAGAATCAGGAGTCAGATCCCAGGCCTCAAAAATCAGAGACCGGGAATCAGTGGTCCCGCCTTCGCCAACCGACCTTCGCGTAAAGCTGCGGCGCGGCAGACTACGATTAGTGGTCTACTAACGGAAAAGATTCCGTTGTTCGCTCTGTCTGCTTTGTCGTGCGTAGCGACTTTGCTGGCACAGATCTACAGCACAGAAGTATTCGCGCAATTGCCATTCATGTGGCGACTAAACACCGCGACCGTCAGTTACGTTGCCTACATTTGGCAGATGTTCTGGCCTGCACGGCTGGCGGCGTTTTATCCGCACCCTAACGACCAATTGCCTTTCTGGCAGGTTCTTTTGTCGATTGCATTTCTGATTTCAGTCAGCCTGTTAGCAATCCTTTCGAGAAAAGAACGACCGTACATTTTCACCGGCTGGTTTTGGTATGTCGGGATGCTCGTGCCTGTGATAGGCTTGATAGAGGCCGGCGAGCAAGCGCGTGCGGATCGATACACGTACCTCCCGCAGATCGGTTTATATATCCTGATTACCTGGGGCATCTCCGATTTGGTGGCGCTCATAATGACGCACAAGTCCGGGTCGCGATCTGTCACATCCGAGCCGCAGCCAACTACTCGTGGATCGCGCAAAGCCAGAGCAGACGGCCCACAGGGCCGTGGCTACAAGCCATTGTGCGCCGCCATCGCGGCAGCTATCATCGTTGCGTTGAGCTGCCGCGCATTTGTGCAGACGTCGTATTGGAAAAACAGCGAGATGCTCTGGAACCACACACTGGCTGTTACCACTGACAACGACATGGCGCATAACAGTCTCGGCGATTTTTTCCTGCGACGGGGCGAATTGGATAGCGCGATTTCGCACTTCGAGATTGCACTGGAGATTCGTTCGCGCAACGCCGCCGCCCATTACAATTTTGGCGGAGCGCTCATCGAGAACAAACTTGGAAGTGCCCTCGCCCGAAAAGGTCGGCTAAGTGAAGCAATCGGCCATTACGAGAAAGCAGTGAAACTGCGATCTGATTACGGCGACCCGTATTTCAATCTTGGCAGCGTTCTATTTCAGCAGGGCCGCACCGACGAGGCGATTGCACAATGGCAGAAAGCGCTTGCGACTCAGCCGAACGACGCGGGCTTCCACACTACTCTAGGGACCGCGTTCCTTAAAAAGGGACTACAGAAAGATGCAGTCGCTGAGTACGAGCACGCGACACGGATCTTCCCGCGCGACTTCGTGGCTCGAAACAACTTGGCGTGGCTCCTCGCGACTTCTTCCGATGCTTCAATCCGCGATGGCAAACGCGCAATCGAGGTGGCCGAACAAACCGTACAACTCTCGAGCGGCAAAGATGCGAACTATCTCCGGACTCTCGCGGCTGTCTATTCGGAGGTTGGTCGGTTTTCTGAGGCTATTGCAGTCGCCCAACAAGCTGCAACCCTAGCTGCCATGCAGGGGAAGACCGAGGTCGCGAATCGTCTCAAGAAAGACCTTGTCCTGTACCAAGAACAGGTGCCACTTCGGGAAACCTCTCCGGAAAACTAGTTAACCCCCGCCCTTGAAGCTTACCTCGCCTCTTTGTGATACGGTAAACCCAGTTCGTACAACGCGATTTCATCCCGAAGAGCGTTGGACAAAGTGGTGTTGCCTTGGATGTTCGCTGCTTCCAACGCATGCTGGGCAGTCTCTTTAGCTTCGGCAAACTGGCCGGCTTCTGCGTAGGCTGCAGCCAAAATTCGTAGAACGCTCGGGTGCTTGTCGCTCCTGGAACTCGCGGAGTCGGCGCGCTCAGCCAACTGCACAGCCTGGGATCCGTTTCGCAGAGTGGGATCGGAAGATGTCGCCAGCAACCATGCCAGGTTGCTTAGCGCAGCTAAATTTTCGGGGGCAATTTGGAGCGCCTTTGTATACTCAGCCATCGCATCTAGAACGCGCCCCTTTGTAAGGAAAGCGATGCCGAGATTGGCATGAGCGTCTGCGTTCTCAGGATGTATCTGCAGCACCTTTTGGTACTCGACAATCGCATCATCCGTGCGGCCTGTGCGCAGAAGAGCGCCGGCGAGATTGTATTGCGCTTCTTCCTGGTCGGGTATGACCGCGAGGCACGCCGTGTACCGGGCGATGGCACCATCGAAATCACCTTTGGCTATAAGTACGTTCCCAAGATTGCAGGAGGCTTCGGCGTAGTCGGGCCGGATTTCGAGCGCCTTCTGATAATGAGCAATCGCATCATCAGCACGCCCGATTCCAAAAAGCGTAACGCCGAGATTGTTTTGTGCTGCTGCATCAGCGGGATTAATCGCAGCAGCTCTTTCGTAATGGGCAATTGCGTCGTTAAGCTGACCTCGCTCAACCAAGAGCCGGCCCAAATTATAATGAGCCTCCGCGTAATCAGGCCGCAGGGCAACGGCTTGCCTGTAATGCTCGATCGCCTGATCCGCTTCTCTCTGCTCGCTGAGAACGATGCCGAGATTGTAATGCGCCATCCAGCAACGGGGATTTTTTTCTAACGTCGCTGTGTATAAGGCGAAGAGATTGTGATATTCCGCGGTTTGTCGCCACGTCAAAAAGCCGAGCAATACCAGAAGGACTCCGCAGAGGGCACTGCTTACAACCAATCGCCATCGTGGACTAGTGATGGTATTGCCCGATCGCGGTACGGTTTCCGGCTGAGACACGAAGTGGTCCGGTGTTTCACGAAAACGGACGAGAAGAGTTGCGATTCCTGCTCCTATCAGCGCGAGCGGTCCAATACTGGCGAGATACTGAAAATGATCGCTTACGAATGAGTAACGAAAGAAATACACGCTGAAAAAGCCGAGCACAGGAAACAGGGAGATGCCGTAGTAAGCGGCGGCAAAGAACAGAGCACGGCCCAATTGCGCGCGAACAAACCATAAGGCAATCAGGGCAGCCATTGCTGCCATTAAAGGCAGATATGCAACGACTTTCGACTGATCAACATCCCACCGTGGATAGATGAAGATCAGAGGATGCGGCCACACCAGTTTGCCGAGATAAAACCAAATGACTTTACCGGCGATGATCAGACGTTCCGGAAAGGTTTGGGTCCAATCCGGACCAACCGCGCGCGCGTGAAATCTCTGTTCCCAAATCGTCCACATGCTCGCGACGACCGAAATCAGAGCAAATGGAGCGAAAGCCAGCGTATCGCGCCAACGGATTTTTCCTCGCATCCACCAAACGCACAGCGCGAGCACAAATGGCAGCATCACCACAGAAGGTTTGCTTAGCGTCGCCAGAAGAAATGAAAGAAGAGATAAAGCGAAGACCAATGAACGTCGGTCTCCAATCCGCCGCTGGCGCAGTCTAGAGACTGCCCCCCCTTGATCTGCCCATTTCAAAAAGAAAAAGATCGAGAACAGATAAAATACGCAGGACTGCGTGTTCTTCAGTTCAGTAACCCACGCGACGGATTGCACCATTATCGGATGCAAAGCCCAGAGTGCAGCGCCGAACCATGCGCCGCGGACTTGGAGTAGTCGCAGCACCCGCCAGAGCAGGAGCGCCGAGACGGCGTGTAACAAAACATTGAGAGCGTGGTATGGCAGCGGGTTTAGCCCGAAAAACTTATGCAGTGCCCAAAACGCCGTCAGAACGAGCGGATAATAGACCGCTTGCGTCGTGGTCCAGATTTCCTTCAAGCCGAGTGGGCCAACGACGCAAGGATTCTGGGTCAGATGCGATTCATCATCCCAAATGAAGTCCGCCCGAAAAACCTGAGCGTACGCAATGAAAACGAAAGCAATTAAGAGCAGCGCCCAAAACCAGTCCCGTCTCCAGAATGCGACAGGAATTTCACGAACTGGCACGAATTGATCCAAGACTTACCTCAACCTTACCGAATTGGCGGCAATTCGTGTAATTTGCGTCAAGGAGACTGAGCGCTAGTCCCTTTGGCAATGCGCAGGTTCTGCTCCGCCTCTGGAAAATCCGGATGGAGGCGTAGCGCTTCTTCGAATTGTGCAATCGCTTGGGAAATGTTGCCTTCACGCATGAGAACTTTTCCAAGATAATTGTGCGGTTGAGCCAGCTTCGGGTTGAGTTCGGACGCCTTCGCAAAATGCTCTTGGGCTTCCGTCAGCTCGCCTTCTTCCAAAAGCAAACTACCCAGATCGATGTGCGCATCGACGTGGGCAGGATCTAAGTGCAGAGTCTGTCGATATTTCGCGATTGCCTCTTCTGGCTGTCCGTTTTTTTCCAAAAACGCGCCATAGCCATAGTGCGCTTGCGCCGACTTTGGCGCCAGACGAATAGCCGTTTCACATTCGGAAGCCGCTTGATCCTTGCGACCCAGTTGGTCCAAAAGGTAGGCGTAGCCGGAATGATATTCAGCGTTCTTCGGCTCGATGCGTAATGCTTGCTCAAAATGATTTTCTGCCTGGTCAAGCTCTCCCTTCGTCGTCAACAGTGAGCCAAGGTTGAGGTGCGCCTTCGCGGAGCCGGGATTTAAACGTATTGCCTCAGCGAACTCCTTCGCTGCTTCATCGGCGCGCCCGGCTTCCTGCAGCTCGGTAGCGTAGTTAACACGGGCCCGCGCGCTAGTCGGAAGGTCCGCAACAATCGCGCCCAAACGTTCCAGTTTGCCTCGGCCACCTTGTATTTCGGCATACCAGAGTATCGCGAGAGGAATCACAAAAATAGCGACCCATCTTATGCCGTGCAAAGCCCAGCCGGGCAGAAAACCACCCAACGAAACATCTGTTGTACCACCGGCGATACCCAAAGATTGCCGCGTCGACTTCTCGCGAACTTTCCAAATGAATCCGTCGTAGTAGAAATGGAGGAGTGCCGATGCAGTCACGACGCCGGTAAGAATATTTTTAACGGCGTCGATGCCGACATACGATTTGGACAAACTCAGCCCACCGTAGGCGAGCACCAAGCCTATGTACACTCCCACAAGCGCGCCACTGCGCCGGAACACAAAGCGCATGAACCCACCGATAGAGCTGTCGCTCTCGACTCGTTTCCGATTATAAATCCAGACGAGCGACAGGTACTGCACATCATGAAATACCTCGAACAACGCAATGCCAACCAGAACGCTCGCCACGATGTTATTGCAGTACCACCAAAACGAAATACTCGTGACCAGCAGCACCAGTTTCACCGGACTCGGCCGCTTACTGCTGCTCCACATCCAAATAAAATTTGCCAGAAATAGCGCTGAAACTAGAAGTGCCAGCGCAAGCAAACCCTGTTGTCCCGATCGAAGAACTGCTGGCGGAATAAAAGGTCCGCCTGCGGAATAGTACGTTTCCAGCGTGTCGGTCATCCGTTGCGGCGAAAGAAGAACAGCTGTTGCAAACCAAATCCCGCACAAGGCGAAATCGAGGCGACGCGTTACCTCAGCAAAGGATCCGACTTTCGCATCATAAATCCGGCAGAACCCGTATGTTTGCATCATCCCGTGCCAGACGCCCCAGATAAATGCCACGAGCACAATCCCCTTCAGGTCCCACAGGGAAAAAGCCGCGCAGACAACGACCAAAAAAATCGGCGCGCAAATGAAACGCCATCGAAAACGCTGAAAAAGCGCACGGTCGCCATACGCTCGAATCATTCCCGGCAAGTGGTGTCCCATCGCGCCAAAGGCGGCGACGAAGAGATAAATATCCTCCGCGGCCCAGACGCCCTGTGCCGCGACAAACATCGGCACCAGCAACAACGGTGTGCAGACGTAAAGAACCAAGTCCCGCCAACTGTCGAGAATCCACAAGCTAGGCTTGCGGCCGGCCGCTGTCGGCGCCGGTGCAGCCGGCATCGTTTGCACAGATGAAATCCCCGGGACGAACTGCATGCCTTTTTCTTAGCGGAGCCAAGTCTCTCTCAAAGCGCAGCGAAAATCAATACTGAGATGATTTGAGAGGCACGAAATTCAAAATCATAACGGCGAAGCTTGGCTAAGAAAGGAATTTTGACGATGTCTCGACGCGCTGCACATGATACCAACGTGGAAAGCAAAACGGCCGGGCTCCTTTCAGAGCCCGGCCGCTGTGAAACCTACCTTACAGTTTAGAATCGCTTCTTCAGTCCGACGTACCAGAACCGGCCCTTAATCGTGGCAAGTGATTCGTCGTAGCCGTTCTCGAAGCTGCCGGCCACGAACGGTGGATCTTCATCCGTTACGTTCTGCATGCCCAACGTGACTGTGGTGTTGTTAAGCCACCACTTCCAATTGCTGCAGCCGTATTCAGCCGTGGAAACTGGGACGACGTTCTTCTCCTTGCCGTCCTTGCCGCTCCGCACGTTTTTGCCGCCGTCCTTGGCAAAGCCGGGTACTTCGGCGGGCGCAGGCGGTGGCAGGTTAAACGTGTAGTTCAAGATGAGGTCGAGTGTGGTCAATGCAGAGACTTTGCGAGCAAGGATTTCACCACTGGCATTACCGAGCGGGCCAGAGCCACTCCTGGGCTCATTTAGCTTTGTTGATCCTGTCAGACTGGCATTGTCATCCTCATACTGACCGGTCCAGTGGACTATCGCGCCGACATCCAAGCCCTGCATCCACGTGTCAGCCGGGCCATCGTAGAACATACTGAAGTTGGCCCGATGCCATGGCAGCGAACTGGTTAACGCAAATGCCGGCGGAAGGAATTCACCCGCGATGCCGACCCGCTTCACCCCGGGGGCAGCTTGAAACTCAGCCCGCGAGAGCCAGGTACCGTTCACTGTGGTCGTCAACCGGCCCCAATCGCCGTGGCCAAAGATCGACGAATCCAGAATATAGATCGCTTCGTAGTCGAGACCTTCGAAGACTGCGCCGGAGAGGTTATTGCTGGGATCGATAACCAGCGCGACTGGCCCATTCGGCGACGAGCCATCACCGACATTACGAAAGACGAAGGGCCCGTTCTGCTGAACACCCGGGGTCGGGGGATTCTCCAGGATGAGGGTTTGCGCACCTAAGGTTGCCACGATGTCGCGCATGTCAATATGCCACCAATCGGCACTTAGCGTCAGGCCTTTGACCCATTTCGGGCTGTAGACAATTCCGTAGGTCCATTCGTAAGCCACTTCCGGATGCAGTCTCGGGTTTCCTAAAATACGTTCCTCAATCTGCGGCTCGGTCTGGGTGGAAAACGGATCGGCCACGATTGGGAAGTTTTGAGAGGACGCAGGCGTGAGCTCTGACAGACTGGCCGCATGGAAGGCCTCGGTATAGCTGCCGCGCAGGGTGACTGCGCCGATATACTTGGGATCGAGCGGTTGCCAACGCACTGAAACCTTCGGCT
>Ga0137418_10002156_pt1 | contig 18069 bp, 16 predicted proteins | sample CZODoug3_1_2_16f_FD_122242 | JGI IMG/M metagenome (GOLD analysis project Ga0137418, IMG submission 122242) | Vadose zone soil fungal communities from Angelo Coast Range Reserve, California, USA - CZODoug3_1_2_16fungal (Hybrid Assembly) | ecosystem: Environmental > Terrestrial > Soil > Vadose... | reverse complement strand
GTGGCAAAGAGACGATATTCGAAGGACTTCCGTCAGACAGCGGTGGAGCGGCTGAGAGGCTGCGAAAACATCGTGGCACTGGCCAAGGAGCTGGGAGTATCGCGGCGACAGCTCTACCGGTGGCGCGATGAACTGGATCCGGAGGAGCCAGGGGCGAGGAAGGGGCCAGGAGAAAACGGGCGCGCATCGACCCTTCGCAAAGAGGTGAATCACTTAAAGCGAGTTTTGGCGGAAAAAACTCTGGAGGTGGATTTTTTCAAAAGTGCCTTGCAAAAAGTCGAGGCTCGACGCCAGCAGAGCAGCAGGTCTGGCGAGAAGGCATCTACGACCAAATCAAGGAAGTGATGCCGTTGCAAGGCAGCTTGAGTATCGAGCGCATGTGTCAACTGGCCCAGGTAAGCCGAGCAGGTTTCTACCGGTGGTTGCAGGAGCCGCCACCGCTTGAGGAAGAGATGGAACTGCGATCACTGATTCAGCAGATCGCGATGCAACATCGGCGGCGCTATGGCTATCGACGTATTTCGGCGGAGTTGCGGCGGAGAGGAATGCTGGCCAATCACAAGCGCGTGGCGCGCATCATGCGGGAGGATAACTTGTTGGCGGTGCAGCCGCGGCAATTCGTGCTGCCGACAAAGTCGCATCACAAGCTGGAAGTCTATCTGAACCTGGCCCGACGTATGAAGCTAACGGGGATAGATCAACTGTGGGTGGCCGACATCACCTACATTCGGCTGAAGACGGAGTTTGTCTACTTGGCAGTGATCCTCGACGGATTCTCACGCAAGGTAGTGGGGTGGTCTCTGGATCGGACTCTGGGTAGCCGCTTAGCAAGCGCGGCGCTGGAGCAGGCGATGGCGACACGACAGCCTCCCCCGGGCGTAGTCCATCATTCCGATCGCGGTGTGCAGTACGCCTCCGGGGACTACATAGCCATCCTCGCCCAGCACCAGATGATCCCGAGCATGAGTCGGCCGGCGAACCCCTATGACAATGCCAGTTGCGAGAGCTTCATCAAGACGCTGAAGCGGGAAGAGATTTACGCCAACCCGTACGAAAATCTCGAACACTTGCGTGCGAACATTGAAATTTTCATCGAGCAGTATTACAACCAGCAGCGGCTGCACTCGGCCTTGGGCTACCGCTCTCCGGAGGAATTTGAACAGCAAATGCAGCATTCAGAGTCGACGACACAGTTTCGTGGTCCCACGATAGAGTTTTTTCAAAGCGTAGAGGAGAAGGCTTCTACAAGGATGCTGGAGCAGGGGACTCAAACGGAAGGTGTTACGAAACCAGCCCAAGATCATGGCAGGAGAAAGGTTTCAGGACAAGAATGTTTCCTTCTGTGACGTGGCAATCTCGAGCGATGCACGGCTCAGGTGGCTAGAGCATGTCGGAGCTGACTGCCGCCTAGTACATTCAACATCCGTTTCAGGTTGTAAACCATCGTTGCCAAGCTGATCTCCGTCTGGGCTCCGGCGAGGCCACGCAACAAGAAGCGCGGATGTCCGAAGATACGGTACTTTATCGTGGCGAACGGATGTTCCACCGTTGATCCTCGCAAGCGCATCACTTCCGCAGTAGTTCGCTGTTGCATGCGTTGAAGGGCATCCTCATGCAGGTTCCGAGAAACGTAGCGCCGTGGGCCTAGAGTGCAACGGGCTTTGAGTGTGCACGAGCCACAGACTTTTCGTCGGGGCGTATACGTCACGGCGCGATCCTTCTTAGAGAATCCCAAGGGGAGATTCCAAGCCATTGCGGGAGCAAGGTAGTGGGAAGTCTCGTGCAAGCCGAAATCCTCCGTGTCGCCCAAGCCGCCGTATAGTTCAATGCCAGCCATGAAATTCTCGGGCCCTTCCGCTGGAGGCGATCGCATAGCTTCATCCGTAGCGCTTCTTCGTCTTCTGGTGCGGTACGGCTAGGCGAACATCGATAGCACTCCGGAAGATCGCTGGCGAAGGGGACCATGCTTAAGCAATCGATGCGCTGGATAGATGATGCGGCCGGGTGCGTTGTATGAGGAACCACCTCTTTCCTCGAAGCGCGTTCCCAATCAGCTCAAACACGATCCTGGGCTATACTGCGTCAAGTGTCGCTGGAAGAGAGGGAGCGAGAGTCATGAACTGGCGGACCCTGTTTGAGTCACGGCTATTGCCGGCGATGCTTGTAATGCTGGGCATCGCGGCCGTGGGTGTTTCGTTCCGTGATCCGTTTCTTTTCGACGACCGGCCTCACATTGAACGGCTGATGAAGCTGGCTCTTAGCAATGCGCAAGCGGACACAACCGTGGATATGGAAGAGCGCATGTGGGCGCAAGTCAAACTTGCTGAAGCAGGCGACCTGTCTAGCATGTCCGCGCGTGAGTGGGAAGCGATGTCCAACTCGTTTCTAGCCCATAACCCCGGCTATGTAGGGGTGCAGTTGTTCGACAGGACCTACCACAAGAAGCGGACGGCCGCGCTGCCTGAAGCCACGGGGCTCGATGCCACGGTTGACTTTCTGACTGATGCCAGTCTACAGCGCACGCTGCAGACTGCAGCGGCTTCGACCAACCGGGTGGCGGCAGTCCCTATCAAGCTGCCCAACGAGAGGCAGGGATACTTGATAGCCGTGCCTAATCTTGCTAAAGAAGAGCTTGTCGGATTCCTGGTCGTCGAATCTGATATCGAGAAAACGCTTGACTCCATGTTGTCCGAATTCAAGCACCTTGGCTACTCGGTTGCGGTGTCAGACAATTTCCATCAACTTTATCAATCTCCGGGGAGCAAATCGGAGGATCGAAAAGAGTGGGGACAGGGCGCCAAAGTGCCTCTCCCCGCTGTGGACTGGCACGTTGAGGTGTGGCCTAAGCCTGAGTTAGTGGCCGAGGCCAGATCGGCGCTGCCGGAACTGGGCGTACTAATCGCGTTGCTGCTTTTCCTACTGCTGGGCGCGACTTTCCATTTCGCACGTAAGTTAAGTATCAAATCAGCTGATTTGCGGAAGGCGCACGACGGACTGGAGCGGCGTGTTCACGAAAGAACGGCCCAGCTGGAACATGCGAACCAGGCTCTTTTGCGTGTCCAGGATCAGGAACGGCGGCGGATTGCGCGTGAGTTACACGACAGCACGGTACAGATCATGGGTGCTCTGGCCATCGACCTCGAAAAAATTCAACAGCTCGTTCCTGGTGGGGACAGCGTAAAAGTGCGGAAGCTGCTGGCGGACGGCAGCGAGCTGGTCGAGCGAGCGACCGCAGAACTCCGCACCATTTCTTACTTGTTGCACCCGCCGATACTCGATGATCTTGGCTTGGAAGGTGTCCTACCGTGGTACGCAGCCGGTTTCAGTAACCGTAGCGGAATCAAGGTAAAAGTGGAAGTCCAATCAAACTTGGGACGCCTGCCGCACGAACTAGAGTTGGCCCTTTTCCGGATTGTGCAGGAAGGACTAACGAATATCCATCGGCATTCTGGGAGCCCAACTGCTGAGATAACTGTCTTCCGCGAAGCACAACAAGTGACGCTCCAAATCGCGGACCACGGTAGGGGAATCTCGGCCGGGGTTCTTGAACCAAGCGACCATGCGAGAGAAGTCGTCGGGGTCGGCATCGCTGGCATGCGGGAAAGAGTGCGGCAACTGGGAGGACAGTTGCAAATTGAGTCAGGTGACAAGGGGACGCTCCTAAGGGCCGCACTGCCAGTTCCAGATGCAATACCGGTTCCCGAACACGAAAGCGGTCGCGGTGATGCGGACGCGGTGAGGGCAAGTTCCAAAAACACGGTGGTTAACGAATAGGCCGCCTGAGAGAGTTGCGGCAAGGCATTCAAGAAGCGTTGCTCAGATCCGCAACCCGGCGACCGAACTCAAGATAACTCAGCAAGAGCGACACGCGCGTAGTGGCTCCGTGGAGTACGCTGAAAGCCCCACAGTTTCTGTAGCTTACAAGGTTATCATTTTGGACATATTTTTACATATGGTTTACGCCGATCTTCGTGGCAATCTGGTGTAATTCGACACGTCGCTCCCCCAAGCGGGGGTTTGCTTTCTGGATCCGCTCTCTGGATCCGCGACGCAAGTTCAGCGGCACTGGGTGCGGAAGTCCACCGATCACAATACCTTCCCTGGGGATCAACGCAAGAGAGAGGTTTATATATGGCAACGTCCCGCGAAGTTCCTCGACTGATTCTGGCTGACGACCATGCGATGCTCCGAGAGGGGTTGCGAGCGATCCTGAAGGAAGCGGGCTTCGACGTGGTTGGTGAGGCTTCGAACGGGCAAGAAGCAGTCAGGCTATCCCAAACACTAGCACCCGACGTGGCGGTACTAGATATTTCGATGCCCCTGTTGAACGGCATTGACGCCGCTCGCCAGATACTGAAGAGCTCACCAGCCACAAAGATCCTAATCCTTACAATGTATACCGACGACCGTTATGTTTTGGCGAGCCTGCGCGCGGGTATCTCGGGATTTATGCTGAAGAGTAAGGCTGCGTCACTTTTGGTGGAGGCCATTCATACAGTTCTCAGAGGTGAGATCTTCTTGTGCTCGACTATCTCTAGAGTTGTTGCGGAGGCGTATCTTGCGCAGGACGATACTCCTGCGGATCCGCTGAGCATCAGGGAGCGCGGGGTACTGCAATTGATCGCAGAGGGAAAAAGCGCGAAGGAGATCGGAGGCATCTTGGGGGTAAGCGCCAAGACCGCAGAATCGCACCGGACCAATATTATGCAGAAGCTTCACATTCACGAGGTAGCAGGTCTGGTTCGCTACGCCGTCCGCGAAGGTCTGGTACAAGATGCTCCGCAAGACCATTCACGAACTCCAGAAGGGCCAGTCACGCAATTGAGAATGGGACTCAGCGCGAAAGCCTCCTAGTCGGTTTTCTAGGATAGGCAGCAGCTTGATGCATACGCCTACCGGTCGCGGGGCAATCCTCCTTTTGTTAGTTTGCTGTCCTTCCACGGGCATTTGTCAAGATCGTTTCGTCACACGCAACAACCAGAACAAGCCTCCGCTAACAGAATACGTGGAGGAATTCTTTCTCTCCGACGCCGTGCGCAACCAGGACCGGAGCGAATTGCAGGCGACATTCGGCGTGGATTCCCGGCAAGCGGTTGGCACCAACACCACTCTGAAAATCGAATATGGTGTCACCAGCCGGCTCCAGTTCAGCTTCGACCTGCCGTATGGGAGCAATGAGGAAGAGAGTCAGGAGAGTTCTTCAGGGTTGAGCACGCTCAGCTTGGGAGTCCAGTACCAGATCATCAGAAGCGACTCCCCGTTTGCGCTTTCGGCCGGCCTCGCCTTTGGCATCCCACTTAAGCCCAATGGAGAGCCGCAATATCAGCCAACGATCCTTGCGGCAAAGACATTCCGAAGAATGCAGATCCAGATTTGAACTTGGCGTCGGGGTTCCCGCGGGGGTCGGCGGGACGGCTGGCAGTGCGGGAGTTGTCGTCAAAATGAGCTGGGAGATTGGGGGTGGCCGCGAGCCTGAATCGGCGCCAGCCAATCGAGAAGCCAGACGCTGAGTCTCTCTCTGGACTTCCACTGAGCTTGTTTGTGCCCTCGCCTGCCGAGTCCATCTTCTTTTTACCCGTGAAACTCCTTCCGCAGCAGTGATTCGCGCTACCAACCCTCCGAATGGTCGTCGCAAGAGCTGAGGGATCGTCGTCTGATATGCCGAGCAAAACGAACAGCCGCCCATAGCTGCGAACTCTGACCACGTTCGACCCAAGTCCGGACACGACGGGACAGGCTTGATTACCAAGGCTCGTCTCGCTTGATATCTCTATGATTAGTAGTCTTAGTAGTCTTAAGCGCCCCCGCCTAGAAGCTCGGAAAGAGCGCCACAACAGTGGCGCTCCGCCTCCCTGCGTCATTGTATAAGTAGGCATGGTGTGCTCTTTCGCCATCTATTCGTCACCAGCGAAAACCGTTTGAGCTGCTAGACGTCGTCGTGTAAGGTGCATCCCAGCGGCCATTTAAGAAGATCGTCTCAGCTCCCAGCCCGGTTGCAAATGGTCTCGGTCGTCCTGCTCCCCAGAAATCGGCGCAGGGGACCCGGTTCGACAAAGCAGCAGGAGGCTCTCATGAGGGCGTGGAGTTCGTGGGCAATCCCAACTATTACTGGGTTGTGATTTGCAAGAACAGGATGTTTCATCGCCATATCAATTCGATCTACGGGCACAAGATTCCCCTCGGCGAAACAGACGCGGTCTCATCTGCGCCCGCACTTGGTGGAGCCTTTGTCGCGCGATGCGATGAGTGTGGTGAGGAGCGCTCCTACAAACCTACAAACCCGAAGAAGTAATGAGAGTCGAACTAAACCTACCTGAATCCTTCACACCGCATCCACTGTTCGCTTGGACCTGATCGGCTTGCTCCAACGGTAACCCGCACACGTGATCCGCGTCACAGCAAGATCTTAACAACTTGACGCAGCGTAGGTCTTAACAGACGAAGCGTTGTCTGGGCTCCGATTTGGGATCAAAAACTGTGAGCCCTAAGCGAAAGCTACCTGCATCTAAAATGGTGCAGAACCGTTAGTAGACGGAGGCTCCTCATTCCTCATTGGTGCGGGTGCATTAAACCCTTGAACGCCGCCCAGGTCATCTTCCGCTCATCAGTTGCCGCCCGCTAATAAATGGGAATCGCTTCGTGCCATCACTTTGGTGGAATGGCAACCAACGGGGAGAATCCCATTGGCACGCTCGTATCGCCACTTCCGTGGCCGCGGGTGGTCGCCACGGTAAAACTCCAAACCATATCCTTGGCTGTGCAGACGTGGGCCACGTCACAAATTCCTCGCTTGAGTCGGGCCGTATAAATCTGACCAGTGTGTAACTCGGCCGTCCGGCATTGTAGGGGGGCCTCGGGAAACGTGATATTGGTGAAATTGTGAACCCACCTCGCAACCGAAAGAGCGAGAAAAAATGGTAACCCTTCACCTTCCTATCGACGCGCCCGATTTCTATCCCAACAAGCCCGCTACGCGCCTCCGTCCTACCCGACCCGCGCCACCGCCCGACCCGGCGGAGATCCCTAAAGGCTATGGTCGATCTAAACGGCACGAAGCTGGAAACGGCGGACACCTGCCAAGGAAAACCTACCGCCTGTTGGGTTCTCTCTACTCGGAGCTATTAGCGCCGCGGGACTCGCCCCTGGAAAATTTCCTCTAGGAATTCGACGATGCCCTCCGCGACCCCGCGCCAAGGCCGTTGGGGAGAGTCTGCGGGCTCTGCCGTTCCTGGTTGAGCGTCCTGCGCAGTCGAAGAATCACTTCGGTTAATCCCGAAGAGTCTTTCTGGGCATCAATTCGCCTTTCAAATTCCTCTCGCAGGGTGCTGTCTGGTGGCGTGCTCGGAGGGCGAATGAGACCTTCGAAGACTGGATTGGCGAGCAATCCTACGGATTCTTGCGTCGACGCTCGTTGCGGTGAATCGGTACTTCGGGGGGTGAATCTGCTGGCGGGTACACCTCGCAATAACGCTTGGACACGGGCGTTGAGCTCCAGCATGTCGAAGGGTTTGGTCATGTAGTCATCTGCACCGACGTCGAACCCCGCAGTCTTGACCACCGTATCCTGGTAAGCGCTGAGCAGAAGAATGGGCGCTCCCAGCCCCGCGCCTCGTACATCCCGGCAGAGGTCAAGGCCGCTGCGACCCGGCAGCATGATGTCGAAGATCATCAAGTCGAAGGGCAGAGAAGTCGCCTTCTGAAATCCAGTTTCACCATCGGCGGCACAGTCGACAGCGTAACCTTGCCCTCGAAGGCGATCGCTCAGCACCATGCGCATTGCTTCTTCGTCTTCCACCACCAAGATGTTTTGTTCCATTTGTCACCTAAGCTGACGGCACACTCACTTTCCAAGAGGTGCCGCACTTAAAAGCGAAGTAGTAGGACTGCACGCTCCCAGAAGCGCAGGGCGAATCAGGCTTCAGGCTTCTAGAAGCCCAGAGTTAATCGAGTAGCGCACCAAACCGGCCGTATCATGGACACCGAGTTTGTCCATGATGTGCTTCCGATGTGACCGGACGGTCTGGTAGCTGATATCCAGAATGCCGGCGATTTCTTCTGTTCGCTTTCCTTCCGCGATCAGTCGCAATACCTGGCGCTCGCGCACACCCAAAGGCTCTGCGGATTCAAATCCTCTTTGCTGTCCCTGCACGACCGCCGACGCAGACCGGGTGATGTAAGTCTCGCCTTTCGCGACCCTACGAAGCGCGTGTGCAAGTTCGGCGGCACTGTCGCCCTTGACCACATATCCTTTGGCCCCGGCCTTCAGACTCTCACGAACATACTTGTCGGCGGTGTGCTCGCCCAAAATAACGACTCTGGTGTTCGGGCAGACTCTAATGATCTCGCGAGCTGCGTCGATTCCAGTAATGAGGGGCATCGAGACATCGAGAACCGCTAAGTCGGGCTGTAAATCCCTGCACTGGCCGACGGCATCTCTTCCGTCGGAAGCCTGTCCGACTACTTCGAAATCTTCTTTCTCCAACGCCGATTGGATCGCCTCCCGATAAAGGGTGTGGTCGTCGGCTAGGAGTACTCGTAAGCCCATGTTGGTCCCTGAACACAATGGCGGGCTACACGCCCGATCGTGATCGGCGAATGCTATGCCGTCATTTCACGTAGATCATAGGCCGCTCATTCTTGGGTCGCAATCGTCATTTTCCGGAAAGAGGCGGTAAAAAACTGGCAAAACGCACTCTCCATTTTCTCATTCTCGGGACTTGCGCGGCACCGTCACCATCTCGGGATTGCTCTTACAACTTCCTTACAAATTTGCAAGCTGTTCCGTAAGCGGAGACCGAGACTCAGCGTCCACGATGCCCTTACCTTCCAGTCGCGGGCCCAAGACGTCTTACTGGCAGATTGTGAAGGAAAGCGATTGTGCACGTCGTTCGTTCGGAGGGACGGCGAGCTTGGGATGGGTAGGGAGAATGAGCCGGGCGATTCGTCGATACAACCGCTGACTAATCGATTTTTTGGTACCAAATGCGGGAAATGGTGATTGCGGGTGTCTCATAACAAGACTAGGCTGCGTGAGCTACTAAAGTACGCACTCCCCCAAGACCTCCCCCCGGCCAAAAAGAAGCAAAGTTTAAAAATAAACAAGTTTGCATGCAGTGCCATCCCCCCATCGGCACTGAAAAGCTTGCCAGCATTGCGCTGGCGTCTCTCCATGACCCTATCTCTGTGTGTAGGAGAACAAATTTATGCGCGCTCTGTGTAGCCAGCCTTTTAAGGCAGGTGTGACCCTTTGTTTCCTGGCCCTTACCCTCGCAGTGATTTCAATCACGCCCGCAATGGCTCAGACCGGTGGGACAGCCACCAACGGATCGACGTCCGCTCCTTCGGGAATCATGCTCCCAGGGTTCTTGTTCGAACCTGAGGTTCCGCTGAATTCTTTGAAGACTACTCCCATTTGGAATGAGCTGGAGCAGCTCCTGGACAATCCCTACAACGTGGCACTTTGTTCCGCGCTGCCAGCCACGGGGCCAAATGCCGTAGATCCTTTGGTCCGCAATACACCGGGAACTACGCAGATCACGGGATCGCCGATACCGTTGGCCTTTCCTGCGTACTGCACCACCAGCGTCGTAATACGAAGGCCGACCTTCGGCGGCGTCAAACTGCCTCCTCTGATGATGCACCCACTCAACTACAACGCGACCACCGGCGAGGAGATGCGGCTCCTCAATCCCGCCTACCCCGGTGGTAACTGGGTCGTTCCGGGCGAGCTGCTGCAATGCGGCAGTGCTGCTGCGAATGCGGACATATCAGTAAGAATGAACTGTCTTCTCAGAGGGAACAATCCGAACATTTGGGTTCAGCAATACAAGAACATCGTCCTCACGCCTGGTGCCGGCCGCGTTACCGAGGCTGATATCGATGACAACGCGCCCATCCGGGCAGATGTTTCGAACATCTTTGCGGCGTCATTTGCCAGCGCTGCAAATGCGGGTACGCTTGGCGGCTTGCTGACAACAACCCTTCTACAGGACTTCCCTTTGCTGGGTGGTACTTGCATCACTACTACGGAACCCTTCCCAGCTCCCGAGGGTGCCACCGCCTGCGGCGGCGACCCGGGTGAGCCGGGCGGTACAAGCGCAACTGGCGCGCGCATTCTTCCCGCTTTCGGCGTCAGTCGTCCAAATGCATACTCGAGGCCAGCCGTAAGTCCTAGTCCGACCGCAGCCGGCATACCCCTCGCGGGGGCAGCAGCCGGTGGCCCGATCACCGCGCGGCTATTCGACGCAACTCGCGGAGGCGTCATCCAGCCCCGCACTGGTGCGACCGGCGGTCTAAGGAAACCGTCCCTAAGAATCGCTCCCTGGAGCGCAAACGGCTCCCCGAATTATCTCCTAAACACGGACCCCGACAACACTGTGCCTTCCAGCGAGAATGACTACATTCGCGATCGGAACGTCGCAGCGGCGTTGGGCAAATCGCTGTTCTGGGACATGCAGGTTGGCAGCGACACGGTACAATCCTGCGGCTCCTGCCACGCCCATGCCGGCGCCGATAACCGCGTCCAGAACCAGATCAACCCCAACCATTTGGGTGGAGACGTGAACTTTGAAGTTGAGCCGCCAAACGGCATATTGACAGTCGCCGATTTTCCGTTCCAGAAGCTGACGAATCCCAATGTCGCGGGCGACCCCAAGTGCGCCACACCGCTCACAGCACATGTGAATGGCGGCGTTCTGGAGAACACGCCCGATCCATCGTTGACCGGGGCGAGTGGCACGGCGACGGCTGGTGTGACCATGACAGTGTGTGATGTCGGCAACGTTATCAACACCAAGAACAATGCCAACGGCGCCAAGGTGGCAAACGATGTTGCCTCTTCTATGGGTGTTCATTGGGGCATCTTTAAAGACATTCAGCTTGGGCCTGCCGGCCATCCTTCAGTTGGCGGAGTGGACTCAATCAGGCCGGATTTGCGCGAAACGGCTGCCGATTGCGCCCTCGCGGTCAACCCTGCAGTGTGTCTCACCAATATCAGCGACCCGATCCCCGGCTTCGCGGGTTCATCAGGAACTGGAGAGGCGGGCGTACTGAACCAATTCCGAAGAGTCGAACCGCGCAACACGCCAACGATCTTCGCCGTTTCCCTGAACTTCGACAATTTCTGGGACGGCCGCGCCAACCACGACTTCAACGGCGGCAGTGTATTCGGATCCTCCGACCCGCAGCCGCACGTGTTCGTGGACAACGCGGGAACCCTAACGCCGACGCGTCAGTTAATTCGATTCGTTAGCATGGCCTCGTTAGCCACAGGTCCGGGCCTCAGCGAATTCGAGATGTCGTTCCTCGGCCGCAACTGGGCCAAGCAGGGCAAGAGACTGCTGCAGGCTGGGGCGGTGCCTCTGGCTAACCAATTGGTGGACCCGAATGACAGCCTGCTCGGTCCATATTCAAACCAGCCCGGTGGAACTAAGAGTCCGCTTTGCACCGATACAGCCTACTCGGTAGGAAAGCCGGGACTCTGCACCTCGTACAACAACTTGATCGCAGCGGCATACTATCCTGCGCTGCACAGCAACACTGCTTCGCATCTCGAAGGCTGCTATACAGATGGCCGAACTGAGATACATCCCAATCAGTGCACGACCGGCAGCGTTCCGATCCTGACAGCTGGCGTCGTCGACAGTGGCAACATCGCTGACCCATTCGACGGGTATAAGCTGACACCAGTGGCAGGCCCCGTCGATCTATTGGACACCAACAAATTCACCCAGATGGAAGGCAACTTCTCCCTCTTCTGGGGCCTTTCCATCATTACTTGGGCGAACAATCTGTTCCCCGACAACAGTCCGTTTGATCAGTTCGTTGATCTGAATCCGGATGCTTTTGAGGCCATCGGTGAGGTGGGCGAGCCAGGATTGGTCGGCCCTCTGCCGCGGTGCACCACTGCCACTCAACGCCATTGCATCAGAGAAGTAGCCAATTTCAAGCGGGACGCACAATCCATTGCCCCGTTTAATTGCAATGCGCTCCCAGGCTCGGGCGAAACCGGTGGCACGGTCTCCATCACACCTTGCTATGGGACACGGACCAATACAAACGCCACCGATCCCTTGCTGGGGATGGACATCTTCGAGGGATCTAACATCTCCTTGAAGAACCCCAACTTCCGAGCGGCCCGCTGCGGTGAGTGCCACGCAGGAGGGACATTAACTGACAACACCACTCCGTTTACGATGAAGGCGCAACTCGGTGACTTCATCGGTGAATTCCTCTCCGCCGGCAATGAAGCCCTGGTCGAGCCTCTCGGACGCACCCGAGTGATCTCTGGCTTCCTGGCCGAGGACGAACTGAACGCAAACGGTCAGGATGCTGTAGAACGCAGAATGATCAACCAGAGCATCGTGCCGAACCCGACGGACGGCTTGGCCTATCCCGATGGGATCTTCAATCCCGCAGGGACGGCGCTCGGGAACGACGGCCTTCCTCTTCACGGTAGCGCCCTTAGCGCCGGTGACAACCGCTTCGTCGGAGCCGGTCAAAGCTTGTTCGACAATGGCGTGTACAACCTGGGCGTCACACGATGCGAGGCGGATGAATCGGCGGTGACCGGCGTCTGCGACGACAACGGCCGTGGGAACACGGATGCCTTCGGCTGGCCGCTGTCCCATGCCGCCAAATTGCTGAAGAATCTCGCCGGTCCGGCGCAGGAGCCTGGAACGCCGCTGCCGAACTTCGATCCCAGTATGGGTGGCGGTGGTGGTTTGTTTGAGGATACCGCACAGGACCAGACCCTGAACCCTGGTGAAGATCCCCAGCCGATTCAATCCATGCTATCTGCTAGTGGTGCCCCTTACATGGGATCCTTTATGCAAGATATCGTCCACGGAGACACGGCGCCGGAAATGGATGAGGTCTTCGCCGGGCTAAACACTCTCACAGACGAGGCGATGCTGGAAGGGTTCATTGACGTACTGGGTCCCTTCAACAATGCGGGTATCCTTAACGAAAGCATGAACGTCGGCGGGGGGCCCCTGATGGGCACTTGGCCTATGGTTAACCGTGTGGGCAGGTTCGGCAGCTTCAAGGCGGCACCATTACGCGAGGTCGAGCTAACCGGCCCCTACTTCCACAATGGCGGCAAGCTGACGCTGCGCCAGGTCGTTGACTTCTACGCACGCGGCGGTGATTTCCCCATCACCAACGCCACGCATAGAGACTTCAACATAGTTAACCAGAATGTTGAAGTTCAATCCAACCTGTCCGAAGCTGAGAAGGTCGCGCTGGTGGACTTCCTACTGGAACTCACAGATGACCGCGTGAGGTTCGAGCAGGCACCGTTCGATCATCCGCAGGTGATTCTGCCACTGGATGGCGCGGCTCCGGATAACCCTGGCAGGGACACTATGTTGGCGGGCTGCAGTACGCTGCCTGTCGGCAATATCCTTGGTCCGGGACAACAGTCGTGCGATGGTGGCATGTTCTTGAACGTTCCGCAGGTGGGTAGTACCGGTAACCCCGGCGGTGCCATTCCGAACTTCCTGGGCATCGCTGGCAGGAATCCCGGGTTGAACGGCCAGCCGATCGCGAGGCGCGTGGGGGCGGCTGCCAACTGTTCACCAGTCGATTCGCAGTACTGCCACTGAGGCCGTGCTGTTCTACCGTTTACCTCGGCTCATCCCCTCCCCCAATTGGGAGGGGATGAGCTTTCAGGTAAGGCCACGTAGTTTGAGCAGAAAAACATTCAGGGAGCAATATGAGCAGTAAGCAACGAGTTCTTTCGGCCTTCGCAACTGGTGTATTCACTCTTCTATTGGCTACTCCGGTCTTGGCGCTCCATGGAAACAATCAAAAACAAGATGCTTCGGACGCCACGGACCAGGGAACTGCCTCTGCTCCGATCAATGCCTCTACCGCACAACTCACGACCGAAAAGGAGAAACAGAGCTACGCGCTCGGCATGAACGTGGGGAACCAGGTGAAGGCCCGCTCCATGGAAGTGGATCTTGACCTGATTATTCGTGGGCTTAAAGACAGCCTTTCCGGCAGCAGCACACTCTTGAGCGAGCAGGAAGCCAGCTCGGAAGTTCGAGAGTTACAACACGAGGTAAAGCAAAAGGCGATCACACTTCGGCGCGAAAAGCTGCACAAAAACAAGCAGGAAGGCGAGGCTTTTCTTGCGGGCAACAAGACCAACGAGGGTGTCGTAACCCTAGAGAGCGGTCTGCAATACCGGGTCCTAAAGGCAGGCGAAGGCAAGAAGCCGGCAGGGAATGACGTTGTCTTCTGCAACTATCGGGGAACACTGATTAATGGGAAGGAATTTGATAGTTCTTACAAGCGGGGAAAGCCGGCAGCCTTCGCTTTGGCAAGAGTTATGAAAGGCTGGAAGGAGTCTCTGCAGCTCATGCCCGTCGGCTCTGAGTGGCAGATCTTCATTCCATCTGAACTGGCCTATGGCGCGACTGGCGCGGGCAATGTCATCGAGCCGAATTCGACCCTTATTTTCGACGTAGAGCTTTTGTCCATAAGAAGCAGAGTTTTGAATACGCATGAACGGCAAGTCGAGTTGGCCGCTGATTCCGAGGCCGGTATCGTTCAGCAAGAGGCGGCAGAGCCAGCCATCGCGAATTCTAATGTTCCGGTTAGCGACATCAGGGTTTCCTTTAAGCTGGATCCGCGGCTCAGCGGCCCGACCTATGGCGGAGATCATTGGATTGCTTCCTCTCCTTTCACCAGTCTGGCGCAAGTGGGGACACAGGCGACGGTAGAGGCCAAGGTTGACGGAGTGGCTAAGAATGGAGCGCCAGTTCGCGTCGCTGTGGAATGGACACCGGCTGATCCCGAGATGATCTCCGTGGCGCCCGGCGAAAATAACCAGGTCAAAATCACCGTGCACCACGCGGGAGAGAGCAACTTGACGGTCGCTTCCAACGGAGTCTCAAAGAAATTACTCGTCAGAGCAAAAAATGTGGGGAACGCGACGCAAGTGGAAATAGTTCAGTAGTCAGGACAAGAGGGATCCAATGAATATCGGATGGAAAGTGATCATGGGAGCATTGCTGATGGCGAGTGCTGCAATCGCACAGCAGATTCCGGCCTCAAAAACTGGTCCAACTGCGCTGAACGTCTCAGTGGCGTTTAGTCAGAACGTGTCCTCACAGCAGGGCGCCGCCAGCAAGGCCGAAACCAAGAAGGGCGCCACGACGGAGGACCAGCAGCAGGGTTCGATCAAGTTCAACAGCGCCAAGGAGAAGGTGAGCTATGCGCTCGGAGTTGAGCTGGCCGCCGGCCTGAAATATCAACGGATGGATGTTGATTCGGCTCTGATCATTCGCGGTATGCGCGATGCATTCGCGAACGATGACATGAAGCTTGCCATGCCTCCAAAGGAGATAGCCGACACACTAAAACAATACGGGGAAGATCGAAAGAGAGGCCTCGAACACGCCATGCAGATGGTGTCGGACAAGAACAAGAAGGGCGGCGAGGACTTCGTGGCTCAAAACGCGAAGAAGGACGGTGTCGTGACCCTGCCAAGCGGACTGCAGTACAAAGTGCTGAAAGAAGGCCACGGCAAGAAACCTACTCTCGAGGACAGTGTCGTTTGTCAATATCGGGGCACACTCGTCGATGGCACCGAGTTTGACACCTCCTACAAGCAAAGCAAGCCAGCGACGTTTCCCGTAAAGGGCGTTATCAAGGGCTGGCGCGAAGCCCTTCAGCTCATGCCGGTTGGTTCCAAGTGGCAACTCGTTGTTCCTCCGCAGCTCGGTTACGGAGAGCGAGGAGCGGGCGGGCTGATCGGACCAAACACCACACTGGTCTTTGAGATGGAATTGGTGTCGATCGGGGATGCTGGGGGCGCTAGCAGGCAAGCTCCGGACCCAGCGGAGAAGAAGGCCGTCGCGGACGCTGATGTTAAACAGCACTAGCGTAAGTGTGTTAAGGCTAAGGAGGTCCAACATGTTTCCCATGCGCTCCCCCCTCGTGTTTGTTCTGGCAGTAACCGGGTTGCTTTGGGTTTCGCCGTTGAGCAGAGCTCAGGATTCGCGAATCCAAGGGCAGGCCGCTGCGACCGCGGCTTCGGCTGTCGCCCTTTCAGAGGTGCCCACCGGCCAAGCTGTAGTTATGTACCAGAACGGTGGATTGACGGTTGAGGCCCAGAGTGCCCCACTCATAGACATTCTGCGTGAAGTTTGTGGCCAGATGGGCGCCGAACTGGATGCGCCCCCCGAGGCGATTGAGCCGGTTGTAGGCTTCTTTGGCCCTGGGCCGGCGCGAGAGGTACTCGCTTCTTTGCTGAAGGACTCAGAGTACGAACTTGCGACGGCAGGATCGGTGGAAGATGCCAACGCAATCGTTCGGGTCGTTGTTTTTTCTAAGACCAAGGACTCTGCCGAACAGGGAAACAAGAATCCAGGTACATCGAATTCAACGGCGGAACCAATAACTCAACCGCGGGTTGACTCCACGAACACTGGCGAGAAGGCGACCGCGCAACAAATGCTGGACCTTCTTGGCGAAGCAAAGAACAACTTTATTGACAACGAAGCTGAGGCGGAAGATCCAAGCGCTGGGGTGGTGAAAGCTCAAACGGGCGACATATTCAAGGCCCTCGAGGCGCTCATAAAGACAGCGGCAATTACGGAAGGAAGTGGCGCTGCTCCTTCCACGATTGCACCAAAAACGAGTGACGCAGGATCCCTTTCCCGAGCGCCAGTGCGCAGGAGGCGGTAGCCCTGAGTGGCAATATGAGCTCAGACAAACATGGCATAGGACACCGAGCTCCATAGTTTGGCGCACATCGGCAAGAGGAGCAATGCTTGACGGAACTGTTTCACGATCCTCGCACGGCGGTGGTCATTGAGCGCGTTAAGGTGAGCCCTTGGGCCGAAGTTGGCCTTTTAGGCCTGATTTTGATCACGGTGTTCGCCCTGAATGCGCCCGCCTTGGCTGCCGACCTTAAGGGGACCGTTGTCAACGGTACAACGAGAAAACCAGGAGCGCGCGACGAAGTCGTGCTCCTCAGCTTGTCCCAGGATGGCATGGATGAGACCGCCCATGTCAGGGCCGACAGCCGCGGCCGTTTCAGCCTACCAGTTGCGGATCCGCAAGCCACGCATGTTGTACGTGTGATTCATCAGGGCGTTACCTATCATCGGATGATCGAAACCGGCGTTAAGCGCATAGCGGTCGAGGTCTTTGACGTCGCGCAGCGGTTGGAGGGCATTAGCGCAATCATGGAAGTGCAGCGCTTCGAAGCGACCAGCGATCAACTGGAGGTGAAGCAGTTGATTACGGTGCGCAACGACTCCCAGCCACCGCGTACGTTGATGAACGATCGGCCGTTTGAGATCGAGTTAGCGCCTGAGGCGCGAGTCCAGTCCGGACTTGTGCAAGTCGAAGAGGGTCAGCCGCTGAAGCAAAAGCCGGTCCCTGGCGACCAGAAGGGACAATACTACTTCGCATTTCCCATTCGCCCCGGCGACACCCGCTTCGCAGTAGTGTACCGGTTGCCCTACAGTGGGGAAGCCCTGATCGAACCCAGGATCCGCAATCCGTTGGAGAAGTTCGTGGTCATGTTGCCCAAGTCCATGAAGTTCGAGCCACGCGCCGCCGGTATCTTCGCATCGATGCCGGGGTCCACACCCGACAACGTGCAGGGGACAGCGCCGTTGAGCCCAGACCAGGTGGTGGCATTCCGCATCTCCGGGACGGGCACTCTGGAGGAACTTGAAGGCCGTCGACAAGAAGCACAGAACGGCAAGACCGGCCCGGCGACGCGTCCTGGTGGCGGTATAGGGCCGCCGATTGAGGCACCTGATCCGTTGCAAAAATACCGCCTGCCGATCCTGGCAGCGCTGATCATATTGGTGGTGGCTGGTGCCGCAAACGTCGCGAGGAAAACCGGGTGCTCGCGTGCAGAAACGCATCCGTGGGTCGATTGCCAGGTGCCAAGAGAAGTAATCAAGAAGCAAACATCGCGGAGGCGGAAGGATCGCCGCCACCGGCAGGGCGCTCGTGTGTGACCAGAACCGTTCCAATTAAGGGGAGGATTGCAATGAAGTTACAGTTCAAGATCGTTCTGGGAATCATGCTGCTCGTAGC
>Ga0137418_10002155_pt1 | contig 18072 bp, 16 predicted proteins | sample CZODoug3_1_2_16f_FD_122242 | JGI IMG/M metagenome (GOLD analysis project Ga0137418, IMG submission 122242) | Vadose zone soil fungal communities from Angelo Coast Range Reserve, California, USA - CZODoug3_1_2_16fungal (Hybrid Assembly) | ecosystem: Environmental > Terrestrial > Soil > Vadose... | reverse complement strand
CGGGGAAGCAGCCCGTGGGAGCTTTATGACATTCTATCACTCCGACCGTCAAGGGAATCTATAGGGCTGTTGTCCTATCAATACGGGTAGTTCTAGGCAATTCGGGGGGTATTGGCCGATAGTACCTGCTCATATTGTGGGTATTTCCTTCAGGGACCACAAGCAGTTGTGGTTTTGCATTTCCCGTCCCCTGTACGCAGGGACGGTTATCCTTTGAAATCAGCCTCACCGCACGGCGAAGTACTACTTGTTTTTTTAACTTACCGATTGGTTTTTTTCTGTTCGCAGGCACGAGATCTCACGTCTTATCCAGCCCCAGTGATTTCCACAAGCTATCTACTTTCTTCTTCGTGGCCTCGTCCATCAAAATTTCATCTGGCCATGGCCGCGTAAATCCTTCCGATGCCCACTTGCGCGTCGCATCAATCCCCATCTTCGATCCGAAATCCTGCATCCGCGCCGCATGATCCAATGTATCCATCGGTCCCAACGAGAACTGCACGTCCCGCTCGGGATCCAGCGCGCAAAGCGTCTTCCAGACCACCTCGCTATAGTTGTGAATATTTACGTCGTGGTCGACCACTACGATCACCTTCGTGAACATAGCCTGCCCCAACGACCAAATCGCATTCATGACCTTGCGCGCATGCCCGGGATAGGACTTTCGAATGGCCACGATCATCAAGTTGTGAAAGATTCCCTCGGCAGGCATCGCCAAGTCCACAATTTCCGGATACTGCATTTTCATCACCGGCAGGAACACCCGCTCGACCGCGTATCCCATATAGAAATCTTCCTGCGGCGGCGGCCCCACCACCGTCGTCAAATAAATCGGCTCCTTGCGTCGCGTGACGCATTCCACATGAAAGACCGGGTACTCCCCTTCCAGCGAATAAAACCCCGTGTGGTCTCCGAACGGCCCCTCCGTGCGCATCTCATTCAGGTTGACGTAGCCCTCCAGCACAATCTCCGCATTCGCAGGCACTTCCAGGTCGTTCGTCTCGCACGGCGCCATTTCCACCGGTTCGCGCCGCAAAAATCCCGCGAACATCATCTCGTCCAAATCCGGCGGAATCGGCAGCATCCCCGCCAGCGTCGTCGCCGGATCGGCCCCAATCGCCACGCTCACGGGAATTCTGCCCTCCGGATTCTTCGCCTTCGCTCGCCGAAAATGCTCCGCCCCGTGTTTCTGTGTCTGCCAGTGCATCCCCGTAGTCCGCTCGTCGTAAACCTGCATCCGGTACATCCCCACGTTCCGCTTCCCCGTCTCCGGATTCTTCGTAAACACTAGCGGAAACGTAATGAACCGCCCGCCGTCCTGCGGCCAGCATTTCAGGATCGGAAAATCAAACAGGTTGACGTCGCTTCCCTTCTGGATCACTTCCTTGCACAGGCCGCTCTTCACGCTCTTCGGGAAAAACGATCCCAGCTCCGCCAGCTTCGGCAGCATCTTGACCTTGTCGAAGAACCCTTGCGGCGTTTCCATCTTCAGAAATCCCTGGATGCGCTCCGCCACTTCATCCAGCTCGTTTACCTCCAACGCCAGCGCCATCCGCCGCACACTCCCAAACGCATTGATCAGCAACGGATGCCGCGACCCCTTCGGTTTTTCGAACAACACCGCCGGCCCTGGTGGGACAGGCATTCCTCCCTGTCCGCCTTCTTTACCTCGCATGACCCGCTGCACGACCTCCGTAATCTCCAGCACCGGATCAACTTCCGCGCGAATCCGCTTCAGCTCCCCTTCCTTCTCCAACTTCCTCACAAACTCCCGCAAGTCAGCGTACGCCACCGTTGTCTCCTATGGCCGGAAACTCTAACACGAACTGCTGTCCCTTCTCGCCCCAAGCAACCATGCCAAGCGTCCCTCCTGCCCTCGCAATCGGAGTGCTTCGGAACACTTTTGCTCCCTCCCCGTTTCGTCCGGTTGATTCTTGTGTTGGGCCGCCCCTGTCGCATCCACGCGCGAGAGTGTTTCAAGCTGACACAAACTGTCTCAGACTGAGCATAAACGCCGCAAGCATGCCGCCCCTTTGATTTGCCCCCTATTTCATGAGGCTTTAAGTAGCAGCGTTACAAGGACTTGTAGCCTCCATGAGAATTGAACCCTGCGCCGAGCCTCCGCACGAATGGCCTCACAATTGCACCTTCTCATGCCGGAGGAAGTCGGCTGCTCGCGCGTCATCACAACATGCAGAACATGCTCCACATCATCCGGCTCGACTATCTATCCTGCGTGCTAACCGTGCTCGCCACCGTGCTCATTGGCAAGAAGCTCTGGCAAGGCTGGGTCGTCGCCGGTATCAACAGCGCCGTTGTGTGCGTCATCGGCATCCGCACCGCCCAATTCGGCTTCGTCCCCGCCAATCTCCTCTGCATCGCCCTCTACACTAGCAACCTCGTCAACTGGCGCCCCAAAAAGCAAGAATAAGTACCATCCCATAAGTGAATTCCGTCAGGGCAGCTACCGCTTGCTCTCCCCCCGTCATTTCGAGCGGAGCAGGCCGACGCTTTTTCTTCCGCATTCGCTCCCGCGAATGCGTCGGCCTGCGCAGAGAGAAATCCCTCTTCCTCTTTAGGTTGTGCGGAACTATAGAGACATTAAATAACTGCGTACTGAGGCCGTTCGGCAGGCTCGCCGCCCCGGGTGGTCCAGCGGACTTGCACTAGCTACGGCGTTGTTTTTCGCCGATAAGCTTTTCCATTCGAGCGGCAACTTCGTCCTGTTCATGCACTTCTCCGCGGTCGATCTGCGCCAACCCTTCTTCCACTTGGCGGACAAACCACTCGTCGTAACCAATCAAGCGTTCCACCGATCCCTTGCCACAGCATTCCGAAGCGCGCGCGGATTGCGCATCCGGCCGCCTACTTTTGAATTGCCTTCTCGGTTTTTGCATACAACGTCTCGAGCAACCTCTCGAAGCGAGCGAGTGACTTTTCGGATGGATACTTGTCGTCGGCCTTTGCAATTTCAAATACCCTTGCGCAAACCTTTGTCTTGTCAAAAGTGCCCCAACCATCGGCCTTATGCGATACCCACAGCTTTTCAAGTGTTGGCACTAGGCGTTTTAGAGACTCATCCGCTTGCCGCAATGCGTCAGTGTCCGCGTCCGTGACCCGAGAAAACTTGGCGTCCCTTAGGACCACTAGATACAATTCGTTCACCGCCCTCAGATAATCATCCTGGGTGAATAAATCTTCAATGTCCGACTCGTCTCGCCCGTCTGTATCGCAATAGAGAATCGCCTCCCCGGGGAATCCTTGCTCCTGAAGCCTGGCCACATGCTCTTTTGCGTCTGGTTCCTTGTCAAACAGGGCAAACGTGCGAAATTTCCTCTCGTGATAAAACATCGCAATGGCGGCTATTCTTGCGGCACCTCCGGCCGGCTGCATCCAAAAACGGGGACGAAATGGAGCTTTTTTGCGGTGGGCAGAGAGTTGTTCGAGAACGATAAGGTACATCAGGTCTGTGTGGCCCTCCACAACAACGACTGGTGGGGAACACGGTGCGAGGCTAGGGGTGCAAATCTGCCTTATTTTCACTAGTTCGTCAACATAGGTGGGTAGGACAGCCTTTCGGATTTCGCCTCTGGTTTCTTTCTATTGCTCTCACTCGAACCCTCCCGCAAACCGTTCCCACGATGCACAGTGAGCTCTACCCCTTTGCTTTCTTCTCTTTGCAAAATCTTTCGAACAACAGCCGACAACTCGCTGAGTTCTAGTACTATAATAGCATTTGACATATCATGTAATTAAATGCTAGCATGGGTCGTGATTTATCGACGACACCTCCGGCAATCCCCTTAGTCCCGTTTCATCCGCGCCTTGCCCCTTCCGGCCTCCCCTTTGAACCTTCAACTTTTAGCTTTCAACCTTCCCCTCTTCTTGCCCTTCCGTTTTTACTCTTCAACTTTCAACCGCTTTCTCATCAACGTCCCGTTCCCTAAGTTCTTTCCTTGCCACACTTCCGAAAATTCGCCTGTAAGTCTTGGTATTGCCACAGATCCGAAAACACCCCTTTCTAAGTCTTGTATTTGCCACACATCCGAGACCCCACCGGGGCCGGTTTCTCAACATGCCAACACTTCCAACATTCAAACGATTCCTCAATCTATCCCCTTTCTTTTCAAATTCTTCCGCACTCTTTTGCTCTCTTTTGCACTTTTTCGCACTCTCCAAAAACTCAACTGGTTTATTTTCATGCGATTCCGCACTCTTTGCAAAAAACCACCCGGGGTGGGGGTGGCTATTGCCACTAGCAATGGAATCGGCTCAGCAGCAGCGACCATTGACGGGCAAGGCTTCTCTCCTTTTTCAACTTTCAACTGTCGACTGTCAACCTCCCGCGAGTCACAATTCCCTACAAGTAGTATCCTATGGCTAGCCTTATGAACCGCGTCTACCTCGATTTCAACGCCACCACGCCCGTCGAACCCGCCGTTCTCGACGCGATGCTTCCCTATTTCTCTGCCGAATTCGCCAACGCGGCCTCTATCCATACTCCGGGCCAGCGCGCCCGCGCCGCCGTCGAAACCGCCCGCGAACAAGTTGCCGCCCTCATCGGCGCGCGCCCTCAGGAGATCGTCTTCACCAGCGGCGGCACCGAATCCGACAACCACGCCATCTTTGGCATCGTTTCTTCGTCCTTAACCTCCTTTACTTCCTCTACTTCCTTAACTTCACCTCCTCACATCATCACCACCGCTATCGAACACGAAGCAGTCTTCAACGCCTGCCAAGCCCTCGAAAAAGAAGGCGTGCGCGTCACTTATTTACCGACCGATCGCCAAGGATTAATTGACCTCGAAGAATTGCGGCGCGCCATCCGCCCCCAAACCGTTCTTATCACCATCATGCACGCCAACAACGAGCTCGGCACCGTTCAACCACTCGAAGAAATTGGCCGCATCGCCAAAGAGGCCGATGTCTATTTCCACACCGACGCCGTGCAATCCGCTGGAAAAATCCCCATCGACGTCAACAAGCTCCAGGTGGATCTTCTCTCCATTTCCGGCCACAAATTGTACGCGCCAAAAGGCATCGGCGCTTTATACGTCCGCGGCGGAACGCGTTTGCGCCAACTTCTCTATGGCGGACATCACCAGCGCGGCTTCCGTCCCGGAACAGAGAACGTCGCCGGCATTGTTGGACTCGGCAAGGCCGCGGAAATCGCTCGGAAATCGTTCGCGGAAGACGCTCGGCGCATCTCCGCTCTCCGCGACAAACTTCAGCAAGGTCTCGTGCAAAGTGTCCCGCAGTCGCGTGTGAACGGCGCCGCCGCTCCCCGTACTCCGAACACTACGAACATTGTCTTTCCCGGCGTCGAAGGCGAAGCCCTCCTCATTGCGCTCGACTTGAAAGGTCTCGCTTGTTCCACAGGAGCCGCTTGCTCCTCTGGCGCCGTCGAGCCATCGCACGTCCTCACCGCCATCGGCCTTCCCGCCGACGAAGCTCGCGCCAGTCTGCGCTTCAGCCTCGGCCGCCACACCAGTCCCGCGGACATCGATTTCGCCCTGAACGTAGTCCCCTCCGCCGTCGCGCAGCTTCGCGAGTTGTCGCCAACCTATCGAAAGGAGGCCGCCATTCTGTAGCGCGGGCCTTTAGGCCCGCGCCTTTTTCGTTCCCGCTCCGCGAACGAATTGAATTCCAGATACAATGGAACCTCGCATGAATGCAGCCGTCCAATTCGACACCCTCCCCGAGCGCGCTGAAACCCAGCGCGGCCTCGTCGTCGTCGCTATGTCCGGAGGAGTCGACTCTTCCGCGGTCGCCGCTCTATTGCAACAGCAGGGCCGCGCCGTGGTCGGGCTCACCATGCAACTTTGGAACCAGCGCCGCCTCCCCGAACTTCAGGGCGACGGCCCCGCGCAGCACCGTTGTTGCTCACTCGACGACGTCTACGACGCCAAAGCCGTAGCGCAGCACCTGGATTTCCCGCATTACGTGGTGAATTTCGAAGAGCAATTCGAGGCTCGCGTGGTGCGTCCCTTTGTCGACCAGTATCTTGCCGGCCGCACGCCCATCGCCTGCACCAATTGCAATACCGACGTGAAGTTCGAGCCGCTCCTGCGCATGGCGCGGCAGATTGGCGCGGAGCGTCTTGCCACCGGCCACTACGCCCGAATTCGCAGAAACCATCAAACCGGCCGCTGGGAATTATTGCGTGCCCTCGACGACTCCAAGGACCAATCGTATTTTCTCTGGGGCCTCTCGCAGGAACAGCTTTCGCGCAGCGACTTCCCTCTCGGCGAACTCACCAAGGAGGAAGTCCGCGCCTTGGCCCGCCGTGCGAATTTACCAGTTGCCGAAAAGCCGGAGAGCATGGAGCTGTGCTTCGTGCCGACGGGAAACTACGTGCAATTTATCCAGGCCTATTCACGAGAGCGCGGAATTTCTTTGCAAAATGCTGAAGGCGAAATCGTCAGCGAGAACGGCGACGTGATTGGCCGCCACAACGGCATTCACAATTTTACGATCGGCCAGCGCAAGGGCCTCGGCTTCGCCGCCGGCAAGCCTCTTTACGTTCTCTCGATCGATCCGGAGAAAAATCGCGTCGTGGTCGGCGAAGACGATGTCCTCCGAAAGACGGCATGCGAGGTCGAAGGCGTGAATTGGATTTCCTGCGAAAACCCCTCCGCCCAATTTCGCGCGTTCGCCAAAATCCGCCACAAGCACGAGCCCGCGCCCGCTACCATCGTGCCTCTCGACGCCACCACGGCGAAGGTCACGTTCGACGCGCCGCAACGCGCCATTACGCCAGGCCAAGCTGCCGTTTTCTACAAAGGCGACGTCGTCCTCGGCGGCGGCTGGCTCCGCTGACGCGCTCCGATTGGGCATCTCGGTTTTAGGCTTTAAGTTCTTTAGCTTGAGGGAAAAAAGCGAGAGAGGAAAAAAACCGGACTTCGCTAAATAAAAAGTTCTTCTTCCTGCTGTTCGCGCGGCTCATCGCCGCTGCGGCGACGCCGGCGCGACCGCAGAAGATCGAGCCCCACTTTAATTCCCTGCACCAACGCCGATGCTTTCTGCACTGGCCGCCAGAAACTGTTGCTGAACTTTGCCCCCGCATCCTCCACGGCCTCGAGCGTTCCGGTCAGGATGCGGTCCGCATGCATCAATTGGCCGCGAAGCCGGTCGGCGGCGTCCGTAAACACGCGATCGATTTTCTGCGCCTGCCCGCGAGCCAGGTACACGATATGCGATGCATCGTTCACCATGCTGGAGATTTTCGGCTGTGTATCGTCCAGTAGAATCTGCGCGCGCGTCAAAATCGGCCCGACTCGCGAATGCAAATCGCCCACCAGGCGATTCACGTTCTCTGTCGTTTTGCGGAGTTGAAAGAACAGCATCGTCAGGATCACCACTTGTACAACCAGCGCGACCGCCGCCACGATGCAGAAAAATTCGAGCCAGATTTGCATAGCTGCCCCAGCCGCTCCACTAAGAGACGGAACCCCGTGCTACCGCCCTGCCGAACCCTTACGACTTCGATTCGCGCAGATACGCTTCGCGTCCGGCTTCCACTGCCGCCGAGATGGAATCTTTTTTGCGAACTGCAACTTCCTTGCTGCGTTCGATCAGTTCGTCGGCGCGTTCCCGCAGTTCGCGGGCCTTTTTCTGCGCGTAATCTTTGCCCTCATCGGCTTTTTTCGACAGAAAATCGCGTGTCTCTTCGCCGGATTTCGGCGCAAACAAAATACCAACCATCGCTCCGACCCCCAGCCCTACCAGGAAATACGTCACCTTGGAACCCACATTGTCCGCCATAGCAACCTCCACAGAAACCGTAGCATAGCACCGCGAAGCGCGCAATGCAGGCTAACCGCTATTCCCGTTCGAATGCGGTTATGGCGCTTTCGAATGCTCAAGCTGACTTAGAATTCTCTCCGCGTTTTTTCGCGAAATCACGCTGCTTAGTTTTTCCAGCCCAGCCCTCTGGACGTTGGCAACGCTGCCAAATTCCTTGAGCAATTTTTGCGCTGTCCTTGGGCCCACGCCGGGGATTTGGCTCAGTGCCGTTTGTGTCTGCCGCTTCCCGCGCCGCTGGCGGTGGAACGTAACCGCAAATCTGTGGGTCTCATCGCGAATCTGTTGAATAAGGTGAAGGACCGGAGAATGCCGTTCCAATATAATCGGCTCATCTTCCTGGCCGAGAACGTAAAGAATTTCTTCTTTTTTGGCGATGCTGGCGACCGGTTGATTGATGATTTGCAGCGATTCGAGCGCTTGCGCCGCGGCGTGAAGCTGTCCAATTCCGCCATCGATCAGGATTAAACCGGGGAGTTCTTTCTTTTCTTCCTGCAATCGGCGATATCGCCGGGTCACCGCTTCGCGCATGCTGGCAAAATCGTCGTTTTGACGCAGCGGATTTCCGTTGGCTCCTTCTTCGCCGCGCCCTTCATCTCCACGAATAATGAATTTCCGGTAGTCGGATTTCTTCATCCGTCCTTTTTCCCAAACGACCATGGACGCGACCGTGTCCGTTCCCTGGATATGGGAAATGTCGAAGCTCTCGATGCGCTGCGGCTCTTCGGCCAGGTTGAGCGCATTCCGCAAGGCTTCGCCAATCGCTTTCGAACTCGGCTTCAAAACGCGAAAGCGCTGTTCGAAGGAATGTTTCGCATTGCTTTCCACGAGATCGAGGAAAGCGCGCTTCGTCCCGCGCTGCGGCGTGAAGATTTCCACCTTGTGACCCGCGCGTTCCGTCAGCGTGGCTTCCAGCAATTCGCGATCTTCAAAATCCGCCGAAACGTGAATCGCTTTGGGCAGGTATTCCGCTTCCAAGTAAAGCTGCTTCAGAAGAGAAGGCACGAACTCTTGTGGATCAAATTCTTCCAAATCTTCCCAATAGAATTCACGGCGATCCACCACGCGCCCGCCGCGCAAGTGGAAAAGGTCTGCCGCGACGAGCGGGGGTTCGGCGTAGTAGGCAAGAACGTCAGTATCATCACCCTGCGCCGCGGCGATGCGCTGTCGTTCTTCGATGTCTTCGAGCGTGCGCAACAAATCGCGGTAAGCGGCTGCCTGTTCGAACAATTCCTTCTCCGATGCTGCCGCCATACGCTCTTCGAGGCTTTTGATTAAATCGTGCCGCCGTCCTTCGAGAAACAGCCGCACATCGCGCGCGGCTTCCGCATAACGTTCGTCGGTCGTGAGCCCGGCCACGCAAGGCCCCAGGCACCGCTTGATGTAGTACTGCAAGCAGGGCCGGGCATGGCTGCGCGTGAGATCGACCGTGCAAGAAGGAACGAGGAAGCGCTTGTGCACAAAATGGAGAATGCGGCGCGCCAGACTTGCGGGAAAGTACGGGCCAAAGTACAACGATCCGTCTTTCTTGATACGTCGCGTGAAGTACACGCGGGGATATTTTTCCGCCGCGGTGAACTTGATATACGGATAGGTCTTGTCGTCACGAAGCACGACGTTGAATTTCGGGCGATACTGCTTGATGAGGTTGTGTTCGAGCGCCAATGCTTCGCGTTCGTTGCCCACGACGATGGTTTCGAGGTCGGCAATCTCGCGCGCCAGCGAACCTGTTTTGGCGTCGATCCAGCGCGATTCGAGAAAGTAGGAACGCACGCGGCTGCGCAGGTTGCGCGCTTTGCCGACGTAAAGGACCTTGTCACCGGCATCTTTGAAGAGATAGACGCCCGGACTTTCCGGAAGCTGCGCGGCTTTTTCGCGGGGTTCCATGGACACTCAAAGCACAACTTTACAATCGCCAGACAACTTCCATCATACTAGACGGAATCGGAGTACAGGGAGACCTCCCTGACTGGCATGAGATTCAGCAAGACAATCGCAATTGTCACCACAGTTTTCCTGCTGTTTGCCACATGGCCGATGCACGCGCAGGAACCGCAGGAGTCCTCCTCAAAACCAGCCGGCCCACCTGACGACATGAAACCAAAGTCGTCCGCGAAACAGAAGAAAGATACCGCCACGCAAAATGCGCCCGATCAGCCCACCTGGGACCCGCTGCGCGCGGAAAAAGATCTCGATGTCGGCCAGTACTACATGAAAAAGGGCGATGTGGATGCAGCGATTGACCGTTTTCAAGACGCAACCGTGGCCAAACCCGGTTACGCCATCCCGTTTCGCTTTCTAGCCGAAGCCCAGGAAAAAAAGGGCCTGAAAAAGCAAGCCATCAAGTCTTACCAGCGTTATCTGGATCTATATCCGCACGCGGAAGACGGCGACAAAATCAAAAAGAAGCTGGAGAAACTTCGGAAGGAAGAGGAAAGGAGAAAAAAGGATTAGCAGGAGTTGCGAACACTGGTGCCAACTGCTGAATGTGAACCATTTAGCTGAGGACGTGGCAGTCAGAGAAGGGTTAAAGTTCGATGATCGATTCCGCAGAGAGCGAGGGCAACCTATTTCTGTCGCTTCACAAGTGGGCCACCGCCAAGATGAGAACTTCACAACGGATGCATTTGCGCACTTGCTGAGACGTTTGATTTCCAAAGAGCCGAGCCTTGCCCACGCCGTGCTAAGAAAGCTTACAGGTGACCGCTTCAAACTAGCGGAGGCGGATTGTCATCAACTCAAGGTTATACTCCAACGGCGAGAAGACGGGAATCAGCCGGACATCCGAATCAATAGCGGCGACATTAGAATCATTATTGAAGTCAAAGTGGGCGCACAGTTGGATTGGGAACAAATTCAGCGATATTTGATAGAACTTAAAGACAGCGTTTGCACCCGCCCCTGCTTAGGTGTACTGACCAGGGACTGCGTCCTCCAGAAAGATCGCATGGATGCGGTCCATTCCTATGCTCGATGGCAGGATGTTCATGAAAAGCTGGCAAATAAAGCCATTCGTGATCCTATCACTGAATATCTAACACTGCAGTTTCTTGAATTTCTGACCGAGAGGCGCATGACTATGGAGAAAGTCAGAAGCGAGCTGAAAGACGGCGTCACCTCATTAGAGAATTTGATTGTGATGCTTGAAGAGGCCGTCAAAAAGAGCGGCGATAACCCCAAGCCCGAGTATTGGAAGGAGGGCTGTACCGGTGTATGGTTTGGACCGAGGAAGCAATGCTGCTCGAACGGGAGCTACTGGTGCGGTATTTCTCATCGCAATGCAGGTTGTCTCGTATTCCAAGTGTACGGTCAAAGAAAATCTGACTCGAAATTGCCTGACCGTTGGGAATGGGTCGCGGAAGGAAAGCAACAAGAGGACGTGCTGCGTTACAAGCTACCTTTGACCACGGGCTTCTTCCAAGGGGATGCAAAGGACCAGTGGGATAAAATCGACGAGTTTGTGAGCCACAGACTGAAAGAGTTGCGGGATGGCGGCATCGGATAGGGGTATCAGTTCTAAGGGGCTTCAGCGGGCGAGGCGCTCGAGAATCCGCAGGGCGCGTTCGAATTCAGTAAACCGCTTTTCTTCTTCTCGAAATTCCCGTGAATGGGAAACCATGGTGCAGCCGGAGCGGCGCGTTGGGTGCTTAACGTGCAGCATCTCGTGAAACAAAACATATTCCACGGCGCATGCTGGAATCCCCGGACGGTCCATCCGGCGATTCAGCAGAATCTGATTCGGCCCCGGATCGTAGCAGCCAAACTGCCGCCGCCAGCTCCGCGTGCTCCATCCGATGTGCGGGCGCTGTAACTGGCCGGCAAAGTATTTTGCATTGAGTTGTTCGAAAAGTCCTTCCAGATCGAAGTGTTCTCCGTGCGGGCCGGTGGCGGCAAGGCGAACACGCCCGCGGCGCATGCGATTCATGCGGCTGCGCGTGCGATCGGATCGCGCGTAGTCCAGATAAGGTTCAGTAAGAGCGCGAGGGGCTTTGCGGCGATACACGCGCGCCAGCAGCAGCGCGGCCGCGCCTTCCAGAACGGCCGCCGGCGCTCTTCGCAATAAGTCGGAGAACCGAACGTAAACAACTTCCTCGCGCCTCCGAATCGTCAGCACCAGGCTGGAGTACGGATAAAACTCGACGCGGAAGCGAGGCGGCCGGCCCTCGCAACCGAGCCGCGTGAACACGCGCTGAAAAAGCGGTCCGCCACCTGAGACCAGCGAAGTGTTGCGGCGTCTCGTTTTCATCACTTTGATCGAACTCCCCAAGGATTACTTCTTCCGCCGGACCGGCGGCGGCGCCACTTTCGTTTTCGCCTTTTCCGCATCGTTCATGGCGTCGCGCGTGCCGTCGATGGCGTCATCGAGATTGTCCTTATAGAGTTCCTTTTCGGGGCCGTCAGCCGACAGTCTCTCCAGGACAGCCAGAAACTCCTTTGTGCGCGAAGACATCAGGTCAACCCCCTTGCGGATATTGTCTTGTTTCTCAAGCCCCAGTTGGATGAGGTCGGCGGCATCGTCGACGCAGCCAGCGTACGCGTTCAGAAGTGAATTCAGCATGTCACCGTGGCGGTTCGTCGAGGGATGCTCCAATTCGTATTGGAATTTCTTCAGGCGATCCTCGGCGAAAGAGAGAAAGAGCCGGATGCGCTCATTGGTGTCCCTCTCCGCATCGCGGATCTTGTCCGCTTCGACCGAAGTGAGATAGTCCTTCTGCGGCGGTGCCGCCGCGCGCATGAGCGGCGTCGCGGCCAGGATGAAGGAAGTCAGGAGGAAAAGACATGTTTTGACTTTCATGGTTGTCTCTCCGCGGGAGGCGCAGGTCCGGGCTTTTCTGCGGGAGGCGCTGTCTCACGTTTTTCCAAGGGCCGCCGCGGAAAAAGCATTTTCAATAGTTCATCATCCATGCCAATCAGATCGTGGCGGACAATTTGCAGCGGCGGCTTGTAATCTTCCGGCGACACCAGCAATGTTTCGTCAATCTCCCGAATCCCTTTTCGGACGTGTATCTCCAGTTGGCGGTAACCGTTGGATTGCCTTTCCGCGTCCGGATGTTGCTTCTTCAATGCGTCGACGGCGGAGCGTACGTTGTCCCGGTATTTTTCAAGCGTCAAGCCGACGGCGTTATAGTCGCCGGCTTTTCCGGCGCGGCGCGCTTCCTCAAGCTCTACCTCGCCTAGTTTTGTCATCAATTTGGCCTTTTGGACCCCGCTCGTTTCGCGATCGAAGCGCGCTTGAAGATCGGCCAGGCTTTCCGTGGCGCCGGGAGGCAGAATCGCCAGAAAAACGAGCAGGCCGTACACTGCGCCCAGGGACGTCCGGGCCATCATGCGCTTACCTTTTCCGTTCCAGCATGCGTTGCAGCACCTTGCTCCGCTCCTTGGCTTGCCAAACTTGATCGGGATTTTTGTCCCGATCAAGCTCAAGAAACTTTTGGTAAGCCTCTAAAGCAGGCTTGGGCTGATTCAGCTTATCGTAGCAAATTGCGCGGATAAACCAGACGCCTGCGCCCGGTTGTTCCATTTTGGCTATCTCGTCAAGCGTCGCCAGTGCGGCGGGATAATTCCCTCCCAGGAAAAACGTGGAGTTGAGGTCTTTCCAATAGGCGAGATTCTTTCCGTCGAGACGCAGCGCGATGCGCAACTCTTTCTCCGCGGCAGCGAAGTCGCGCTTCTGGAGAAAAATGCGGCCTAAGCCACCGTGGAGTTGCGCGTCGTTGGGGGCGAGAGCCAGTGCCTGATGAAGCGTGGCGACCGAATCCTCCCACTTCTTCGCGGCAATCTGGATGTCGGCACGAAGTTTGAGTGACTCAAGGGAAGGTTGCTTGCCCGCATCCATGCGATCTAGTTCCGTAAGGGCGGCGTCGTTCTGTTTCTGTTCGATGAGAAGATGGATCAGCCGGGCACGGGCAGCGGAATCATTGGGCATGAGATCGAGATAATCGCGGTACGCGCCTGCGGCTTCAGGCTTCTTCTGCGCGTCGAGGCTTTCCGCAAGCCCCCTGCGACCTTCAGGCTCCTTCGGCTGGACTTCCACCGCCCGGCGGAATCTTGTCTCCGCTTCGCCACGTTTTCCGTCGCGAAGTGCAGCCCAGCCCAAGTAATCGATCGCCGTGATGTCGTTGGGATCGAGATGGAGCAGAGCTTCGAAGGATTCGGCAGCGCCGGCGCGGTCACCCGAACGGTCCAGCGCGACGGCCAGGAGATATCTTGGATGGCTTTGCGCCGGAAGCAGTTCCACGGCTTTGCGAAGCGGCGCTACCGCGGCGGCATCCTCCTGCTTATCGAGAAGCAGCGTGCCGAGATTGAGATAAGCCTCGGACATTTTGGCGTCGATGGCGATGGTGCGCTCGTATTCGGCGCGAGCTTCGTCGGTGCGCTTCAGCGCCGTGTAGACGTAAGCGAGCTGAAAGTGCGCGTAAGCGAATTCAGGCTGATCGGCGATGACTTTCTGTAGCGGAGCAATGGCCGCTTCGAAATTCTTGTTGTCGATATCTCTCTGAGCTTCATCCAGAAGGTCATTGAGCGGGTTGGCAAGTTTTTGCGTCTTCGTTTGGGTGGGCAGCTTGGGCTTCGCCGGATACTGCAGGATCGGCAGTGGATCGCCTTGTATGGGCGCAGCAGTTGCGGTGAGCTGAGCCGAACCAAGTTGCGCCGCAACAACGCATAACCCGCCGCACAGGAAAATCCGTGTCGCAATCAAACGGAGATGAGCAAGCTTCATGGTTCAGCCGGAGGAATCTTGGCTCCGTTGGAAATTGTAGCCGAAGGGCCTGTTGGCTTGGATGCGCCGTTCGCGGAACGCTTTGCCTGGCCGTTTCCGTTCAGGACGCGCGCGAGGTAGCGGCCGGTGTGCGATTGGGTATTGCGCGCGACCTGCTCCGGCGTGCCGGTGGCGATAATTTTGCCGCCTTGATCGCCGCCTTCGGGGCCGAGGTCGATCAGCCAGTCCGCCGATTTGATGACATCGAGATTGTGCTCGATGACCAGCAGAGATGCGCCGCCCTCCAGCAGCTTGCGAAACGCACTGAGAAGCTTGGCGATGTCATCGAAATGGAGGCCCGTCGTCGGCTCGTCGAGGATGTAGAGGATGCCTTCATTGTCGGTGCGGCTGAGATGCGCGGCAAGCTTCAGGCGCTGGGCTTCGCCACCGGAGAGAGTTGTCGCGGACTGTCCGAGGCGCAGGTAGCCGAGACCGATTTCATTCAAGACGCGGAGCTTGGAAACAATCTTGGGAACATTGACGAAAAATGCGAGCGCTTCGCGGACCGTCAACTGCAAAATCTCGTGGATATTCTTGCCGTGATAGCGGACTTCCAGAACGCCGCTCTTGAAGCGCGTGCCGCGGCATTCCTCGCAAATGAGTTCGACGTCCGCGAGAAACTGCATTTCCACGGTGACCGTGCCGTCGCCCTGGCAAGTTTCGCAGCGGCCTCCCGGAACATTGAAGGAAAAATGACCGGCGGCGTAGCCGCGGCGTTTCGAATCGGGCGTGTCCGCAAAAACTTCGCGAATCGCGTCGAAGGCTTTGAGATAGGTGGCAGGATTCGAACGCGGCGTGCGGCCGATCGGCGATTGATCGACAATGACCACTTCGCGGACATTGGAATCGCCTTCCAGCCGGTCGCAGAATTCCTTGACGCTGCCGCCGACGCGCTGCGCGGCAAGCGCTTTGTACAGCACATCATGAACGAGCGTGGACTTGCCGGAGCCGCTGACGCCGGTGACCACCGTGAGGGTTCCGAGCGGAATCATCAAATCGAGATTCTGGAGGTTGTGCAAACTTGCGCCGTAGAGGCGGAGGAATTTGCCCGCAGGCTTGTGGCGCACATTGGGCACGGGAATTCGCAGCTCGCCGCTGAGGTAGCGGCCCGTCAGCGATTTATGTTCTTCGAGGATGGCCGCGTAGGAACCGGCAAAGAGTAGCTTGCCGCCAAGTTCGCCGGCGCCGGGACCAAGATCAATGACGCAGTCGGCGGCCTGGATGGTGTCGGGATCGTGCTCGACGACTAGAACTGTGTTCCCCAGATCACGGAGGGACTTGAGAATATCGATGAGCCGCTGCGTGTCGCGTGGGTGCAAACCGATGGAAGGCTCGTCCAGCACGTAGAGCGCGCCCACAAGATGCGAGCCGAGCGAGGTTGCGAGCTGAATCCGTTGTGATTCTCCGCCGGAGAGCGTGGAAGTCAAACGGTCAAGGGTGAGGTAATCGAGGCCGACCTCATCGAGAAACTGCAAGCGCGTGCGAATCTCTTCGAGAATCTTGTCCGCGATTTTCAGGTGCCCTTCGGAGAGTTGCAGGTTGGAGAAAAAAGCGCGCGCTTCTTTGACGGTGAGCTTGCAAACCTCGGTGATGGCTTTTCCGGCCACGCGAACGGCGCGAGCCTCGGCGCGAAGGCGCGTCCCGCCACACTCCGGGCAAGTCGCGTAACCGCGGAAGCGGCTGAGAAAAACGCGGACGTGCAGCTTGTATTTCTTGCGCTCGAGCCAGTTGAAGAAACCTTTGACGCCTTTGTAGTCGTTCTCCGGGTCACCTTCGAGAATCAGGCGGCGCTGTTCGGGAGTGAGTTGACGCCACGGCACGTTCGTGGGAATTCCGCGTCCGCGAGCCCATTTTCTTGCGTCCTGGAAAAGCACGCGGTAGCGCGGTTTCGTCCAGGGTTCGATGGCGCCGTCATCGAGCGACTTGCTTGGATCAGGAACAACAAGATTTAAATCAAAATCGATCGTATTTCCGAAACCCTGGCAGCGCGGACATGCTCCGTATGGATTATTGAAGGAGAAAAGGCGAGGCTCGGGCTCCTGATAAAGTGTGCCGTCGTTTTTGCATTCGAAGCGCTCATTGAAGGTGAGCCGCTCAGCGGGATTCCCCGCGGCGTCTGCGATGAATTCGAGAATGGCTTCGCCTTGCCCTTCACGGTAACAAATCTCGATGGAGTCAACTAGGCGCGCGCGCGACTCCGGATTGACGGCGAGACGATCGACGAGGACGTAGACGGGTTTGGAGAAATCGACATCGAGCAAAGTCTCCGGCGATGAAAATTCATGAATGCGGCCCGCCTGGTAGAGGCGATTGAATCCGCGTTTCTGTAGATCGAGGAGCGCCTGACGAAGGACTTCGGGCGGAGGAGCTACAGTCTTCTTCGCGCCTCGTTTCGAAACTGTCGCTCCCGCCGTGGTCGTGGCGACTCGAAACTGATGCAAAACGTAGAAGCGCCGTCCTGGAGCAAGCGACAAAATACGCGTCGCAATTTCGTCCGGATTGTCACGTCGGACTTCCGTTCCGCACCTAATACAGAAAGTTTGCCCGCAGCGCGCAAATAGAAGCCGCAAGTAATCGTAAATCTCGGTGGATGTCGCGACGTTCGAACGTGGATTGCGTGTGGAATTTTTCTGCCGAATGGCCACCGCCGGCGCGATTCCGGAGATTTCGTCGACGTCCGGCTTTTCCATGCGCTCGAGAAATTGGCGCGCATACGCGGAGAGTGATTCGACGTAACGGCGTTGGCCTTCTGCGTAGATGGTGTCGAAGGCGAGCGAGGATTTTCCCGAGCCGCTGACACCGGTGACGACAGTAATGGCGTTATGGGGAATTTCGACGCTGATGTTCTTGAGATTGTGGACGCGGGCTCCGCGGACGCGGATGGACTCCTGCTCCGGCCGGACATTCGAGGTTGCGTAGGTAATCTCTTTGGTCGCCAAGGGGAAGCCTAGACAGCGCGTTTCAAGAGCACTGCCTAAACTTCAAATTATACGTCCGCTGTCAAAGCGGGGCAAACCGCAGCGTTGTGGCCGGCAAACTCACGGTTCTTGCGTGAGAGTGATCTGGCCGATGCCGCCTTGCACTTTCAGGTGAATCGTGGCCGAGGATTTTCCATAAGCATCGTTGGTGTAGGAGTCTCCATCGTGCCTGAGGCCGTGAACATCAATGGAGCCGATGCCACCGGAAGCATGAGCAATGACGCCAACGTTTTTCGGAAGGCGGATGTCGGCTTGCCCCACGCCGCCTTCAATGTCAGCCGTCAAATCGGTTTTGCGGTCGCCGGTGAGGTCCACATCCATTTGGCCCGCCCCCATATGGAGATCCAACCGGGTGAGAGGGACCTCGCGAAGATTCAGATTCCCTTGCCCCGCGCCCATTTCGACTTTCAAGTCCAGCGGGATGTCCTTGCTGAAATGCAGGATCCAATCGTTCTGCGAACGGCCGAAATGCAGGGACTGCGAGTCCTGAGAAATGTTGAGCTGGCCGACGCCATCGGCCACGCTGTAGTC
>Ga0137418_10002154_pt1 | contig 18074 bp, 10 predicted proteins | sample CZODoug3_1_2_16f_FD_122242 | JGI IMG/M metagenome (GOLD analysis project Ga0137418, IMG submission 122242) | Vadose zone soil fungal communities from Angelo Coast Range Reserve, California, USA - CZODoug3_1_2_16fungal (Hybrid Assembly) | ecosystem: Environmental > Terrestrial > Soil > Vadose... | reverse complement strand
CGCCCGTCTCCGGCGGCGAGGTCGGCGCGATCGAAGCACGTCTCGCGATCATGGTCGGTGGCGAGGAGACCGATGTGAAGCGCGCGATGCCGCTCTTCGAAGCGCTCGGAAAGACCATCGTCCACATCGGCGATCACGGCGCGGGCCAGGCGTGCAAGCTCGCGAATCAGATCGCCGTTGCCATCAACAACCTCGGCGTCTCTGAGGCTCTTGTGTTCGCGGCGTCGCAGGGCATCGACCTCGAGAAGACGCGTCAGGTCATCGCCGGGCAGGTCGATCCGGTTTCTGGCGTACTTGCACCTACGAGCACTTCGGTGCCAGCTGGCACGAAGGAGTTTGTCCGCGATCCCTTTGGCACTTGCGGACCCGCTACACTAACGTTCACGCTTGCCGGCTGCAAGCTGAATAACCTTAGCGCTGCAGCTGCCGCTGGGCGCTTGGATGCCAACGCCATTAACCTGCTGAACCTCTTTCCAAATCCGACCGGTGCGGGGCTTTCCCAGAATTTCGTCAATTCGCCCAAACTCAGGGAAGACCGCAACGCTTTTGACGCCCGCATGGATGCCAATTTCAACGAAAAGAATCAGCTTTTCTTCCGCTTCAGCCTTGGGGACGATCCGCAATTCATTCCCGGCATCTTCGGCGGCGTGGCAGACGGCGGCGGGTTCCAGCAGGGTAATCAGACCGCGAACGCTCAACAGAGCGCCTTGGGCTATACCCACACGTTTTCGCCGACTTTTATTAACGAAATCCGTGCAGGACTCAATTATCTCCATACTACGCGTGTCTCGCCTTCCGCCAATGATCTGAGCAACCTCCCCTTAACAAAGGGAGGTGTCGCGGGAATCCCGCAACTCCCCGAAAATGGCGGGCTTCCGGCCTTCGGTATCAATGGCCTGCAAACCCTCGGCAGTAACGCCTTCTTGCCTTCCGATGAAGTCACTTCCACGCTCCAGATAACCGACGACGTCACCAAGATCTACGGAAAACATACTTTCAAAATGGGTTTTGAATGGCAGCACGTCAAGTTCTCGACCCTGCAGCCACCGTGGTCGCGCGGCCAATTCAATTTTGATGGTGTCTACACGGATATTCCGAATAACGCACAAGGCAATACAGGTCGCGCGCAATTCCTGTTGAAGCCCTGTGCAGCAGGAACCGCCCCATGCGCGGGCGTAACCGCGGGCCCGAATGGCATTCCTTACGTCGGAGGTCCCAACTCCGTCTTCGTCTCCAATATTTCTTTAACCGACAACGGAAAAGACTACTACGGTTCGTACCTCAACGACGACTGGAAGGTTACTCCAAAGCTGACTGTTAATCTCGGTTTGCGTTGGGATTTCTTCGGTCTGGTCGGTGAGCATCATGAGAACCAGGCGAACTTCGTTCCCGCCGGGCCGCCGACTGGTCTTCCCATGTACATTATTCCGGTGGGGAAGAACTCCACTTTCCTAACGCAATCCGTCGATTGCACGGTCCCGGCTAACAAGAACTTCTTCACCTGTTTGTTAGCTACGGATAAGATCGCGCTAGCGATCACCAATAAATACGGCCAGGGGCTAGGGAACTCGCAGCCGAAGAATTTTGCCCCGCGCCTGGGATTCGCCTATGAGGTTTCTCCCAAGCTTGTTGTTCGCGGCGGATTTGGCTTGTTCTACAACGGATTCGAGAACCGGGGTTTCTCGCCGAACATTGGCGAAAACTATCCTTTCCAGTTCAATTTCTCGTTCTTCCGTCCCGACGATGCTCACCCCATCAACAACTTTGCTGGATGCGCCACCGCCACTCCAGCCGGGGGACCAACTCTGGAAACCGGCTTCACCTGCACTCCGCTGGATCCACTTCTGGTTAACGCTAACGGCTTGTCCTTGCGTGGAATCCAGTTTGATTACAAGACTCCCTATTCGATGGGTGCCAACCTTACCCTGCAATATCAATTGACTTCTTCCATGTCCGTGCAAGCCGGCTACGTGACCTCCCTGGCGCGGCACCTGGAATCGTTTCCGGGCACCAACAACATCAAATCCATCCAGCCAACCAGCGTCGATGTCAAAACTCTTGTGGACTTCCCGGACTTCGGAAGGAACACCAGCTACGCCGCTACAGAGGGCAGCAGTTACTACCATGCCCTGCAAACCAAGGTAGAAAAGCAGTTTGCGGGTGGCCTGAATTTTCTCGCCGCTTACACGTGGTCCAAGACGAGGTCAGACGCCGGCGACTTGCTGAATGGCGGGAGCTTGCGAGGCTATCGCGCTCCCGGTGTTCCTGGCTTGGGAATCCAATTTGACTACGGCTTGGCCAGCTTTGATATTCGCAATGTCTTCCACTTCAGTGGTGGGTACGAGCTTCCCTTCGGCAAGGGCAAGCACTTCATGTCCGGCGCCACGGGGTTGGCAAACGCGGCTGTCGGAGGTTGGAGCGTCATTTGGAGCAGCACTCTTCAGGGCGGCCAGCCAATTGGCCTCGGTTGCCCGTCCGGCACTGCGCAGAGCTTAGGCTGCGGCGACCTTTTTGTCGCCGGACAAAGCACCAAGCTCGGTCTCCACACGGATTCGAACGGCAAGTTGAGCTGGTTCGGCAACCCCGCCGCGTTCACGCAACCTTGCGTATTGGGGACCAATACGCCAACCGGGTGCGTGGCCTTGACCGGTGCCGCCGCCTTGGGCGGTCTCACCCAGGTGTCCGGACCGGGCTTCCACAGGCTCGACTTCTCGGTTTTCAAGAATTTCGCGCTTACGGAACGCTTCCGCCTCCAGTTCCGGACGGAAGTCTTTAACATCTTCAATCATCCGAATTTCAACGCTCCCGGATTTGGTGGCAACGGCGTTGTTGCCATCTCGGGATCAACCAACTTCACCAACAAGAACTTCGGCGAGATCGGGTCAACGCGCGACGCTCCCTACGATCCGCGGCAGATCCAGTTCGCTTTGAAGCTGTATTACTAAAATAAACTCCGAACTCATCCGAAAGAGGCGCTTCGCGAGAAGCGCCTCTTCCTTTTTCTTGCGCACCTGTTTTCAACCCCTGCTTTTCAACTGTCTTTTTTTCAACGCCAAGTTTCTCGACTCTGAGCGGCAGTGCTAAAATTCAGAAATCGTGATGCGAATACTCCGCCTGGTGTGCCTTGCGCTTCTGCCTCTTGCGGCCTGCCTGCACGCCCAGAAGCTCGCTAGCGGCCCTGACGCGCGTCTGGACCGCCAATTCCAGGCTGCCGTGGCTCAATACGAATCCGGACGCTTTGCAGACGCCGCTACAGCGTTGGAAGCGCTACTCCGCGAAGTTCCTGAAAGCTTTGAAGTCCACGAACTTCTGGGATTGGTCTACTCCGTGCAGTCTCAGGACGCCAAGGCCACCGCGCATTTGGAGAAGGCCGTGCGCCTGAAGCCGGATTCCGCGAGCGCGCGCATGAATCTCGCCATCAATCTTGTGCAGTTGGGAAAGCTGCAACCGGCCGAAGGAGAATTCAAGAAAGCCCTCGAGCTCGAGCCGCAGAACTACGACGCCAATCACAACCTCGGCGAGCTTTACGTCCGCGCCGGAAAGGTGGCCGCCGCAACGCCGTATCTCCAGCAAGCCCAGCGCATCAAGCCCGACTCGTACGGCAACGGATACGATTTGGCGCTCGCCTACATCGTTACTTCTCGCCTCGCTGACGCTCGCCAGCTTCTTCAGACTCTCCTGAAGCAAAAGGACTCCGCCGAGCTGCACAACCTCCTTGGCGAAGTGGAAGAAAAAGACGGCAAATTCGTTGCAGCCGCCAACGAATACGAATTGGCTGCGCACCTCGATCCCAGCGAGAGCAATCTATTCGATTGGGGCAGCGAGCTGCTCCTGCACCGTACGCTCGATCCGGCCATTCAGGTTTTTCAAACCGCCGCCGAACGTTATCCCAATTCGCCGCGCGTGGCCATCGGCCTGGGCATCGCTTACTACTCGCGCGGCAACTACGACGACTCCGTGAAATCCCTGCTCAAGGCCGCCGACCTCGCCCCTGCCGACCCGCGCGTTTACCCTTTTCTTTCCCGCGCGTACGACAGTTCGCCCAGCCAGGCCGATGAGGTGATCGCGCGCTTCCGCCGCTTCGCGGAGCAGCAGCCCAACAACGGCCGCGCGCAGTATTACTACGCGATGAGCCTCTGGAAAGGGAAGCGCGCGCAAGAGCCCAATCTCGACCTGACGCAGATCGGTGCGCTGCTGAAAAAATCCATCGCGCTCGACCCCTCGCTGGCCGAGGCGCATCTACAGCTCGGCAATCTCTACTCCGAGCAGCAGAAATACGCCGACTCCATCCCCGAATATCAGCGCGCACTGGAGTTAAATTCCGATTTGGCCGACGCGCACTATCGCCTCGGCCAAGCCTACGTCCGCACCGGGGAAAAGGACTTCGCCCAGGAACAGTTCCACGTGTACCAGAACCTCCGCGAGCAGCATCTCGCCGATCTCGACAAGCAGCGCGCGGAAGTCCGCCAATTCGTCTACGCGGCAAAAGATGCATCCACCGCCAAACCGTGACCCGTGATTCGGTCGGTACCCATCGCTTTCATTGAGGCCTTACACTGCACCTCCGTTGAATATTTTTCTCACGCAGATTACAGAAGTTAACGGATTGTCAGCCATTCCTCGCAGCGGTTAACTTTCCCGCGATGCGCGGGAAGCGCGTCGCACGGTGTCCGGGAATCGGTGAGTCATTTTACCGTGTCCGCTTCCCTGCGTTCGTCGCTAGAAGTGTGTGTCAGATTCCAATTCAAGGAGGTTTCATGCGTCAGACAGAATCTCTCAGACGCTGTTTAATCGCTATCGCTCTAGCCATCCCTTTGCTGGCATGGCCTACGGCCAGCAGAGCTCAAACTGTCACGGGACAAGCCACAGCGGCGCAAGCCACTGTAATTGGACCTCTCGGAACGACAACGACAACCACGCTCTCCGATACCGGAACTCTCGGAGGCACAAATGACGCTCGCGACGCATCTCTGCTCACGGCGAGTGTCCCGTCATTGTTAGACGGGGAAGTCCTTTCTGCCGAAACGATCGGCTACCCCGATGAGGTCGATTCCGCGGCGTCGCTCGCCGGTTTGAATCTGAATGTTGGCGGCGTCGGCGTCTCCGCCGATTTCGTTATGGCGCAGGCGTCACAAGTGCTTGGTGCTGCCGGCAGCGGCGCTTCGTATATCGACAACCTTGCAATTAACGGGACACCGGTCTCCGTAAGCGGTGACCCCAATCAGACAATCGCGATTCCTGGCGGCCAATTGATTATCAACGAGCAGACAATTTCATCCAACGGCGCCACGGTGGTGAATGCTCTTCACATCATCGTGAATGGCGTTGCCGATGTGATGATCGCGTCTGCGACAGCGGGTATCTCTTAGAGCCGCGCAGTGTGGCCTAGATGCGAATGGAGGAAAAACAATGAATCAGAGAACCAGAATAATGAGTAAGCTACTATCCGCACTCGCGACAGGAGGTCTCTTGACAGCGGCAGTGGCGGCGGGGGTGCTAATTCTTAGCACTACTGCTCCCCCGGTACAGGCTTGGTTCAGCAGTCTTCCCTGCGACTTCCTGACCGGTGGCGGGTGGATCCTTCCCCCAGCAGGGAGTTCCAACGGTGTGAAGGCGAACTTCGCGATAGGGGGCGGTTGTAAGAACGGTTCGACGCCGGGTCCGCCGTCGATACCGTACTGGGGCCACCTGAACTACCTCGACCATGGCACCTCGATCAAGCCGCCCACAGCGCCCACGCCCTTTCACGTGCACTGGACGAGCATCGACGCGTATGTCTTCGTATGCAACGGCATCAATACCGACGGCGAAAATTGTACGGGCCCGTCAACAGACCCCAAAACAGGCCAGCCGGTCGGTACCCGTGAGGTTTGTGGCACAGCCGAGACCAACGACCCCGCGCATCCCACCGTGCACTTCCGCGTCCGGGCGGCTGACAACGGCGAACCAGGTACAAACGACTTTTACTGGATGCATTTGAGCGATCCGAACACTAGCACGATCTTTTATGACACTGGATGCACCTTCTTGGGGAGCAGTACACCATGTGGTTTGGGGGGGACTGGCGGCCCAGGGGGAGGGAACATCCAGCTTCATAAGCCCAACCCATCAAACACGGGGTCTATGGTTACTTTTTGCCCCTATCCGTGAGCCGCGACCGAATGGCTAGCGGGGTAGAGTCGTTCGACACGGATTAAAGACTTGTGTTAACAAATGGCCCCAGGGCAGGTGGTCCATTTTTGCAAAGCAGAAGTGGGCCGCCTGAGCTTGTGGGAGCACTCCTAGATTAACTCCTCAGGTTCTAATCCTAGTTTTGGCGACGTGCGAGGCCCCAGAGCGCCATGATGAGAACCAAACGTCTCGCACGAGTCGCTAGCTTCGTGAGGTTTCGAGGTGAGAGGAGCGGTAGGCTAGCGCGAGAATCGCGACGACGTAAGCAACTGTATCGGTTAACGGTGTTTGGCGCGAGGCACGCACAGGAGATCGCGTGCCTCGCGCAGTCCGCGACCAACGTCCCACCATCCCTTCCTGCTGTCCGCGCTCTCTGCTGGCGCACCGGTTCGCCTTTCCGCTTTCTCTTACGAACAGCTACTTACAGCTAAGCGCTTCTCTTGACTTAGGTGCTGCTGCGTCGTACTTTCTTGGCACTGCCTTGCAATTATCGTGCGTTCAGGGAAAAAGCAGGTTCCTCGCTGCGCCTGACTGCGCCAGGCAGACTTGGAATGACAATCATGGCTGTGACGAAACGCTCGTCTCCTCAGGAACTTAGCCGGCAGCTTGCCTGGAGCCGGCGGGAGTTCCTGCGGACGGGCGCCGCTATGGCGCTGGGGAGCACGCTAATCGGTAACCCGGTCGCTCTTGGCGGAATTCCTGCGAAGAAGAGGAAGGTCGTCGTCATCACGTTCGGGGGCGGGGCGCGGGATCAGGAGACGTTTGCGCCGGAGGGGCAGGAGAATATTCCGCACCTGATGCGGGAACTGATCCCTCAGTCCACGTTCTTCACGCAAGTGGTGAATCGCGGAATCCTGGGCCATTATGTGGCTACCGCCAGTCTCGCTACCGGCGTCTACGAGACGATCAATAATTTTGCCTCGCTTCCGCCGGAGCACCCGACCGTCTTCGAGTATTTCCGCAAAGACTTGAAGCGGCCTTCTTCGGATGCTTGGGTCGTCGCGCCCAGCAACGGTTTCAACCGCATCGGAGAAAGCAATAACCGCGCGTACGGGCCGGGCCTCGGCGCCAGCGTCATTCTGCCGAAGCATCTGCTCACCGCCGCGATGTCCGGCCGCACGACGGATTACGACCATTTGCTGCGCGACAATTACGAAAGTCCTCTTTTCGCGCCGGATCTCGGCGGCAACGAATTTCAGTTGCAGCAGCTGGAAATGATGCTGAAACTTTCGGTCGACGACTTCAAGTCGCACGCCCTGACGTTGTCGAGCCCCGACGAGCTCTCCGTCTACATCGCGCGCCGCTTGATGCGCCTGCTCGCGCCCAGCCTGCTCTGGATCACCATGCACGACATCGACATCGCCCACGCCGGCGCGTACTCGCTGTACATCGAAGGCACCCGCCGCACGGACCGGCTTTGCGCCGAGATGTGGAAGGCCATTCAAAGCGAGCCGGAATACGCGGGCAACACTACGCTGTTCATCCTCCCGGATTTTGGACGCGACTCGGATGATGATTCCGGCGGCAACGGCTTCCAGCATCATCGTACCGGCGATGCGCTCTCGCGCACCACGTGGATGATGGCGCTCGGTCCGGGCATCCGCGAAGGCGTGGTTTACGACCGCGCGATGCAGTCCACCGATTTGGTCCCGACGCTCGGTTCGCTGCTTGGCTTTTCTCCGTCGCTTGCGCAGGGCAAGCCCATCGCGGAACTTTTATAACTCCAATGCTGCCACGCGACCTCAAACCTGAGCAGTTCAGCGGCTACCCGCCGGAAGCCAGGAAGCTCGTCGCCAATTACATTGCCGCGCTGCAGCGCTTGCCGCTGAGTTTTCTGCCTAGCCTGCTGCGCGAAGCCATCGAGTATGACTACAAGTTTCCCCCCGAGCGCAAAGTGCTGGAAAGGGAACTGGCCAACTTAAATTCTCTGTCCGCGGATCAGTTGGACGACTGGCTGCAGGGCTTTGCGCAAATCCATCTTTCCGCTGCTCTCGAAAATTTTGATTGGATCAACGCGCCGGCACAATTTGTCGAGCAGCTCTCCTCGCATCTCTGGACCACGCACCAGCTCGATGCCTTTCGGACCGCGGCCATCGTCTACGCCGACCGCTTGCGCGCCGCCGTTCCGCCCGCGTCGCCCGCCGCGCCGCGCCTCGGAATGGCGGTAGTCGGCCAGGGCGTCGCCTCCTATGACGCGCCGCTCTTCCGCAAACTGCGCCCGCATGGTGCGTACTACAGACGCGTCAATCCTGAAAATGGCGTGCGCGTTCTGCTTGATGCTGTCGCTGCTCGGGCCAAAGCGCATCCCGAGCCCTACGCGCACTGGTACATCGACGGCGGCCAGCAAGCCGAACACGACGCCGCGCTGACCACCGTCTCCTACGGCGCGCTGGAGCCTGCGCGCGCCGCGCTGCTCGGCAAAATGCGCGCCGACATCGATCGCCCCGGCATGGGCCCCGAGGCGCTCCGCACGCATCTCGCGCAGTTGCGCCCCGCCGATCTCGGTCTCGACAAAGGCGGCGACGAAGTGCTTGACCGCTTCCGCGTCAAAATGCTGACCGAAGGCTCCGGCACGCAAATCTTCAGTACTACTTTCGCGCAGTGGACCGCCCGCGAAGCGCTGCGCCGAGCGCAGCCGCTCACGTTGCTGGTGCGCTTCGCGCCGCGCCAACGCCAAAGGCCCATGAACGAGCTGCTCGCCGCCACCCCGGAGAGCGCGGAACTCGACCCCGTCGGCTCGCTGGTGGACGCCGACATGGGCGCTTACTACAACTGGCTGAACCAGCAGCGGCTCCCCGGCGCCAACCAGTCCTCGTTCCTGGTTTGGTTCGAAGGCCACTCACAAGCCGTAGCCATCGGACCCGCTACGCCCCGCGGAACCACCTCCACTTCCACCATCGATTTGGGCCAAATCCTCGCGTCATTGGCCTAAGTTTGCGGCGGACGCAAAATCAGATTGCCGCGACGTTGGCCGCGTTTTTCGGCGAGGATTATGTCGCCACCGTTCCCAAAGCAGGCGAGGCCATTCTTAATCTGGTGCCGCATTGAGGCCGGTTTTCAAGACGCTGCAGAAGTCGATTTTACGGAAACAGGTTCTGTATCCAGCGCGGTGCGCACCTTTCGGCCGAGCGTATTCAGCGAAAACGGTTTCGAGAGAAAGATAAAGTCGGAATTGCGAGCACCGTGATGAACGATGGCATCGGCGGTATACCCCGAAACGTATAGAACTTTCATTTTCGGATAGAGCGGGGCGAGGCGCTGTGCCAGCTTCACGCCGCTAGTTTGCGGAAGGACCACGTCAGTAATCAGAAGATCCGGCGGATGAGAAGCTTTCTCCGCGACCTCAGTCGCTTCGGTAGGATCCGCCGCGTCCAGCACCAAATAACCCTTGTTTTGCAAGTAGCTTTTCATAACCGCGCGCAATGGTTCCTCATCCTCCACCAGGAGAATCATCTCTGTACCAGATGGCGCAGTTATATCGTCCTGAACGGATTCCGCCTGCGCGGCCTTTTCCTGGGAGCGTGGCATGAGAATCTTGAACGTAGTGCCATGGCCGAGTTCGCTATAGACGGTCACGTGCCCGCCGCTTTGCTTCACGATCCCGTACACGGTGGCCAGGCCCAACCCCGTCCCCTTTCCTTGCTCCTTGGTGGTAAAAAACGGTTCGAAAACCCGCGCAAGCGTTTCCCGGTCCATCCCACAACCGGAGTCGCTGATGGCAATCATGACGTAATCGCCGGGCTTGGTTTCGGGATTGCGGCTGCAATATTCCTCGTCTACCGGATGTTCGGCCGTCTCTATGATCAATTTGCCGCCGCTTGGCATGGCGTCGCGGGCGTTCACCACCAGATTCATGATCACTTGCTCCAGTTGGTCGGGGTCCGCGCGGATACAAAGGTCGGCATTCCGGTTGATGACCGAAAGCTCGATGTCTTCCCCGATCACTCGCCGCAGCAGCCCCTGGAATCCCTTGAAGTGCGCGTTGATATCGATAATTTGAGGTTGCAAAACCTGTTGCCGGCTGAACGCCAGCAATTGTCGCGTGAGCGTCGCTCCGCGCTGGACGGACTTCGAGATATTGGCGGCCAAAGGGTAGAGTGTGCTGTCCGATTCCAGCTTGTCCATCAGCATGCTGCAATACCCGGAGATGACTCCCAAAACATTGTTGAAGTCGTGCGCGATCCCGCCGGCCAATCGGCCAATGGCTTCCATTTTCTGAACGTGTCGCAGCCTGTGCTCCATCCCGCGCTGCCGCGAGACGTCCTCGACCAGGATTTCCAGGTACACTGGATTATTAGCGTCGTCGCAGATCGCGCGCCCGCTCAGTTCCACGTTGATGAACTTGCCGTCTTTCCGTTTCCAGCGCGATTCAATCCGCGTGAACTGCCGGTTGCGTCCGGGCGGATTGAACAAGGAGAGCGAGAATTCGCCCATCGCGAAAACTTGCGTTGCCAGGTTCAAAGCCAGAACCTCTTCTTGCGAATCGTAGCCAAGCAATTGGACAAATGGCTGGTTCACCATCAACAAGCTGCCATCCAGTCGGGCGCGGCACACGCCGTAGTTGTCCTCCACCAAAGCGCGAAAGCTGGCTTCCGAGTGGCGCAACGCATCTTCAATCTTCTTACGGTCGGTAATATCGCGGATCGTGCTCGCAATCAGCACTCCGTCTTTCGTTTGTTGTGGACTGAGGCTAATCTCCAATGGGAATTCTGTGCCATTTTTGCGAATTCCGTATAGCTCCAGGCCCACTCCCATGGGGCGAAATTGCGGATGAGTGCTGTAAGCGGAGCGGTGATGACGATGTTGGTTCCAGAAACGCTCCGGAATCAGCACTTCGACCGGTTGGCCGAGGAGTTCTTCGCGTAGATAGCCGAAGAGTTTTTCCGTTTGCGAATTCACCAGAACAACTCGTCCGTCTGCGCCGACCACCACCATCGCATCCGGTGCGGAATCCAGCAGGCCGCGAAAAAGTTCTTCGACGCGCTTGCGGTCGGTAATGTCTCGGACCACGGCGCTCACCAGCAGCCCATTCGGACTTTGCACCGAGCTAAGGCTGATTTCGACTGGGAACTCGGTGCCGTCCTTGCGCATCCCGTGAAGTTCCAGGCCGGCCCCCATCGGCCGCAGTTGCGGGCTGCTCATAAAACCCGCGCGGTGTCCGCGATGTTTTCCCCGGAACCGTTCCGGTATGAGAACCTCGATGGGCTTATTGATCAGTTCGGCGCGATCGTAACCGAACAATTTTTCTGTCTGGGAGTTCACCACCACAATGCGGCCTTCTTGGCCGACAATCACAATCCCATCCGGCGCGTACTCCACCAGCGTTTTGTAGACGGCATCGCTGACTGCGGACGTACTTGTAGACATAGCTCTTCTGGAGAGGTGGTGAATTCCGAGGCAGCTGCACCTTTGGAAGGGCGAGTAGAAGGGGGAGATGACTCTGCACGGACAAATCTAGCCCTGCGCAAAATTCCGGTCAAGCACAATTAACAGGGTTAGCGGCCTGGTGTGTACGGTCGGTTGAAGTCAGACGCAGTTGTTCCAGTTGAGAGAGCGCAGCAATCCTCGCGCAAAGGTTTCAGTGCTTGTTTATGTGCTACGCGTTCGAAAGCATGGTGCCGAGGGCCTGGATAGCACGTGACAGCCACAAGATCGGCTTCCGGATCAAGGTCGCGGCATCTTTGCGCTCCGATTCCAGTCAGCCAGAGCGGACGCGATTCACAGCCTTCCCCCGTGCTCCTAGCTGACAGCACCGTCGGGGAACTCCGCGAATTGATTTCCTTACACCGCGCTCCCCGCGCAGACGCTACCGGGACTTCCGGGCGCAATCAAAAATCGTGCGGCGTCACAAAATCATGGGTCGAGATTGACGGCGGAGACAGTTGCGACCTGAGCGCGTGGAGTATGCAACATTTTGCACAAAAGGTGAACCAATGTTCCAGGGCTGTTTAAGAGCCGTGGGATAAGTGCTTGGGCTTCAACATAATCGAAGTGGCGACGCAAGTGCTCGCCTGCAGTTCTCCGGTAAAGCCGTCATCATGGCACGACACCGACATCCTCCGCGTGTGGCGCACGTCGGGGACAGGTGAAAAGTTCGGGCAGGAGGACGAGATGGTGCCCACTCGGGGGCTCTTCGCGATACTTCTTTTCTCAGGTGCCCTGCTCCTGCCGTCAGCCGCGATGGGCACGCCGCAGTGCATTCTTCAGCCAGATTACTCTGACTATTTCTTTGCCTTTCCCAGCGGCTGCACCGTTGGAGACCAGCTCCTCTCTGGCTTCGCGACCAGTGGCATCGGCGGGACCTCGGTCAACTTCCCGACACCGATCACCTCGTCCGACACCGCGGGTTTGTCTTTCAGTCTGTTTTTTGGCTCGGGAGTCTCTGTTGCGTCCGGGCAGACGAACTCGTTCTCCATTGCGCTCGCAGCCTCGGTAGGTCCCAGTAGTTCGATTGTCGGTGATCTGTTCTCGCTGCTTAGCACCCAGGTGACGGGGTCTGGAACGATCGAAGCATCCGAGGTCGTATGCCTAGGTGGTATCTTTTCAGGGCCCCTCTCTTCGCCTTTGTGTTCGAGTGCTCTGACGGCCCTGGCCAGCTCGACCTCGTCTCCGTTCGCCGCGATGACCACCTTTTCCCCGGTGCAGTCAATAGACTCAATTTTGACGGTCACCCTGTCCGGCGGCACGAATGGAACCGCCAGCGTGGGCGGCCTCCAAATGCAGGCTGCCGAGATACCCGTTACCGCGACTCCTGAGCCCGGCAGTCTTCTCCTCTTCGGGATCGGACTAATCGGCATCGGTGCAGTCCGCCGCAGAATCATGCGGTAAGGTTTTGTGGGTCCGGAGTGGCAGTTGGATCAGTGGGGTCACTGTCTGGGAAGCCCCGACAGGGGAAAAATTGCTAGATCTGACGCCGGGCACGGAGATCCCGTGCCCGTTTCTTTTGGTCAAGATTTTACCGATTAGCATGGACCGTGCCCCGGGGATATTACGCTCTACAACCTAACGACAAAGCGCTCAGATTGCCGCCTCACGGAGGCTTCGCAATTGGGCTGGAGCGACTGACTGCCCAGATCCTGAACCTGCCTGACGTACGACAGGCAACGCTCTATCCGCGGGATAGAACCAAATTGACACCGCAGGAATCGCCTCCGCACAAATTTCGATGGTTGCGCCGGTTGGATTTGAACCACGTGCAAATTCAATCTGCTTGGGAGGGAGCGGAAAGTGTGGCGAAGGAAGCCAAAGTGGTGCCGGGGGCCAGAATCGAACTGGCTACGCCCGCCTTTTCAGGGCGGCGCTCTACCAGTGAGCTACCCCGGCACGCTGGAGTCTGTTAATTTTATGGGTGCGCGCAAATTGTGTCAAATAGCGCGTACGTCCGCCGATTTTTGGTGCTGTTGTGACCCCCGGAAACAAAACGAAAGCCCCCAAGGCTGCTCGCAAACACACCGCTTCCGCGAAAGCACATCCCGCGGCAGCTCAGAACATTGCGGGCGAGCACGCCGCGTCCAAATTAACCGTGCTCACCATCGGCCATTCCACGCGAACGATCGAGGAATTTCTGGCCATACTCGCAGCGCACGGCGTTGAGCGGCTCATCGATGTCCGCAGCATTCCCAAATCGCGGCGCGTTCCGCAATTCAATTCCGACGCCCTTGCCCCTTCGCTGCGCGAACAGGAAATCGAGTACATGCATATGAAAAGTCTCGGCGGGCTTCGCCGCGCGAAAAAAGATTCCGTAAATCTCGGTTGGCACAACGCTTCCTTCCGCGGCTACGCCGATTACATGGCCACCGAAGGATTTCGCGTGGGCCTGGAGCGCTTGCTGCAACTGGCGCGAGAGAAGCGCACCGCCATCATGTGCGCCGAAGCCGTGCCGTGGCGCTGCCATCGCTCGCTCATCGGCGACGCGCTGCTCGCTCGTGGCGTGCACGTCGAAGACATCATGAGCGTCACCTCACGCCGCGAACACGCATTGACCCCCTTCGCGAAGGTCGACGGCCTCAACGTCTTCTATCCCGCAGTAATCGAGCAAGCAAAGTTGCCGCTCTCGTGAGGATTACTTTCTATGCGGGAAAACTCCTGGTTGGCGCTACTGCTGAGAATCCTCAAATTCCTTCATCCAGTTGCGATTTTTTAAAACTTCGCGGGGCTTAGTGCCATCAGGGGGGCCGACGATGCCGTCTTTCTCCATCAAGTCGATGAGCCGGGCGGCGCGGCCGTAGCCGATGCGCAAGCGGCGTTGCAGCGTGGAGGTCGAGGCGCGGCCCATTTCGCAGACCACGCGGATGGCGTCCTGGTAGAGGTCGTCGTCGACCTCTTCGGCTGCTTCGCCCTCGCCGACGGTGTCGTCGTCCGCCGCGGCGTCTTCTTCCTTCGGTGCTTCCAGAAGGTGTTCGTTGTATTTCGCAAGCGCTTGTTCGCGCCAGAAATCGCAAACCGCGGTGATCTCATCTTCGGTGACTAGCGGCCCGTGAATGCGGTGCAGGCGCGCCGAGCCGGCCGGAAGATACAGCATGTCGCCCTTGCCGAGCAGCGACTCGGAACCGTTGGAGTCGAGAATGGTGCGCGAATCGACTTTGCTCGCCACCCGGAAAGAGATGCGCGCCGGGAAGTTGGCCTTGATCAAACCAGTGATGACGTCGACCGAAGGACGCTGCGTGGCCAAAATCAAGTGGATACCCACGGCGCGCGCCATTTGCGCCAGCCGCGTGATGGATTCTTCCACGTTGTTGGTGTCCACCATCATCAGGTCCGCCAATTCGTCAATCACGATGACCAGGTAGGGAAGCGGTTTGTGCTCGCTTTCCTCCACGTTGTCGAAGAGCGAGAGGGACTGCGTCTTCTGGAACGTGCGGTTGTACTGGTCGATGTTGCGCACCCCGCGTTGCGCCAGCAGCTTCAGCCGATTCTCCATTTCCCTGGTGGCGTTGCGTAGCACGTTGGATGCGATCTTCGGGTCGGTGACCACCGGCGCGAGAAGATGCGGAATATTCTCGTAGAGGCTCAGCTCGAGCCGCTTGGGATCGACGAGCACCAGTTTCACGTCGTCGGGACTCGCCTTGTAGAGAATGGACATCATCAATGAGTTGATGAACACGCTCTTGCCGGTGCCGGTTGAGCCGGCGATGAGCAAATGCGGCATGGCGGCCAGATCGGTGACGCGCATGCGGCCGTGCAGGTCGCGTCCCATGGCCAGCGTCAATTTGCTCGGAGAGTTCAGGAATTCCGGCGCTTCAATGATTTCGCGCAGCGCGATGGTCTGCCGATTGATGTTGGGCACTTCGATGCCGATGGTGGACTTGCCCGGAATGCGCTCGATCAAAATGGATTCCGCTTGCAGCGCCAGGCAGAGATCTTCCGTGAGACTGATGATGCGGCTGTACTTGATGCCCGCTTCGGGCTTGAATTCGAAGGTCGTGACCACCGGGCCGGGATTGATCTGCGTCACGCGCCCTTGGATATCGAATTCCAGGCACTTGTCTTCAATAGCGCGCGCGCGAATCTTCAGCTCATCTTCATCGAGCTTGTGGCTGCGCTCGCCCTCGCGCAGCAGGGAAACGGAGGGCAGCTTGTAATTCGCGCCGCTTTTGGCGATCTTCGGCTCGCCTGCTTTTCTGGACGCAGCCCTTTCCTTCGTACCCGAATTCAAAAATAGAATCGGAACCTTGCGCGAATCGCGCGGCTTCTCTTCCTCCTCATCCGTTTCAAAACTATCACCGTCATCGGCAAGCTGAATCGAGCCTCGCGATTCCGCCGGTGCCGTGGCAGCGCCAAACTGGTTCACCGGCTTGCGCCCGGAGATGCGCGTCTCTTCCACGCGCCGCCGCATGCGCTCTTGCTCGCGCCGTTCACGCCAGCCCTGCCAGCGCGCTTGCGCCTTTTGCAGCAATCCCAGCTTTTCTACCGCGCCAATCGGTCCTTTGGCGCTCCTGGCCCACGCGTGCGTTCCGGCGAAAGAAAAACGCGTGGTCATGAAAAGCGCGCTGAGAAAAATGGCGAACGCGATCAGGCTTGCGCCCCAGAAATTGAATCCCGCTTGCAAGCTGCCGGAAAGAAGCGAGCCGAGCATTCCGCCCGCGGGCAGCCCGCGAACTTCGGGAAAATGCCAAAGTGAAAGCAGAGAAGGGAGAGAAAGCAGAAGCAGCATGTAGCCGAATATCGTCGCCAGTTGCGAACTGATCGGCCGGCTGCGAAACCATTTCCAGCCGAGAATCAAGAAGGCTGCGGGCAGCAGAAACGCCGCGAATCCAAACACTTGGAAGAGAAGATCCGCCCCATAAGCGCCGACGGGCCCAATCCAGTTGTGCGCCAGCGGTCCATCCGCAGGTGGCGCGGAGACGTTAAAAGCCACGTCGTGTGGGGAATAGGAAATTAGGGACAGTGCGACGAGCACTGCCAAAATCATGAACAGAAAACCGATCAGCTCGTTGAGCCGCTTGTTTGCGGTCGGGGTCAGAAAGCGCACGAATTTCTCCTCAGCTTTTGGGGAAGGCTGAGTGTCGCGGGGTGGATACGTTGGCGCTATCGCGCACCCACCTTTAGGAACGCCAAAACCAATACGATGATACCAAACACGATTCGGTAAACAACAAATACTTTGAGCGTGCGTGTTTGCAAATACCTCAGGAAAAAAGCGATAACCACGTAGCCGACCACTCCCGAGATCAAAATGCTGACCGCCAGCGTGGAAAGCGGCAAATCCAGGCCGCCTGCCTTGTGTACCTTGATCAGCCCCGGAAGTTTGGCCGCGACTGCTCCGGCGATCAGCGGCGCCGAGAGCAAAAATGAAAATCGCGTGGCCGCTTCGCGCGTGAAATTCCGAAACAGTCCCGCGGTGATGGTGATTCCCGAACGCGACACGCCGGGCCACAACGCAACCGCTTGCGCCACCCCGATCCCAATCGCGTCGCCCAAGTTTGACTGCTCCAGTTTGCGCGCTTGCGTCGCTTTGGAATCGGCCCACCACATCAGCAAAGCCACCAGGATCATCGATACCCCGATGATGGCGGGCGTGCGCAGGTGTTCTTCGATCTGCTTATCGAATAGTTTGCCGAGGATGCCTCCCGGGATGGTGCCGACAACCATGTACCAAAACATCCGCCGATGCTGCGCGATTTCCTCGGCCGGAGCGCTCTTGGGATAGCTCCCTCCAAGTCCGCAGACCAGCAGCGTCAGCCAATCCTTGAAAAAATAAAGAATCACCGCCAGCAAAGTCCCCGCGTGCAGCGCCACATCAAAGGCTTCGCCTGGATCTGGCCAATGCAACAGCCATGGAAAAAGAACGAGGTGCGCGGTGCTGCTGACCGGCAGAAACTCCGTGAAAGCTTGCACCAGCGCGAGAATAACGGCCTGGAAGAGCGGCATGCGGGCTAAATTTCCTTTTTGGCCGCCCTTTCGTTGGCGGGGGCCAGCAGAATTTTGCGCATTTCGTAGGCGTCCAGCCGGCCCAGGTAATAGCGCTTGAGCGTTGCTTCGATACGATAGCCGTGGCGCTGCCAGAAGGCAACGCCCGCTTCATTGTTGGTTGCCGTTTCCAGCAGGATGTGGCGGACGCCGCGTCGCGCAAGATTGGCTTCGCTTTCGGCGAGAAGCAAAGATCCGATACCCTGGCGGCGGAATTTTTCCGCGACGTCGAGGGTAATGACGTGGGCCAGCGGCGGATTTTCCTCGGTCAGGATAAACCCCGCGATGTGGACGTCTTGCATTGCAACGAGACAATCGGCGGTGCGGAGCGACAGGAAGTAACGCAGCGTAGTCTTCGAGTAGGAGATCCCCGCAGGGAAGCACGACTGGTCCAGCCGGTACAGCGCAGAAAAGTCCCGCGGATCGTAGGAACGAAGAACCGCCGCCATGGGCAAGATTCTACGCCGAAAGTTGTGGGGGCCAGGCTTTAGCCA
>Ga0137418_10002153_pt1 | contig 18074 bp, 24 predicted proteins | sample CZODoug3_1_2_16f_FD_122242 | JGI IMG/M metagenome (GOLD analysis project Ga0137418, IMG submission 122242) | Vadose zone soil fungal communities from Angelo Coast Range Reserve, California, USA - CZODoug3_1_2_16fungal (Hybrid Assembly) | ecosystem: Environmental > Terrestrial > Soil > Vadose... | reverse complement strand
AATCCTTCGTCATGTTCGACTTTGGTCCGTGTGCCCGAAAGTCGCCGCTGTAGGCGATCGTTCCCTTCGAAGTATGAACTAGGAAACCATAGGATCCGGGAATGCTGTGATCCACGTGGATCGGTTCAAGCTGGATCTTTCCAAAACTCAAACTATCGCCTGTTCTGAATGCTTTGAAGTCGATTCCCTCAAGGTCGTTCTCGAAACCTCTCGGACGCATCTCCGACAACGTCTTGAGAATCGATAGAGTCGTCTCCCCGCAATAGACAGGAATCTTCCGGTTCAGCAGTGAAATACACATAGAGTGGTCGATGTGTGCGTGACTGAGTACTACAGCGTCGATCGCAGGACTCTCCTCGTCCCTATAGAGACCGTGTACGTCCGGCAGAATTCCGAGCGTCACCATTCCTTGTCGGTCTCTGGGGGATAGGAATGGTTCGGAGAAGAACTGGCCTCTCATCCCTAGGCTCATTCCGAAGTCGAGCAGTATTCGAGAGTCGGAGTCTTCGACTAGAAACTTGTTTCCGCCGATCTCCCCAATCCCGCCGAGTAAGTCGACTTGAACCATCGGTTCAGCCAGTCCGCGAGTCGATTCGGGACCTGATAATAACCTAGGTTCTACGAGGATGACGTTGAACCTGCAAGAAGTACCTGCCCCCACCCTTAACATCACGCTGTATCGTGATTCGATCGCCTGACCTCAGACCCTTCGACTTGACAAAGTAGTGAGAGTGTGGTTGGTCCGGTCCTCTGCAGGAGCAGGGATATGATTCGATCATAGCCTTTCTGGGTTGGCCGTTGTGAATGAGCTTGAATGTCTCTCCTTCCTCTGGAAAGAATGAGAGTCGGTCCTTCAATACGAGCACAAAATTCTTCTGCTCCTCTTCGGACGTTATCTTCTTCGAATAGACGTCCCTCTGGGGCATTCGGGTCCCACCCGCCTTCTAGCTCCCGGTTTTTGAAGCCTATGCATGCTAGTTTTGGCAAAAACGGCATGGGTTCAGATACCTTTTCAAACATCACTATAGACACGAACCGTTACTAGCGTCATGTTCTTCCTTTACGACTGGATCGCTTCGGTTGCAGGACTTTTCGCAAGCAATCCTCTCCTCCTAGTCTTCGTCCTGGGCATTATTGGGAATGTCATACCATTCGTCCCAACGCCTTCACTCTTGTTCATCGTCGTGCTCGTCGTGACTCCCGGATCAGGGTTTCAGGGAGTTGGAATAGTTGAGATCGCTTCGATTGCTGCCCTCGGCGCTACCATAGGCAAGCTAGCAAGTTACGCGTTGGGATACGGGGCCAGGCGAGCGATTGGGAAACCTGAGAGATTTGATTCCCTCCGGAGATATCTAGGTGGAAGCACGTTTCTAGTCGGCGTCGTCTTCGCAGCTTCCCCGTTAGTCGATACGGCCTTCATTCCTTTGGGCATGATTCGTTACAGTCTGCCCAAGACACTGCTATCTCTGTATACTGGTAAATTCATCTGGATACTGACTGTCCTATATATCGCCCGACAGTCAAGCGAGCTGATTCCGCAAACTTTCGGGGGAGACTTGTACACAACTGTCCTCTCTATTGCGCTCTTGATTCCGATAGCGTATTTCCTGATTATGGTGGACTGGGAGAACCGCCTGTTGGGAAGGAAGAATACTCTGCGGAATCGGATCATCGCAAGGATCAGAAACTACTTTTCGAAAGAAGAGACCGGGACCAGCACTCCAGCCGTGAGCAATTAGGAAGAGGTCTCTTGTTTACGAATCCTTTCCGCATTTCTACCCCGATGACCCCCAGACTATTAGTAGGACGATTGAACAGTCCGGCATGAACGTCTCCTTGTCCAGGAAGAAGGGTAAGAAAAGCACTTCGGGCGCCGGGAGGGAGCTCGTCATGAACGAAAAACAGGGGACCATAAGTGCATATGGAGCTAGATTTCTTCTCATACCTGTCAAACTCATTCACTCCATCGAGGACCGACTGACAGAGAGTTTCGGACCAGTCACAGCCACAAGCTTCCAATATGAGATCGGAAGAGAAGGAGGCGCCCAATACATCCACCTCGCCCAGAAAGCGGGCTTCAGCATCAAAACCCCGAGCGACGTGCAGAGAATCGCAAGCAGTCTAGGGACCCTTGATGGCTGGGGAAAACTTGAGATCATCGCCTTTGATCCCGCCAAAAAATTCGCGAGAATAAGATGGAAGAACGGCGTATCGGTTCGAAACAAGCAGGGTAGGACGCCTGTCTGCCATTTCGGACGTGGGATACTCACTGGTGCAGTGGGCGAGATTTTTGGAACGCAACTCGAGTCTATCGAAGTCTCGTGCCAGGGGAAGGGCGACAGTTTCTGTGAAGCCATCATAGGCGAGCCCAGAGAGATTAGCCGTCTCGCCGATACACGACCCTGAGCTGACTCAGGAACCTGAGTCAGAGTTGGAGGTTCTAATCAGAAGATCTATGCCTTTGAATCCGTTTCGCTTGTACTTAGCGCCCGGCTCTGTAATCTTGTAGACTCTTCTGCTACGCCTGTTTGGAGAATTCCATTCTCCAGCCACCAGTTTCCGTTCCTCGAGCTCGTAGAGGAGCGGATACAACGTGCCCGCCCCAATCCTAGCGCCTGTCCTAGTCTTCAATTCTCTCATGATCTCGTAGCCATGCTTGGGGCTGCCGTCGAGCAGGTCAAGAACGAATAGGTCCAGGAAGCTCTTCACCATTCGTTCCGTCACGACCTTGCTCAAAATCGCACCAATATATCGAAATACGATATTCTCGCATCTCGATATAAACCCCACCTAAACTCATCGCTAAGTGATCCACTCCGGAGCGAGTCCGATTGAATCCCTCCAAGCAATCCTACACCGGCCTGCAATGTACGGATTGCCATCGTTCCTTCCGGGGCGAAACGCCTCTAGCCAGGTGCCCGAAGTGCCACGGTCTGCTTGACACGGTGTTGGACGAAGGTGTTCTTTCTCATTATTCAAAACGGGATCTCGGACGCAACCCCAAATCTATGTGGAGGTTCCATATGTTTCTGCCAGTAAAGAACGGTACCATTCCAGTGTCCGCGGGTGAAGGGGACACTCCTCTCAGACGAGTAAGGTCATACCCACGCTTACGAAATGTCTGGGTGAAAGACGAGACCCGGAACCCGACTGGAACTTTCAAGGATCGAGGGGCTTCGCTCGCAGTCACGCGTCTCTCCCAACTAGGCGTAAGAAAACTCGTGCTAGCCTCGGAGGGAAACGCGGGCTGCTCCTTTGCCTTATACTCACAAATGTCCGGAATCCGTTGTCGCGTCTACCTTCCAAACGACGCTAACATGGCGAAGGTTGAGCTTTCGAAAAAACTTGGGGCTAAAGTTACCCAGGTAGAAGGGACGATCTCAGATGCGGGACGACAGGCGGCCAAGACTGCCGATAGAACAGGCGAGTATAATGCGTCAACTTTCGTAACCCCATTCCGACACGATGGTAAGGGAACGATGGCCCTTGAAATTTGCGAACAACTTGGATGGGAAGGCCCAGACTGCATCGTCTACCCTGTCGGGGGTGGGGTCGGGCTGGTAGGGATGTGGAAGATGTTCAAGATTCTTCAGAGACTCGGCTGGATACGGGAGAGACCGCGCATCATCGCAGTCCAACCAAAAGGATGCGCCCCAATAGTTGACGCTTACAACAAGGGCCGAACCGACATTGCAGAGTGGAAATCACCGAATACAATCGCAAAGGGACTGAAGATTCCAAATCCTCTCGCTGGAAGGTGGATCCTCAAGAGTCTCCGAGAGTCCAAAGGGCTAGCCTTGAAGGTGTCAGACAGGGAGATCCGCAACGCCATGTTTAACGTTGCAAAACGGGACGGATTACTGGTCGAGCCTTCCAGCGCCGCCGCCTTCGCAGCAATACTCAAGCTGCATGAGACCGGGACAATCGACCGAACGGATAGCTTAGTCGTGATAGCGACGGGGTCTGGTTTGAAGACATTGGAACAATTCTGACACAGTGCTCTGTCTCGAGATTGTCGGCATATCCTTATCGTCCACCAATCAAGAACTAAGTGTGCAGCTCGAATAGCGAACCGTGTGGATCAAGTGACAATTCAAGTGGACGATGCTGGCGTCGGAGACCTTCTCTTCGGTGCCATCATCGGCGCTCACCGGAAAGAGACGGGGGAGTTTCATTATGACATCATCCCGGTCAACTATTTCCAGACGCCAGATTTTGGGAGGAAACTCTACCTCAAGAAAGCAACGGAAATAACCCTGCGCCTACTCGAAGAGATGAAGCTGGGCCCTGAAGAGGAAGTTGAGATCTGCCGCAGCTTTGTCTTTGACGAGACCCGGGAGGAGCTTTTCCGGAAATTCGGCAAGGAGAAGGTGAAGGCTGCAATTATCTCCGGAGACGCTCAGCACAATGTGGAGACGGCTTATCTTGACGAGATTAGAAATCTAGGCTACGAGCCTCTACCTGACAGAGACGATAAGAGGGCTGGAAGTTTCTTTCACATGCTCCGATGGGTCAAGAACGACCGGAGGAGGCTGAAGTATGTGAAGACCGGCTGGCCGCGCTTGAAAAGATACATTCATCTTCGCCAAGGGCCGCCAAACTCTGAGCCTTGAATCCAGAGCACCACGGTCAGAATTCTTCCTATCTAGTCCTACAAATGATGGCTGAAGACACGGAAACGAAATAAGCTCACACACCTTGACCTTAGGCTAATGGGATTGCTGGATATTATCACTGGAGAGATGCTCCTTGTGCCGGGCGTTGAGGCTTTTGACAGCGGCCGGGATGACGTTGAGCTTCGAGTAGGAGGAAAGGCGTTCGCGCATATTCATCGTCCCGACCGGATTGACGTCCGTCTTCCTCAGGATGTCAAGGAGTATGTTCTCGGCCGAGGCATAGCTTCTCGGTCTCCTGAGCCCCACGATAGGGATGGTTGGGTCTCGATGAGGCTGGGAGAGAGCGCCGATCTTCCGTCTCTAACCAGACTGCTTCATCAGTCCTATAGGTTCACGTCCAGCATGCTGTAGCACAATACAGCTTCGAGCTTAGAGGTCCAGGTCTGACGCCTATCCGAAAAACGTCTTAGATAATTGTCTGTGAAGGCGACGTCTGCTTGGCTTCCGGCTGTTCCGTGTTACGTGTCTCTTCTTGTTCTTCGTTCTCTGTCGACGATTAACTTTTGAGCGCTGGTTGGGTCGCGGCAACGCCGTCATAGATGGGGCAGCATACACTAGTATTTCTGGGTTGAAACTAGAACGAGGCTCGGCCTAGGCCGTCTGAAGGGGCTTCGAGTCCTTGTCCGGTGGATCCTGAACCTTCTGCTCCTTCCAGGTAGAGCCACATACGTGGCAGTTGTGATATCGGAACTGGCCTGTTTCTCCGGCGGACTGTGTGCATGGACCCGTATGGCCGCATACAGGACAAGTATGAGTTGTCGCCGGAACCCGCGACATAATTGAAGATCATACTCTCTTACTGCTATTTTAAGGAAAAGGTCTTTTCATTATGTTGAATTCTACTTGTTTGACTCGTAAGAGTGTGGATAACCTTCTTAGCTTGACACATCTTCAGGGAAACGGACTAGAATGGAATCTGAACCTGCACGAGAAGCTGAGGAAGAAGAGATCGATGTTATCTGGGACGAGAACGGAGCTGCTAGATACAGGATTCTGAAAGATACTAGAATTGTCGATTTCGACGGACACAACATCGCCTGGCTGGACGAACAGGGAAACATCATCGACTACGAGGGTCGCCACCGCGGCTTCTACGAGAACGGCGTGTTGAGAGATCCAGAAGGCAAGGTCGTAGGGCTTGGGCAAGATCCAGCGGGACCACATCCCGTCCTCCCAAACAAGGGGCTCATTCCGGGAGCCACGAAAGCCGCTTCGGCTCCAAAGAAGCCAAAAGCTCAGAAGCTCTTGAAGAAGCCGGAAGCTTCGCTGTTATGGTCGAAGAAGATGCTGGAAGAACTCTGATCTGAGTTCAGACCAAAAGACGTTCACGAGACACGCGGCCAATGCGCTAACAGCGCGGAAGCGCCATCCGTAGGATCGGTCCAAGATGCCTCCACTTCACTACCTCCCAATAGGAATCTTCGTAGTCGTCTACGCTCTAATCGCCCTGAGAAACTTCCGCAGATTCAAGATTCCCATCTGGACCATCATGCTCGCCGGAGCAGTGGCCATGATCTTCTCAGGAGCCCTCCCTCTGCAAGACGCCTACGCGGCCATCAACCTGGACGTGATATTCTTCCTTCTCGGAATGTTCTCTATCGTCGCGGCCATGGATCTATCAGGGCTCCTCGAATATCTCACCGCCCGAATGGTCAGGCTCTCCAGGACACCCCAGCGAACCCTAGCACTTGTCCTGTTTGGAATGGGTCTGCTCTCAGCCTTCCTAGTCAACGACACCCTAGCCCTCACAGCAACCCCAATAATGCTAGGACTATCCAAGCAGATGCGAATCAAACCCGGTGTCCTGTTGATAACGCTCGCGCTCGGCGTGACAATCGGCAGCGTGATGACTCCGGTTGGGAATCCCCAGAACCTCCTCATCGCCCTGTCCAGTGGCATTCCAAACCCGATGCTCGACTTTCTCTACTATCTGGTCCCACCAACGATCATCGGGCTCGTAGTCACACTTCTGATCCTCAGATTCTACTATCGAAAGGACCTTGCAAAATCCGCTGAAGACTTCGGGACAATTCCGCTGCCACTAATCAGAGATGGAAGATTAGCAAGACTGTCAGCATACGTAGCGGGCATCGTAGTCGCCGGTTTCTTCCTTGTAGGAGTCGTTCAACTGTTCGGAGTACAGGGAAACATCAACCTTGGGACAGTCTCGCTGTTTGGCGCAACGATCGTTTATCTGTTGAGCACTAGGCGGAGGGAGATTCTCGCGTCTGTAGATTGGGGCATCATTATTTTCTTCATGTCACTCTTCATTGTGGTTCAGGGCTTCTGGGATTCGAACGCTCTCCAATCATTGCTACTCTATCTGCCAGCACTCAACCCATCAGACAACGTCGTCTCTCTAGGAGTCATGATCTTGGCCAGTCTGATCTTTAGCCAGTTGCTCAGCAACGTGCCCTTCGTCGCGGTTTACATCAAGGCGATGCAGGCCGCGGGGTTCACAGGTAGCAACGTCAAACCCTGGGTTGCATTGGCTGGTGCGAGCACTCTGGCAGGCGGGCTCAGTCTGCTCGGAGCGGCAAGTAATGTCATCATTCTAGAAGCGGCAGAGAGCCGAGGCTCAGGGTTCAGCTCGTTAGAGTTCTCCAAGATCGGACTATTAGTGACTGTTCCGAACATTCTGATCCTCTACCTCTTCCTTCGAATCCTATGACCGTATATCGGCTTTCGATATGCATCAACGGTTCCTGAAAGATTTCGATACTGAGCAGGCGAGGATTGACAGGTTCTTTGGTGTACAACTCGTTGAATAATATACCTTGGACCGAGACGGGCGTTCGAAAACATCGGGAGAAAGGAAGACAACATGATTATTCCAAGCAGACGCAAACTTGGAGCAGCAGCCCTCATCATAGCAGGCATCGGAGCGTTTCTCGTCCCATTCTTGCTGCACTCGCCCTCAACCCAAGGCACTAGTCCTACACCCACAACGCCCGACAATGGCGGCAAGAATCCAACGAGTCCTTCGGGAAACGCTGGCCCTACCGTAACGCCCAGCGGCGGTGGCAACACTGGAACGTGTAGCGAAGACAAGGCCAAAGATCCAAGTCCAGCCGACAACGGAGAAGGCAAGCACAAAGGCAACGCGTACGGCGTTCTGGCAAAGCAATTGGACACAACAGTTGCACTCGTAAAGGCGATGGGAACCCACAATGCCGCGTTCCACTCGCAGCACGATACAAAGACGGATAACGACACAGTCCATGCACACCAACATACTATCTCCGAGAGCTCGAACGACCACGACTCTTCCTGTGCTGAAAAAGAAGAAGCCAACGACGACTAAGCCATCACAAACATCCTGCTCCCCTAACCTTTTTTCTTAGAATCGCATCCGCATGGACACATAGAACACCCTCCGCCCTTCGCTGGTATTCAGGGTGTAAGGTTTAGAAATATGGAGAAAGCGAGCCTCGGAAGAGGAATCGCATAATGGTCAATCAAGGAGAAAAGGCCCCGACATTCACCCTCCCCGACTCTGACAGGAAGCCGCGTAGTCTTCAAGAACTATTGAAGCCTAAGGGAGCGACTCTTCTAGCGTTCTTCCCAGGCGCTTTCACAAGCGTATGCACCAAGGAAATGTGTAAACTGAGAGATGATCTCGCGGAGTTCAACAAGATCAATGCCCAAGTCGTAGGAATCGACGTGAACGATCCCTGGACGAACAAGGCTTTCGCAGAGAAGAATGGTCTCACGTTCCCGATTCTCAGCGACTACAACCGAGAGATAGTCCGAATGTACAATGTCTTCCACAACGACTTTGGAAACCTAAAGGGATACACCGCCGCGAAGAGAAGCGTCCTTATCCTCGACCAGAACGGCGTCGTGACTTACAAATGGGTCAGCGACGATCCCACCAAGGAACCGAACTATGACGAACTGAAAAAGGCATCAGCGAAAACAGCGTTACCCTAAGAACTAACTAGGTATCACTCCGATAATTTTTCCCTGATCCAAAGGGCGTACGAGGCGTTTTCGCCCGTCTCGTCATGGCGTAGATAGACGAACGCCTCTTCTGCGCCTTTGATTATGTCCCAGATTTTTTCGGTCCATTTCTCGACGTCACTTGCCGTGTAAACATCTTTCCTCAGCCTAAAGTAGGGAAGGCCTCCCGTCACTTTGGGAACTGGTTTCATATCTTCGGTTTCGGCGGTACAGAAACCCGCATCATACTTCTCCAGCAGCTGATAGGTCGAATCGTTTAACCAGGAATCGTGCCTGAACTCAAACACCTTCTTCTTCGCATCAACTGTTTGGGTGAGGAAAGATTCCAGAGTCTTCAAGTCCTGTCTGAAGAACGGTGGCAATTGGAACAGCACCGGTCCAAGTTTCCCTCCTAGCAATCCGAGGGTCTTCCCAAGTCTGTCTGCGGCGTCAGAAGCGCCTTTGCCGAGTTTGAGTGTGTGGGTAATGAGTCGGGGTGATTTTATTGAGAACCGAAAATCTTCGCCTGTTCTGCCGGCCCAGGATTTCACCATCGCTGCGCTGGGAGGCGCGTAAAATGAGCTATTGATTTCGACGCTATTCAGCTTCCCCGCGTAGAAGGAAAGAAAGTCTTCGCTTTTCAGCTCCTTCGGATAGAATTTTCCTTTCCAACTTGGATAGCTAAATCCGGATACGCCAACAAAGATGCTCTTCTTCATGGAGGAGGCTCCGAAAGCGTTGGTTCTGATTGTCGAAAGGTTTCTAAGGTCTTCCCTTAAACTTGTAAGATAATGTCTGCATCGCCAGTCGCTGTTCGCTCCGTTGGACTTCCTCTTGGTAGTATCGCCGTAGACTTCCAATTGAAGGGTGTCGATGGCAAAACGTACTCTCTCAAGAGTTTAGCTGACAAAAAGGCCTTGGCGATCGTATTCAGCTGCAATCACTGTCCTTACGTACAGGCGTATGAGACGCGAATGGTTCAGTTGCAACGAGACTATCTGCCCAAGGGCGCCGGTCTAGTTGCCATCAACAGCAACGATGATGAAGGATATCCCGAAGATAGTTTTGAGAACATGATAACCCGTTCGAAAGAGAACGGCTTCAACTTCCCATACCTTCGCGACGAGACTCAAGAGATTGCCCGAAAATACGGAGCGATCTGCACCCCTCACATCTTTCTCTTCAACCAGCAACGAATCCTCAGCTACAAGGGACGAATCGATGACAATCGAAACCCGGCCGATGTGAAGAGTCACGACCTGCGAAACGCAATGGACGCAGTTCTGTCAGGCAAGACCCCGGCTGTGCAAGAGACTAGACCCTTCGGTTGCTCCATAAAATGGAAGCAGTAGCAGCCCCATCCCTCCGTAGACCCGTGAGTATCTGAGAGGCTTAATATTCCCCGGAATCAGTAATAGTGTAAGAAAATGGGAAAGCGCAAAGTTCTGAGCGAAGCCAACCTGAGTGAAATGCTCACTCCGGGTCCTGGTCAGATGTACGGGACGGTGAAGAACCTACTCGGTTATGACAGAGTCTTAGTTGAATGCGCGGACGGCGTGACTCGCGTCTGTCGGATACGTGGCAAGATGAAGCGCAGAGTCTGGATCAAGATGGGAGACACCGTGTTGGTTGCTCCATGGGATTTCCAGCAGGAACGAGGAGATATCATGTTCAGATATACTCAAGGACAGGTCGAGTCCCTAAGACGTTCCGGCCAGCTTAAGATGTAGCCGAATAACTTATCCCGCAAGCTCTTCGACAATAGCCTTCCATGAAGACTCTTCCCTACCCGCTCAGCGCCTGGGCGATAGTAGACGAATCCTACAGCATTCTCAACAGTCACGAGAACTGGAAGATGTACAACGGGCTCGAATTTGACGAGAATTTCATGAAGAATGTTGCTGAACAGAAAGCCAGACACGCTGAACTATTCCTGTCATCATCTCGTCGTCCGAGGAGGCTCTTCCTGAAATGCGTCAGCGATGTTTCTGAGTCTAAGAAGACCCCGATCGCTCTCGAACTTGACAAAGCCAGGTCGGAGAAGGTTGTGTCGAAGAAGGGGCGATTTCACGGGAGGCCCGTGAACTGGAAGAGCTGGCGACAGTTCAATGCAAAAGCGGACCCGAGGAGTAGAAAGCGGGTCTACGACGATCTCGTGAAGAAGACTCCCACGATAAGACCTCTCATCAGAGCGATGTTTCAACAGTCCTGGAATACTCACAAGAAATATGGCGTAACGCCGTTGCGAAGTTACCTGGAGAGCGAAAGAATCACTCTGCAGGAACTCAAGGAGCTAGTTCAGAAATTAGGAGCCGCGGTCAGGAAGCCGTTCAGAGTTGCGTTGCAAGATTATTCGCGAGAGATAAGGAAGGCGCCTCCCGAGTACTACGACGACTTCTACTATTTCAGAGGAAGAATATTCCGACCCTTAGACAAGATCTTTGCGAAATTCAATCCGGCAGAAATGCCCATTCGACAATTGAAGCGTTTGGGTTTCAATACGAAGAAAATTCATGTTGATGTTGAGGATAGACCAAAGAAGACGCCGTCGGCGGTCGCATTCTTCGTCCAGATTCCGAATGACGCTAGGGTCCTCGTAAAACCGATCAGTCCCTACACGGATATGGAGGCGTCGTATCACGAATTCGGCCACGCTATGCATGCCACGTCCGTAGACCCCAGCCTTTCACTCTGGGATCGAGAATCATTATCTCACGGAGTAGCAGAGATCTTCTCAACATTTCTCGAAAGCCTTGTCGAAGATAGCCTCTACCTTAGAAAGAAATTCGGGCTGTCAGAAGAACAGGTGGCCCAGGTCCAAGAACGACGCAGATTCATGGAACTCTTCTTCGTAGCATTCTACGCTGCAAACTCCCTCATGAAGATCACCTTCCAAGAGAAAATGTTGACAATGGATGAGGCTTCGGAATTGTACGCGAAGCTCTACAAGGAATACGTCGGATTCGACATACCTGGAGAATACTGGCAGTTACACCACGTAATGCCCGACTACGACCTCTACTCACCAAGCTACCTCATAGCAGCAGTCAGAAAGTCCGAGCTGATCAAAAGACTGCACAACCGACTCGGAGAGACTTGGTGGGATTCCACGAAAGCAGGGGACTATCTCAAGCAGATAATGAGCCCCGGAGCCAATATCGATCTTGATGAATTCTCCAAACTGGATACGAGTCCGTTTCTTAGACCTCTCCTGAGGCCTGAGAGTTAGGCTCCTGGGCCTCGCATCCAGGTCAGTAGCCGCTATCGAGCGCTGCCAGTCGAAAGAATCGAGATAGAGGTCACAGAATTCAAGATAGCTAACCGACTTTCATTCCGTGCTTGTCTTTGGAATGCTGATCCAACGCGGCCTGAGAGCCGAACGTCATCCCGCACTTGTCGCATTTGAACTGGCTAGCAGACTTCGCTCCCGCCTGGCTCATCATAACTCCGCCGACCGCGATTAAGGCCCCGAGGACGACCAGACCGATGCTTCCGAGTGGGTAGATATTGTGAGTGCGGCCTCCGATGAGGTCGGTCTGGGACGTTACGACGTAGCCCGCAATCCCTAGGGCCAGCAATGTGAGGCCTACAATGAGGAACGATCGCTTCAAGTTGAATCGAGGGTGAAGGAACCCGCGCCCAGTTCTTAAGCTATATCGAAGATTCGGAGTTCGAAATTTCCCTTGTAGAAGGAGACAAAGCGTGAGATCATGTACTTTTTCTACCGAGTTCCAGATAAGTTATGATAATTCGCAGTAATCCGTATGCGACCGTCGTTTTTCGACGTGCAGGTGCGTAATTCACTGTTCAAGTTTAGAACAAGAACATGCTTTTAGACCCGGTTTCGACCCGGCGCGACTCCAGAGAAAAAATGACAGAAACAATGTATCGACACGCAATGTCTACCGCTTTCAAGAACTGGCACAGCCTAGCACTCGCCGCAGTACTATACGCAGTCAACGTGTTCCTGCTGAGCATCGGCAACGACATGATCAGCAAGTCCAACCAGAGCCTAGGAGGATGGGTTGTCCTCGTCGTCTCGGGTTACCTGTTCATCGGCGCCGTCTACCTAGTCTCGGCGACTCTCACAGAGAACAGCACCCTCTCAGAAAGCTTCCCGGGAATCATAGACCACTTCAGAACCTTCATCGTCGGCGCTCTCGCCTACGCCATCGGCTACTTCCTATTGTTCAACGTCGCTCCACCGCTTCAATCCACTCAAGCCCTAGCCGCTGCGGTTACATTGATCGTCGGTGGCGCCATCTACTTGGTAGCCATCCTGGTCGGCGTAGCAGCAGCCTTCGTAAGACCTCGAAAGTAGCCTCGAAGTCCTGCGGGTATTTCCATCCCCCCTTTTTTCTTACTCTTTAGAGTAAACTCAGTAGTGTCTCCGTTTGGAACGATTTCGCCTCTGCCAGAATTCTCTTGACTTTTGGTTTTATGTAGCACCACGAAATCACAAGTCGAGTCAGGAAAATGGACCCTTTGAAGAAACGCATTCCAAAACCAGACCTCTCAAAATACGATCCGTCGCCACTCTACATGTACACTGAGAAAGACAGCCTAAACCGTGTCACGGTTCTCAAAGAAACCGCCAAAGAAATTTACCTAATCGCCGGACGCTATTCTGGAGTCGAAGGGGACGCGAGAGTCTACGCGCCACTAACCGATGAGGAGAAGGGCGAGATCGAAAGAAACCTGCGCGGCAGCCACAAAGACGCACTGATCAACCATCTCTGATAGTAGCTACAAGAATAGACATTTCTACACGGACACTGTCCCCAGAACTGACTACCATGACTCCGCTTGATGAGCTAGCCAAGCTGATCTCCGAGAAAGGTAGAAAGATCTTGGTAGCCGAGAATCCAGTGGACCTACGAACGTTGCGCGGAGAGAATTCTGTCTTCATTCTTCAACTTCCTGAGGGATCTACCGCCGCTGGAGGTCGCGCTGGAGGCTTTGGCGAGAGACGGCTGTCGAAACTCTACTGTTTCCATTATGCCGAGGGTGCTGTTCGCAAACTCTACGAAGTAGACAGTCCAGAAAAACTGGAGCGTTTTGATTTACCGTATCACGCCGCGGGTACACCTGTGATCCTTCCGGATGGTTCAGAGACAGTGATCTCTGGAGTGATCGACCCAGAATTCGTAGAATCCTACAAACAGATCGCCTAGTTCGATAACCTAATGAGTTTCAATTTTCATCAGATCCGAAGGCTTCGAGAGGATCACGTACACAGTTGAGCCAGTAGACTCTCTAGTCAGCCTCTTTTCCAGACTACTTTTCTCACTAGCGGAAAGCTCTCTTGCCGCGTAGACTTCCACCTCTAGTCCTTCTTGCTCTGCGCTCTTTCTGAGCTGACTCTTCAGATAGGCAACTGTTACTCGGAATGCGTCTTCGGGCATTTTGGCAAGCTCTATGCTTGAGAGGCTCGTGGCTTGGCTTTGCTTCTTCATCATCTCGTAGAGCTCCGGGACATTCGTAAGATTCAGTCCGCTTGTCTCGTGTCTAAAATCGCGGAGCTGGAAACTCATCTCTCCGATTCGCTGTCTCTTCCATAGTTTCGAATGATCTTCTGGCGAGAGTCCCGTTCCAAAATCATAGTATTCCACCGTGAGGCTAGCGTTCGGCATGAATTCAGCCATGATGTTCTTACCCTGAAATCGAAAACTTGCTGCCCCTGATGCAATGGCCGGTTTGCCTAAATCATCGACCGGATTTACCTCATCTTCTGGTTGGTAGAGATAGGAGGCCTTATCTTTTGGAAGACCATTCTGCACTAGGTATCTCTCCACCAAGCGGTCCTGATCTTCGAAGACAGCTGGGTCCGGAAACAGTCTAGCGAATCTTGCTACGACGCGATAGCGATCGATTTTGACCATGAACTTTCCAGCCCCTCTCTAGGATATTCACGGAATTCGTTCATTAACCTGATTCTACAAGTTGTATCTGTGTATTATCCTGTCTCGGGAATCTAGGCAGTATTTTGAAGATGTCTCTGGAAGTTGGGACGCTCTCAGAATCGGGTTCTATGGTGATGAAGTCCGGGACGCAGTTCTAGCTGCAGCCCGGCTCCTGCCGGAGCACACAGTCTTGGACGTCGGTGCAGGGACAGGATTCCTAGCAGAGGGGGCCGCCAAGATTCTCGAAAGGTCATTGCCCTCGATTTCTCGGAGGCAATGTTGAGTGAGGCACGGGCCAAACTTGGCGGAAGGAATGTCGAGTTCAAGATTGGAAACGTGGAACAGATCCCTCTGCCTAATGCGTCGATAGACGCCGTGATTGGCAATATGGTGTTGCATCATTGTCAGCGTCCTGAGATAGCTGTTAAGGAGATGGCAAGGGTCCTGGTCCCGGGAGGGAGACTCGTGCTTTCGGATCTCCAGGAGCACAGCCACGAGTCGCTACGGAAAGAACATGCGGATCTTTGGATGGGCTTCAAAATGGACTACGTGCAGATGACTCTGCAAAAGTCTGGTCTAGATGGTGTTAGCGTGGAGGCTCTCAGTTCTTGCTGTTCCGAAACGAAGGAGCGCGGACAGATCACAATTCCAATGTTCCTTGCCGTCGGTCACAAGTCCTGATGATATTGACTCAGTTTCTCAGGGCTTTCTCGTTCGCAGTGTGGGAGTCGAACATTTGACGTTAAGAACCCCCAACGCTTCCTATTCTTGACAAGAGAACTGTGTCGAGTTGAAGGACAGCCAGGACGCCTATGGTCATCAGCTGTACGATTTCTTCAAAGGCCGCCCGGCCGTTGAGGTGGTAGAGAGAGACGATGGTCTCATAGATCCGAGCGAGACGCTGCCAAAGTACTATCTTTCTGAGTACAAGGACTGGAATTCTCGAGAGAAGATCGCGGCACGCTATGTGAGGGGTAGAGTTCTTGATGTTGGCAGTGGCGGCGGAAGATGGTCCCTCTTCCTCCAGAAGAAGGGCCATGACGTCTTGGGAATAGACATCTCGCCGTTAGCTGTCAAAGTCTGTAAGGAGAGAGGCCTACGGAACGTGAGAGTCAAGTCGATTTCAGAAGTTGACTCCAGCTTGGGGAAGTTTGACACGATCCTCATGATGGGGAACAACTTTGGACTCTTTGGAAATCCCAAACAAGCACGACGATTACTGAAACGATTCTACCATGCGACGAATCCAGACGCCCGCATTATCGCTGAGAGCCTGGATATCTACAAGCCGCCTGTGGACCCGGTGCACAGACAGTATCATCTCCGAAATCGCAGGCGAGGCCGAATGCCGGGACAAGTCCGAATAAGGATCAGGTATCTGAGGTACGCATCGCCGTGGTTCGATTATCTGCTCGTGTCAAAGCCAGAGATGATTGGGATACTGCGTGGAACGGGATGGAAGACAAAACGATTCATCACGTCAAAGAAGGGTCCCGCCTACGTAGGAATCATCGAGAAAGAGATGAAACGGCAGTAAAAAACTACTCGAAGCGATCTAGCTACTTTGCTAGTAAGCGCCGGACATGTGGACCTGGTTTCAACCGATTCTCACGATCGACAAAGACTACTTGTGGCTTCCAGTGTTGGGCTTGTTTCTCGCGCATCCAGCCGAAAGCTGCTATGATGACCTCGTCGCCCGGCTGGACCCTGCGTGCAGCGGCGCCGTTGACGGCTACGGTCCCGCTTCCTCTTGGGGCTGAGAGTGCGTATGTTGAGAATCGTTCTCCGTTAGTGATGTTCCAGATGTCGACCTGCTCAAAGGGTATGATTCCGGCTGCCTCCATGAGGGACGAATCTATCTCGATACTGCCCTCGTAGTTTATGTCGGCGCCCGTAAGCCTGGCTCGGTGGATCTTGCCCTTGAGCATTCGCAGCTGCAACGCTTCTTCTCCTCGATACTACAGTGTTCGTGAGGGGCCTCGCTAGAATTGAATGATGGCTACGGTCTCTCTAGAGAGCTTAGGAGCCTTTGATTTCACCCAGAGTACTAATGGACTTGGCCTGAGACGGCTGTTATGAGAGTATATTCTGAACCTAGCGCATTGTGAGGTAACGGTTAGATAGAGAATCTAGGGAATCGGATCCCATGAAATGGGTTACCCGAGAGAAGGCGAAAGTCGACCGTATTGCGTGTCCTTGGTTGATCAAGAAGTTTGTGGACAAGAATCCGGAATTTCTCTTTGTCCCACCTGATACGATTCCGCAAATAGTCAAGGACACCGGCGCAATAGGCTACGACGCGAAGGATGTAGAACTGACTCACTACAAGGAGAATGGCGAGGAGCGGGTCAGCTTTGACGCCATCATCAGGAAGTACAGGCTAACGGACCCCGCACTTCTAGAGCTTGCTAAAATTGTGAGAGGGGCCGATGCGAAGATACCGAACGCACCCCCGGAGTCAGCGGGGCTCGAGGCAGTGGCGCATGGTTTCCGAAACATCGCCAAAGACGACTTTGACAACATGCGACTACAATTCCCAACTTACGACGCTTTGTACAAGTACTGCCAGCTCAAGACTGAAGGAACGCAGAAGCTCGAGTACAACGTCTCGCAAGCTGCAAGGTAGGTCTCCGACTTTCTCAAACATCTCGGCTATGTGGAATTACCAGCACACCAGAAGAAAGGCGGCTTCGACCACGCCGCCGTCCATAACAAATCCGGAATACTCTACGTCGCCCACACAGCGAACGACTCCCTCGACCTGATCGATACCCGCACCAACAAGTATCTGCATTCAATTCCAAATCTCACCGGGATTGCAGGTGTCTTTGTTTCAAACGAGAGAGATCTCGTGTTCACTTCCAACCGTGGCGAGAAGACTGTCGGAGTATTCCAACATGGTCAGGAAGGGAAGCTGGAGAAGGTGCGAGTGGGCGGAGATCCCAACGGACTCGCCTTTGATCCATCGTTGAATAACTTGCTTGCGGCCAACGTCTCAAGACCAGACGATCCGATTCCAATCACTGCGTCCATTGTTGACATGAAGAAAAATATTCTTACTGCCGACATTCTCATGCCTGGAAGAACGCGATGGACAGTCTTCGACAAGAAGGGGGAGCGTTTCTACATCAACATCGCCAAACCATCACAGATAGTCGCGGTCGTCAGCCTGGACCCCGATGGCATCGTTGACACATACGATATTCCCGCGACAGGTCCGCACGGGCTCGACATTGATCTCGACGGTAGGAGGCTCTTCTGCGCTTGCGATCAGGGAGTCCTGCTCACAGTCGACCTACATACGCGGAAAACATCGTATCCATTTGACTTGTCTGGACCGCCAGATGTGATATTCTACAACTCTCATCGGAAACACCTCTACGTGGCTAGTGGGTATCCTGGCACAATCGATCTTTTTGATACTGGTACGATGAAGCGCCTGCAGACTGTGAAGACGGAAGAAGGCGCCCACACCCTTGGTTACAACTCTGCAAGCGACAAGGTCTACGCGTTCCTGCCCGAGACGCATCGGGCGTCAGTCTTCGTCGATGAG
>Ga0137418_10002152_pt1 | contig 18084 bp, 13 predicted proteins | sample CZODoug3_1_2_16f_FD_122242 | JGI IMG/M metagenome (GOLD analysis project Ga0137418, IMG submission 122242) | Vadose zone soil fungal communities from Angelo Coast Range Reserve, California, USA - CZODoug3_1_2_16fungal (Hybrid Assembly) | ecosystem: Environmental > Terrestrial > Soil > Vadose... | reverse complement strand
AACACGACGACATCGGCATGGAAACCCTGGGCGAGCACCCCACGGTCGTGGATCGACAGGCGCGTCGCGACGGCCCCCGACATCTTGCGCACCGCGTCTTCCAGGCTGATGACGCGCTGCTCGCGGACGTAGCGGCCGAGGATGCGAGGATAGGTCCCGTACGAACGCGGATGCACGGGCCCGCGGGCACGGACGCTGTCTGGATCGTACCCGCCGGCGTCGGTGCCGATCTTGATCCACGGCTGCCGGAGCTGCAGCGCGACGTTCTCTTCGCTCATCAAGAAGAAGATCGTCCCGATGTCCCGCTGCTCCGACAGGAGCAGGTCGATCGCGGCGTCGGGCCAGGGCTTGTGTTGTTCGCCGGCGACATCGGCAAGTCGTTTCCCCACCCACCGGCTGTTCTCCGGCTTTTTCATCTCGGCCAAGAGCACACCCGCGGGCGTCGCGAGTGAACACAGGTTTTCCCAGTCGGTCCGCTCGCTCAACAGTTCCGCCGTGATGCGCGCGCGCGTCGACGAATCGCGCAAGTTCTCGAGCAGTTTACCGTCCGCTGAGGCCCAGGGCGGGATGCATGCGGCGAGGCCCGTTCCTCCCGCGACGTACGGGTACATGTCCGCCTGCAGGTCGAGGCCTGCGGCACGCACCGAGTCGATCTTGGCGATGGCGGCGGCGGCCTTTGGCCAGTTGCGCCGGCCGGCCGCCTTCAGGTGGTAGATCTCGACCGGCACGCCGCCTTCGCGGCCGATCCGAATCGCTTCGTCGATCGCCTCGAGGAACTGGTCGGCCTCGGACCGCATGTGCGTGATGTACACACCGCCGTAGGGCGACATCGCTTTGGCCATCTCCACGAGCTCGTCCGTGGTGGCGAAGTTTCCGGGAGGATATATGAGGGCGCTCGCGACGCCGAATGCCCCATCCCTCATGGCGCGGCGCGTGACGGCGCGCATCGTGTCGAGCTCGGCGGTATTTGGGGCGCCCGTCGCTAATCCCTTCGCGTACATGCGCACGGTCGCCGCGCCGAGGAAAGAGCCCGCGTTCACGGACATGCCGTGACGCTCCATGGCGCGGAGCCAGGTGTCGAAGCCGTGCTCGCCGCGAAAGCCCGCGAGTCGCGCTGTATCCGCCGGGTCGCTCGGTTGGGATGCCTGCAGGAGCCGATCATTCACCGGCGCGGGCGACCACCCCTCGCCCATGATCTCGGTCGTGACTCCTTGCGTCACTTTGCTGACCACGCGCCCGTCGCCGAAGAGCAGCTCATCCGTCGACTGACCCTGGATGTCGATGAAGCCGGGGGCGAGGACGAGGCCGCGCGCGTCCACGCGCTCCCGTGCGGTCGCGCTGCGCAACGCGCCCGCGGGAGCGATGCGCGCAATGCGGTCGCGTGTGATCGCCACGTCTCCATAAAACCAGGCGTTGCCGGTGCCGTCGACGATGCGCCCACCTTCGATCACGACGTCGTACGGCGGGCCGACGGGGACCGGTGCGATCCCTCCAGGGGCTGGCGCTGGGCGACATGCAGCGACGAACACCGCGAGCGCGGCGCTGGGAAGCAGCAGACGTGCGAGGCCAGTCATCCGGATCCTCCTACCAGGTGCCGTGTTCACCCATGTTGGTAATCACGCGGCCGAGCCGGTCGGCTGCATTGCGCCAGTTGGTCTGTACGGCGCGCTGGGCTGCGTCCGGGTTTCCCGAATCGATCGCCCGGATAATCACGTTGTGCTCGGCCACCGATGTCGCGATCTCATCCACCAGCGCGTTGACGTAGACGCGCACGTAGCGCTCCGCCTGCGGTTTGATGCCATGATGGAGGGCAAGCAGACGAGGTCCCGCTGCGGTGTGCACGTAGAGCGCGTGGAACTCACCGTCGAGTCGCGAAATGCGGTTGGGGTCAGGCCGCGGGGCCATCGCGACCTTGAGGAGCTGGCCATTCAGTCCGCGCAGCGCTCGGACGAGCCGGCGCCGCGGCGGGGGCGCGAGGGATGCGGCCCGTCGCGCGGCGAGCCCCTCGATTTCCGCGATGATGTTGAACAACTCCGCCGCGTCCTCGCGGGTCAGAGCGGCAACCGCCGGCCGAGCCCGGCGCCCCGCGCCGGGGGAGAGGATGTACCCTTCCTGCGCGAGTCGCAGCAGCGCCGCGCGGACCGGTGTGCGGCTGACCCCGAGGCGGCCAGCCAGCTCGGTCTCGATCAGCCGGGCGCCGGCGGCGAGACGTCCTCCCACGATCAACTCCCGGAGCCGCCGATACGTTGCGGAAACACGGTCGTCACTGATCGCGGCTTTTGGGGTTTTTGTCATTCGGCCACCATTCATACCGCCGCGCCGGGATACGCGCAAGGCAATCTTTGTATCCCTTGCTGGATACCTATTCCCGCGGTACAATGACCTCCCGACCATGAACACCGGCACGATCACCCTGCGCAGCCTGGAACAATTGCGCGATTTCGACGCCTGCGTGGAGCTGCAGCGCGAGACGTGGGGGCGCGACTTCAGCGCCTGCGTCCCGGCCCCGCTCCTCATGGTCGCGCAGAAAGTCGGCGGCGTGACGGCAGGCGCCTTCGACGGCGATGAGCGGCTGGTCGGGTTCGTCTTCGGAATCACGGGCTACAGCGGCGGCCGCCCGCTCCATTGGTCGCACATGCTCGCGGTGCGGGAGGACGCGCGGGACACCGGGCTCGGCGTCAAGTTGAAGTTGTACCAACGCGAGCTGCTGCTCCAGCAGGGCGTGGACACGGCGCGTTGGACCTTCGATCCCCTGGTCGCCAAGAACGCGCACATCAACCTCAACCGGCTGGGCGCCGTGGTGGTTGAGCACGTGGAGAACATGTACGGCGACTCCAACAGCACGCTCCATGCGGGGCTCGGGACCGATCGTTTCGTCGCGGAGTGGCGACTCGCCGACGAGCGCGTCGCACGCGTGATCGCGGGACTCGAGACTGCCGGGGGGCAATCCTCGTCGAGGTCGCCCGTGCGCGTCGAGATTCCGTCCGACATCTATGAGGTCCTCGAGCACTCTCCGCATGAGGCGGTGCAGTGGCGGGCCCGCACGCGCGCCGCGTTCCGGCAGCACCTGGCACAGGGCTATCGGGTGATGACCTTCCATCGTGATCCCACCTCTGGACGCTGCTTCTATGGGCTTGCGCGGTGATCTGCATTCGCGAAATCACGCTGCGCGAGATTCAGCTTCCTCTCAAAGAACCATTCGTAATCTCCTCGGGCGCGGTCACGACCCGTCGGATCCTGCTGGCCGAGCTGCGAGATCACGAGGGTGCCGTGGCGTGGTCGGAGTGCGCGGCGGGGGCCGCCCCCAACTACTCGCCTGAAACGATCGACACCGCGTGGCTTGCCATTTCGGCCTGGGTTGCCCCGCGTCTGCTGGGGCGAGCGATCGCGCATCCACGCGACGTCCACGCGATCCTGGAGCAGGATTTCCGCGGCCACTGGATGGCGAAGGCGACGCTCGAGATGGGAGCCTGGGGCCTCGCTGCGGAATCGGCAGGAGTCCCGCTGGCCCGATTCATCGGCGGCACGCGCGACCGCATTCCAGTCGGCATTTCGCTCGGGATCGAGGCCACGCCCCAGGCGTTGGTCGAGAAAGCACGCCAGGCGCTGGCGCAGGCCTATCACAAGGTGAAGATCAAGATCAAGCCTGGCTCGGATGTCGACTATGTCCGGGCGGCCCGGGAAGCGCTCGGTCCTGCCGCACCGTTAATGGCGGACGCGAACAATGCCTATACGCCCGACGACAGCGATCGGCTCGTGCAGCTCGACCAGTTCGGGCTCTTGATGATCGAGCAGCCACTCGCCTGGGACGATCTCGTACGGCATGCCGCGTTGCAGCGGCGCCTGGCGACGCCGATCTGTCTCGACGAATCCATCACCAGCCTCGAGCGCGCGCAGGACATGATCACCCTCGGGGCAGGACGCATCGTCAATATCAAGCCGGGCAGAGTAGGCGGCTTCACCGCTTCGCTCGCGATCCACGATCTGTGCGCGCGGCACGGCGTGCCGGTCTGGTGCGGCGGGATGCTGGAGAGCGGTGTTGGCCGGGCGTACAACGTCGCCCTCGCATCGCTTCCCAACTTCACCATTCCTGGAGATATCAGCCCGAGCGCCCGCTACTGGAAACGGGACGTCGTGACGCCGGAATGGACGATGGATGGGGCCGGCACGATCCAGGTCCCACACGATCGCCCGGGGTTGGGGGTCGCCGTGGACGTGAACCGGGTGGACGACCTCACGGTCCGTCGCGAAACGCTGACCGCGAGCTAGGTCCACGGTGTTCGATCTCGATCGCCTCGTCCCCGTAGACGTTCAGGGTCGCCTGGTCGCATTGCGCGAGGAAATCCATCGCCATCCCGAGCTCGCGTTCGAGGAACGCGAGACGTCGCAACGGCTGTACGAGGCGCTCGGCCAATTGCGGCCGGCGGCACTCGAGCGCATCGCCGACACCGGCGTGGTGGCGCGCTTCCGGGGACGTGATCGATCGGCGCCGGTGGTTGCCGTACGAGGCGACATCGACGCGCTCCCCATCACCGAAGCGACCGGACTCCCGTTCGCGTCGCAGCGCCCCGGCGTGATGCATGCCTGCGGGCACGACGTGCACGCGGCGTGGACGGTCGGCGTCGCCCACCTCCTGGCGAGGGAACCGGCAGCCGGTGACGTCGTCGTCGTGCTCCAGCCGGCGGAGGAAACGGGGAAGGGCGCCGCGGCGGTACTCGCGTCCGGAGCGCTCGCCGGCGTGGCCGCGATCTTCGGCGGGCACGTGGATCGCCGCTTCGCGGTTGGCCAGGTTGTCGCGCAGCCGGGGCCGTTGGCCGCCTCGGCCGACACGTTCAGCGTCACGTTGCGCGGCGCGGGTGCGCACGCCGCCCGGCCGCACGAAGGCGCGGATCCCGTGGTGGGCGCGGGCGCCTTGATCGGCGCGCTGCAGACGGTCGTCGCCCGGCGTGTCAATCCGAGCGTTCCGGCTGTGCTGACCGTTGGGAGCGTCCATGCCGGTACCGCGCCCAATGTCATTCCGGACTGTGCGACGTTGTCCGGAACGATGCGTGCCGTAGACCCCGACACCAGGGCGCTGCTGCAGCACGAGATGCGGCGGGTCGTCGAAGGCGTGGCGGCCGCGCACGGGCTGACCGCTGAGGTGGCGCTCGAAATCGGTCCTCCCCCGCTCATCAACGCGTCGCAGCCGGCCGGTTGGGCGCGACGCGCGGTGGAAAAAGTGCTGGGTGGGGAGGCGATCGTGCCGCTCGGTCCGCTCAACCTCGCGGCGGAGGACTTCGCGAGCTACCTGGAGCAGATGCCGGGGTGTTTCTTGCGGATCGGCGCGCGCGAGAAGGGTGGAGCAATGATTCCAGCGCACTCTCCAAGGTTTTACGCAGCGCCCGAGAGCATCTTTGTCGGAGCGGCGGTCTTGGCGGAGGCGGCGCGGATCGCTTCTGCCGAGTCATGACCATCATCCCCAGGAGGTGCGGCTTGCCGCGTTCCCTTGCCTTCGTCGCCCTCGCAGCAATCGTCGGCGCCAGCCCGTCGCGAGCCCAGCAGCCCGCGCGGATCGACACCGCGGTGGTCGACAGCATCATCCGCCACCACGTCGCGGAGAAACGGATCACGGGAGTGTCCGTGGGCATCATGCAGCACGGCGCGATCGTCTTCGCCCGCGGCTACGGGACGGCGGATCTCGAGACCCGGCGTCCGGTAACCGCGAGCACCATGTTCGCGATTGGCTCGGTGACGAAGCAGTTCACCTGCAGCGCGCTTCTGATGCTGCAGGAGGAGGGCAAGCTGTCGCTGGGCGATCCGGTCTCGAAGTACTTCCCGCAGCTCACGCGAGCCGCGGACATCACGCTCCTGGATCTGGGCGGCCACGTGTCGGGGTACCGGGACTACTATCCACTCGACTACGTCAACCGCGAGATGGCGCGCGCCGAGCCTGCCGACACGATCATCATGCGTTACGCGACGCGGCCGCTCGACTTCGAGCCGAGGTCGCGGTACTCCTATAGCAACACGGGTTATCTGATTCTGGGCCGCGTGGTCGAGAGGGTGAGCGGCCAGCCGTTCGGAACGTTTCTCGCCGCGCGCATCTTCACGCCGCTCCAACTCACGCGAACCGCATACGAGCCGTCGCCGAACGGCGCCGACATGGCGCGGGGATACACGTCGTTCGCCCTCGCGCCACCGATCGCCGCCGAAGCCGAGGCGACAGGGTGGGCGGGCGCCGCGGGCGCGATCTGGTCGACGCCCACCGACTTGCTCACATGGGATCTGGCGTTGCTCGAGCACAGGTTGATCTCGCCGGCATCGGTGGCGACGCTCACGACGCCGCAGCGTCTCACCGATGGGCGGTCGAGCGGATACGGCTGTGGCGAGGCGATCACTGACCGGGGCCAGGCGGTGAGGTTTTCCCACGGGGGCGCGGTGAGCGGATTCGTCGCGCAGAACACGATCCTCCCCGGTACGCAAACGGCGCTCGTGATCCTCGCAAACGCCGACTTCTCACCGATCGGCGAGCTCCATCAGGAACTGCTCGGCAAGCTGGTGCCCAGTGTGGACGTGCCGGCCGTGCATGGACTCTCGGCGCTCGACGCCGCGAAGAAGTTTCTCTCGGAGCTGGAGCGCGGGACCGTCGATCGTTCGTCAATCTCGCCGGACTTTGACGCGTACCTCACCCCCGCCAAGGTCGCCGCCGCCCACCGCACGCTCCGCGGGCTGGGCCGCATCAAGGATGTACGAGTCGCGGGGCTCAGCGAGCGGGGCGGAATGGAAGTCGCGACCGTGCGTTTCACCGTCGGCCGCACGGAAGCATTGGGACTGATGTATCGCACGCCGGACGGCAAGTTGGAGGAGTTCCTGTTCTCGCGAAACTAGGGTCCTCAAGCAAACGAGCCGGCTTGCGCCGGCTCGTCGCGATCTGACCGTGCGCCGAAATCAACCACCCGCGCCCAGGCGCTCGTTCAAGGGCAGCGGCATACAGGTCGTCGTGCCGTAAGGGTTGCCGTTCTGATCGTTGCCGACCTTCCACGGAATGTTGTAGCGGAGCAGGTCGTTGTAGCGCTGACCGCCTTCCATGAAGAACTCGCGGTTCCGCTCGTCCAGGATGAGGGCGGTGACCGAGGCGCTGTCGGTTGCGCCAGCGTAGTTCGGCAGCCCCAGCTGTGTCCTCCGTGCATTGATGATCCCGACCGCCGTGGCTCCCAAAGCCGCCTCGGCACGAATCAGCTCGGACTCGATGGAGCTCGCGAGTCGCATCGGATCGGAGCGCGAGAAATTCTTATTGGTGACGACCCAGAGATCGGTCACGCCGTCGAAGGACTTCTGCGGTAGGCCGACTGCCGGCCCCGCATCCACCTGAACCCGCGGATCAGGAGTCCCGCCAACGGTCAGATTCCGGTACTGCGGATCAACGGACGAGTTCCCGAACTCCGCGATCGCGGTCCAGGCGTCGTTCCAACGCGTCTGCGCGTCCACGCTCCGCGTGACGAAGTACTGGAAGCCGGCGGTGACGAGCGCCGCGTCGGCCGCGGCGCCGGCTCGGTCGTGGCGGTCGAGCCGCACTCGGGCCCGGCCGACATGGACGAGGTTCAGGAGCTCGGTCTGCGCCGCGCCCGCGCTCATGGCATTCACGAGTGTGAGCGCCGTGTCGAATTTGGCTTCCGCGGTCGCCAGCACTTCCTGGGGCGTGTGAATCTGCAGCTCGCGATCGAACCGCATCGTGCAGTAGCCCTCGCCGAGCAGGGTGTACGCAAAGGCGCCGAGCGCCGCCACTCGCGCCCTGAGCGGCGCCAGCGGCACGCTCGCTTGGGCGTCGGTCCACCCCTGAAGCCGCGCCCCGACGCTGTTGGCCTGGAAGCGAGCGGTCTGCAGCGGTGTGTAGGCGCCATAGAACCCGTCGCAGCGGGTCGTCTCGTTGGCCGCGTCGTCTTCGTAAATCTTCTTCGTGCCCCAGTTCTTCGCGTTGAGGTTCCCCGAGGCACCGAGAAACTGGTCCGAGAGTGTCACCGAGGAATTCACGTAGTTGCTGAACGCGCACTCGAAATCCGAGACGACGCTGGCCGCCAACGTGGGCGCCGTCTTCGCGTCGTTGAGCAGGTCGCTGGGGATCCTGCCCGGCAGCTCGACCTTCAGAATGTCGGAACAGCCCCACGCCAACAGGGCGAGACCCGCGGACACGAGCAAGGATTGATGAAAGAGGTTTCGCATGGTCGGTTCGAGTCCGTTGATGGTTAGAAGGAGAGCCGGACCGTGGCAAGGAAGCGGCGGTACTGCGGCCAGGACTCCTGCGTGTAGCCGTTCGTCAGGTTGGGATCGTTATAGGCCGTTGGCGTGTTAAAGCGGACCTCGGGGTCTTGGCCCCGCATGCCGAACTTCCGCTCCTGCGCCCGCCAGATCGTCGCCAGGTTGGCAACCGTCAGCGTCACGGATCCTCGGCTGGCGCCAAGCGCACGGGCCCACCGTTGAGGCACGTCATACGTCAGGGACACGTTGCGAATCTTGCCCCAGCCGGCCTTCATCAATCCCGCTGCCCCAAAGTTCCCGGTGGCGATGTGGGCGACGGCGATCGGATCCGTCCCCTCGACCGCGGCCTGGGAATTCGTGAAGAACACGTGCGCCCCCCCGACATTGCCGTCGTCGACGACGTGACCGCCCTGGAACTCGGCGATGCCGGCCAGTCTCCACCGCTTCCACGAGATATCGGCGCTCAGCGCGCTGAGCCAGGTCGGAATCGGGCTGCCGAAGTACACCAGCGGCGCTGTGGCGCACGGTACGACGCTCCCGTCGCCGCGGCTGAAGTCGGCGCCGCCCTCACACATGATGTTGGTCACCACACCGGGCGAGGTGAGCGTCGCGCTCACGATGCGCTTGAAGAAGAACGACCCGACGGGGTAGCCGGCGGCGTTGTAAGCCCCCGTCAACTGCCCAATGCCTGTATTCGGGATCGGGGTAGCCTGGCCCAGCACATTGATCTTGTTGCGGTTGGTGGCCAGTGTGCCCCGAAGGTTGACGCGCAACTCGCGCCGATTGATGGGGGAGCCCTGGAGTGCGAGCTCGAAGCCGCGATTGCTGAACTGGCCGATGTTGATGAACTGAAAGAAGGGAAACCCGCTCGATGGAGAGTTCGGCGCCGCGAAGATGCCGTCTCTGGTGAGCTTGTTGTAGTAGGTCACCTCGGCGGACAGACGATTATTGAAGAGACTCGCGTCGAAACCCGCTTCGATCTCGCGTGTGACTTCCGGCTTGAGATTGGGATTGCCGACGTTGAGCGGCGTGACCGTCGGCGTTCCCCCAGATCCCACTGAAGGACCATACGTCTGGACGGCGGCGAACGCGTTGGGCTGCTGGCCCGCCTTACCCCACGCACCGCGCAGCTTTACCGCCGACAGGATGCCGCCGCGGGGGAAGAACGATTCGTCGGAGAGCACCCACGAGGCGCTGAGCTTGGGGTAGACGACAAAGTCGTAGTTGACGCCGAACGCGCTGTTGTCATCCCCACGCAGCGCTCCGGTCAGGAAGAGTCGGTCGCGCAACCCGATCTGCTCCTGGACGTACGTGCCGAGAGTCTTGTTTTCGAGATTGAAGTCTGGGTCCTCAAATCCTTGGCGGATCCCACCGCCGCTGACGGTATTGACCCCGCGGATGGGAAACGCTCTGCCCGAGCCGGAGATTTGTGCGAACTTCTTCTGATAGTATTGGAGACCGGCTGAGGTCAGTGATTTCAGGCTGGGGCTGAGGTTCGCCGTGATGGTCGCCGAGTAGTCGGCCGTGACAAATGAGGACCGATCATTCTCGACGAATTTCTCGCCTTCGGGGATGCCGAACGCGGCATTGCTGCCGCGCGGGAAGTACAGCGACGATGATTCGTTCGTGAAGTCGCCGCCGAGCGTGAAGCGGTGATTGAGCCAGCCGTTCGGCCGGTGCGTGAACGTAACCGCCAGCCGGCTTCGGTCGACATTGTCCAGGCCTTCGATCTCCCTGAAGTCTTCCGGCGTCACGCCCGCCAGATAACCGCGCCCGGCATCGTTGGGCCCGAGCCCCGGGAAGATGCAAGAATTGTTCGGGCAGGCCCAGATCAGATACGTCGTCATCGGCTGGGTCGCCGAACCCGAACGGGTCTTCGACCGCGTGTATCCCAAACTCAGGTCGACTTTGAATTTGTCGCCCGCCAAATAGCTCAGGTTGGCGGTGCCGTTGAGCTTGTTCTGCCAGTTATAGGTCACAATCCCTTCGTCGTGGTCGTAGCCGCCACTGAAGAAGTAACGCACGGCGTCGGTCCCGCCTTGCACGGACATTGTGCCGCCTAAGGGCCTGCCGGTCGAAAACGGCGACCCGAACCCCCGGCGAATGTCGTTGTCGATCAGGTTGAGGTGCTGGACCACGCCGAGCGTGTCCCGGTAGTAGATGCCCTCATAGAGCTTGTCGGGGCTCGGCAAATAGTTGGCACCGGCGCGCAGCTCTGTGGACCAGGTCGGTGCGCCGGACGAGCCTCGCTTGGTGATGATCTGCAGGACACCATTCGAGGCTTCGGTGCCGTACAACGTCGCGGCCGATGGACCCTTGAGAACCTGGACCGCCTCGAGGTCATTGGGGTCGATGTCATTGATGCGCGACGGGGTGTCGCCACCGCCGGCGAACCCGATGCTGTTCGATCCCGCCGAGTTGTCGGCGCGGACGCCGTCGATGAAAATGATCGGCTCCGAGCTCAGGCTGAGGGAGCTGACGCCCCGAATCCGCGTGACGCCTCCGGTTCCCGTCTGTCCACTCGCGCGTTGGATCTGTAGACCCGGGACTGCGGTGGAGAGCGCGTCTTGAAGCGAATTGGTCGGGGTGGCCTGTTGCAGCTCGCTCATATTGAGGTTGCCTACCGCGTTGCCGAGCGCCCGCACTTGTGTGTTGCCGGCCTGGCCCGTGACGACGACTTCGTCCAGCCGGAGGGCGGTTCTGCTCAACTGAATCGCGATTGCGCTCTCGCCAACCGTCGCCGAACGCGTGACGGGCTGATATCCGATGCGGGTGACGATCAGCGTCACCGTCGGACCGGTGAGCCCGGCTAACGTGAACTGCCCGCGGCCACCGGTCCGTGACGTGACGGACATCCCCTCCACTCGGACCACCGCGTCACTGACGGGCTGACCGGTTATGGAGTCGCTGACGATGCCGCTCACCGAACCGCTTTGGGCCGCGGCGACGACGGGGAGCCCCACGAGCGTCAGGGCACTCAGCAGAAGCACCCTGTCGAATCGGGGACGGGACTGCGACGCGATAGCTCGAGGCATAGGCGGTGCTCCGATACAGGTGTGGTCGCGGTGGAGCCCTGAGGTGCAGCACTACTTGTATACAGCTTGGTGTACAGCGCTATACTACCCCCAGCCGGTGCCCCCGCAAGGGAGCCCAGAGGCCCCGCCGATAGCTTGCGTAACTCCTAGCCATTAACAATGTTGTTTCAAACCAGCCCCTGGATCGGCATGCCTGCACAACCAGCCCGATACACACCAGCTGCTGCGACCGATACGGTCGTCCACGACCTGCCTCCGATTCGCTTTGACGGACAACCCATAGAAATCCGACTCTCTCTGCGCCGCACCGAAGACGGTATCTGGCGTGGCCGCATCATGTTCGGCGCCGAGGGAACGGAAATGGAGCGCTCCAGCGCGGAGATCTTCTGCGCCGGGACGGAGCAGGATCTGTGGCAATCGGTGCGCGACCTGCGGGATCACCACCTGCGGGACCTGTACCGCTCGTTGCTGTGATGGCTGATCTGAAGGCCATGGCCAAACTGCGCCACGACCTTTCCAACCCCCTATCGGCGATACTCGCCGAGACTCAGCTGCTGCTCCTCGCGCCGGAGAAGTACGACGAGGAGACGCTGGCCGGGCTCAAGCAGATCGAGGACCTGGCGCGCAAGATGCGTCAGATGCTGCAAAGCCCCGAGTGAGCAAGCGGCATCGCCCTCGGTTTTGCCCCTCCACGGCGTGGTGGCCACCGCGCCGGTTGCGCATTGCCTTCCTTATTAGAGGGGTCTCTCGCCGCATGCGCCTACCGGTGACCCGCGTCATAGCGGTTCCGGTGGGACCCCGGTAGCTTCCCCCCCCTTCATCGGCGGGAGTCCCCGACGTTGGTTGGTCGCAGGTCCTTGCTCTTGAGTCTGAGTGGTTTGGTCTTGGCTTGCGCAGGCGGGCCACGGCCCATACCCGTCACACCCGCCGAAATCCCCGCCCTCACCACCCAGGCAGCGCAGCAACCCCGAAACGCCCAGATCCGCTTCCGTCTCGCCGCGGCCCTCATGGCTGCCGGGCGCTGCGACAGCGCCGTCGTCGTGGCGAACGCTGCCGAGGTGCTGTCGCCGGCTGAGGCGCTCGGTCCCATGGTCGTCGGCGGGTGTCAGCAGAAGGACGGCCGGTACGATCTGGCGTTCGCCACCTACAGCGAGTTCGCCAACAAATATCCGCAGGCTCGGGGCGTCGCAGCCGTCCGCGGGCTGGCGCAGCTCGCGCTCCGCACCCAGGCCACGCAGACGGCAAAGCTCGCCCTCGCGCGCGAGTCGACCCTGACCAGCCTCGGCCCGGAACCCGCGACGATTGCCGTGCTGCCCATGACGATCGCCGGCGACTCGAGCCTGCAACCGCTCTCGCGCGGGTTGGCCGAGCTGGTGTTGTCCGACCTGGCGATGGTCCGGAGTCTCCGCCTCCTCGAGCGCGTTCAAGTCGGTGCCCTGCTCGATGAGCTGAAGCTGAGTGCGAGCGGACGGGCCGATGCCAGCACTGCCGCCCGCGTCGGGCGTCTGTTGCGCGCCGAACGGATGATCCAGGGCGTCGCGGCGATCACGCAAAACGGCCCGGTCCGCATGTCGGCGACGGTGGTGCGCGGCGACGGGAGCGTTCGGTCGGGCGCCCAGGCGAACGGCACATTCAAGCAGCTGCTCGATCTCGAGAAGCAGCTCGTCTTCGGTCTCGCGTCGGAGCTCGGGATTCAGCTGACGGAGGGGGAGCGGCAACGCATCCTGCGCCAGGGCACGAAGAACCTCGCCGCCTTCCTTGCCTACAGCAAAGGGCTCGAAGCGCTCGATCGCGGCGACTATCGCGCCGCGGGTGGGGCCTTCGCGCAGGCGGTGCACGCCGATCCCTCGTTCCAGCAAGCCCATCAGCAGCAGCAGGCGGCTGAAGCCGCCCCGGTGGTACAGGCGAGCCCCGGTGACTTGGTGACCGTCATCAGGACAGTCGATCAGCTCACGTTGCCGGTTGAACCGGCTGCCGAAGGCGCGCTGAAGCAGGGCACGCTCGACGTATCTGCGACGATCGGCGACGTGACGGGCCAGACCGGAATCAACAGCGTGTTGAGCAACCCGACACCTGAGAGCCAGGGCATCTCGAGTGTCGTGCAGGCGTCGGGCATCCTCCGCATCATCTTCCGCCTGCCGTGACGATTCCGCGCACGCGCTTGCTGCCGGCATTGGTGTTGATGCCGGGACTGCTCGCCGCCCAGGCCGCGACCACGGCGGCACGTACCGGCGTCATTTTCGAATCCTACAGCTTCGGTTCCGGGCTCGCGTTCAACCGCATCAGTGAACTGACGATTCCGATCGGCGTTACGCAGCGCGTCGGCGGCCGCGTCGTGATCGACGTCAGCACCGCGTTTGCGAGCGCGTCCGTCAGCGAGGCAGGTGGGGGAAGCGGCGAGATCACGCACTCGGGGTTTGTCGACACCGATCTGCGCGCCACGGTCAACGCGATTCCCGGCAAGCTGGTGTTCAGTCTCGTCGGCACCATCCCGACGGGTGCCACCACGGTTTCCAGTGCGACTATCCCCCTGTTCGGTGCCACGGGCACTGGTCTTTTTGGATTCACGACGCCCAGCTTCGGATCTGGCGGCGGTATTTCAGCAGGATTCGCATCGGCGTTCAAGATGGGGCAGAACTGGGCGGTCGGAACCGGCGCGAGCTACCACTACGGGACGAGCTACGTGCCCGTCGAGGGCGGTGCCGAAATGAGCCCGGGCGGGGAAATCCGCGGGCGTGTGGGGATCGAGGGTCCATTCGGCGGCGGTAAATACTTTCGGGGCGCGCTCGTCTACACCACTACGGGCGGTAACGATCTCGGCGCGGGCCGTGAGAGCGGCATCGGCGACCGAATCCTCGGGTACGCCGCGCTAAGCACGGCGGCCGGCAATTCCCAGTTGTCGCTCTACGGATGGGAGATGCGGCGCTTCGGTGTACGCAACGTCGACACCACGACGGTGCCTGTCCCGCGCGGGAACGTGCTCGCTCTGGGCGCGCGGCTCGATCGTCCCATGGGTCCCAAAGCGACGCTGTCCCCGTTGCTCGAGTTCCGCCACGAGCTGACGGGGCCGGCGCAACGCATGGAGCTGCTCGGGTATTTGGTGCGCGCGGGCACGGACCTGCGCTATCGCTTGAGCGATCGGGCGACCGGAGTGCTCCAGGCACAACTCGCGTTCGGCACGCTGCACGATGAAGGCGCGAGCGTCTCGATCGTCGGTCCGCGACTCGGTGTCCTGATCGAGTGGGCGCGGTAAGCCCTCACCGGAAGCTGGATTCTGCAGGGCCCCCCGCGGAATTGAGATAGGCGTAGCCATTGCTGAAATAGAGGACGAGAAGAACGGCCGTCGCGGCGCTCACGCCGTACTTCCAGATCGGTGCCGCAGCCGATGCCGACAGCAGACCTTCGATCGTTCCGGCAATCGCGAGCAGCGTCACGACGGCGCCGATCATTCCCGCCGCGATTCGTCCCTCGAGGACCAACGCATCCTTCCGGGTACGATCGCCCGGGGCGATCATCGCCTTCGCGAGACGAAACCCGGCCCCCGCCGAGATGAAAATGGCGGTCAATTCCAGGATCCCGTGCCCGAGGATGAAGGTCAGCAGGTACCGCGCCGCATCGTAGTTCTGAAACAGCCCCAGAGCGAGGCCCAGCATCATCCCGTTCGTGTACAGAAGCCAGGCGGTGAGCAAACCACCCGTGACGCCGCCGACGAAAGCCACGAATGAAATGCCGATGTTGTTCTGGATGATGAACGCCGCCATCTCGGGACGATTTTCCTTGCTGGTCTCGGCGTAACCCCGGCCCTCCGTCAGGTTCTCCGCTGCCGCCTCGGCACGCGCAACCATTCCGGGCATCAACTCCTCCCCAAGCTCGGGCCGCTCGCGGATCATCACATAGCCGATGCCGGCGGGGACGGAGAACAGCAGGAAGGCGAGGAGTACGTACCGCCATGACTGGACGACGGCGGCGGGAAAATCGCGCAGAAGGTAGTGCGGGAGTGGCGTGCGGTCCTTGCCGCGCGCGCGGTACAGCGCGTTGTGCCCGGCGGTCACGACTCGCTCGAGGTAGGTGATGACTCGCGGATCGACTTGATACGTACGGGCACGCGCCAGATCGGCGGCCACTTCGCGGTATTGGGCCGCGAACGCGGGAATCTCCCCCGGCGCCAGCGCCCCGACTCCAGACCGCTCCATCCGGAGCGCCGTCGAGCGAAATGCCTCCCAGGCGTTCCGTTTCTTCTGCACGAAACGCTCGGCGGGGATGGTGATGCGGCCGGCCGCACCGGCCTTGGCGCGCGGGGCAAACCGGCTGCGGCGCTTGCGCTGTTCGTCAGCGAAGACGGCAACCAGATAGGCCTGCAGGTCCCCGGTGCGGCGCGGGATGCGCGGCTCAAAGCGGCGCACGAGATCCGTGGTGATACGCACCTGGACCTCCGGCGTCAGATCGTTGATCCTGGCCAGGAATCGATCCAGGAGACGGAACTCTTCCTCAGCAAGCTCCGGCGGGCCCGCCTCGATGGGTTCGGCGACGGTTTCCTCGGCAACCGGCAGCGTCGCGCCCAGGCTCCAGTCGGTGGGATGATCGCGCACGACGATGGTACCGGCAGCCATGTCCCCCGGGCGTTTGTTGCTCGGGTGGAGGAACATTGAGAGCAGGGCAGGGGCTACCGGGATCGGTGCGTAGCAGTCGATGAACCGGACCAGGTTCCGCACGACCGCGGCCTGCGGGGTGATCGACCGGCCCGTATCCATGACCACGCGGATGCCCAGTGCCTGCTTCCCGGGCGTGCGGCCGCCGTTCAGCGCCTCGAACAGCGTGAAGTAGCCCCAGACGAAACAGAACGAGAGGAGAATCATCACCGCGCTCAGCCAGCTCCGGGCCACGCTGCCGGAAGCCAGCGTGTCGCCGATCGCCCCACCGCCGATCACGACCACCAGGAGTGCCAGGACCAGAAACAGGATGTCGAGCAGGCCGGCGGCCATCCGCGATCCGACCCCGGCCAGTTCGAACTGGACCTCTACATGCTCCGGCGTTTCAACGCCGTGGTGCTGGCGGAGATCGAGGTCTCGCGCGGACGCGGCCATGTACTCATCTTACCGCGTGTCCCCTCGCGGAGCGACCCATTAATACGAACCTCAGGCCCATGCGGCTGGGCGAGATTCTGGACGGAAGCTTCAACATCTACCGGCGTCACTTCGGCCTGTTCATGCGGCTGAGTCTGATCCTGGTGTGGCTCCCGGCCGCTGCCGTCATCTACCTGAATCTGCGGTTTAGCCGCAACCCGCTCGAGCTCCTCAACCTGTTCGAGCAGAACATTGCGAAAAGCATCGGGATCGCCATGCTGCTGCTGGTCGTCTGGACTGCCTGTGGCTTGCTGCTCAAGGCAGGGACGATCCGGGTGATCTCCGACTCGTATCTGGGCCGCGAGCCGGAGCTGGGCTCGTCCCTGCGATTCGGCGTAAACAAGATCATTCCGCTGCTGCTCGTCGCTCTCAGCAAGACGCTGCTGATCATTCTGCTCTATGTGGTCGCGGTGCTCGCGGTCATACTGCTCTATTTCGTGGGCAAGATCCTCGGGGCGGGTGTGGCTGGACTGATGGCGTTTCTGGGCAGCGTCGCTGCTGTGTGGTTCGTGATCTGGGTAGTCTGTGCATACGGGGTGACGACTCCAATCGTCGTGCTCGAAGACCTCCCCAGCTCGTTCGACGCCTTTGGTCGCTCCTGGGAATTGACCCGTGGCGCGCGGGGGAAGATTGCCGGTACCGTGATCGTCACGTGGTTGATTTCCCAATTCCTGCCGGGGATCGTGATCACCGGCATCAGTGGCGCCGTCGGAGCCGCGGGCAACCAATCACTGCAACCGCTCTTCGTCGTGATCTCGTCGCTGCTGTCGATTGTTTTGGCGCCGATCCTACCCTGCGCACTTACGCTGCTCTACTACGATCTGCGTGTCCGGCGCGAGGCCTTCGATATTCAGGTCCTGGCCGAGCAATTGGGGACGGGGACGGGGATACACTGACCGAAGCCTTCGTCCAGGTTCCGTCCGACTCGCTGCGGCGCGTGATCGGTCAGGTTTTTGCGCGCTCCGAGTTTCAATGGACCGAGCAGCGGCGCATGGTGTCCTGGCTCGCACGCCAGTGGCAGAACGTGATCGATTGGCTGGATCGCCTCGCCGCGCAACATCCAATCGGCTTCGATATCGGTCTCGCGCTCGTCGTCGTGGCCCTCGTCGCATTGCTGGTGCACTTCGGGTACGTCATGTGGCGGATCGTGCGGCCCGCCGCGCGAACCGGACAGACCAGACCAGCCGTCGGCGCGCCGGTGATCGCCACGGCAGTCGGATTCCACGCCAATTGGGTCCGCGAGGGCCGCACGGGCTGGCTGGTGGCGCCGCACGCTCCAGTCGCGCTGGCGGCACGCATGGCCCACGATCTGAATAACATGCTGATGATCGTCAACGGCTATGGCGAGGAGCTGCTGCGATCGCTGGGCGATGCCAGCCCGCTGCGTGGAGACATGCAGGAGATCCTTGAGGCTACCGGGCGGGTGGGAGCGCTCACAACACGTTTAGTGGAGTTCACCAAACCTCCGGCGGTGGCGCCGTCCGTCGTGGACTTGGCGAAGCTGTTGCCCGAATGGGAAAGCGGACTGCGTGAACGGCTCGGCCCCGGAATCGACTTCGAGGTGCGGCATCCCGATCATCCCGTGCCCGCTCGAGCCGCCGCGGCTCAGCTCGAACGCCTGATCGCCCTCCTGGCCGGTCACGCGCATGAGGCCATGCGCGGGGCGGGCCGCATTGTCTTGAGCGCCTCCA
>Ga0137418_10002151_pt1 | contig 18087 bp, 17 predicted proteins | sample CZODoug3_1_2_16f_FD_122242 | JGI IMG/M metagenome (GOLD analysis project Ga0137418, IMG submission 122242) | Vadose zone soil fungal communities from Angelo Coast Range Reserve, California, USA - CZODoug3_1_2_16fungal (Hybrid Assembly) | ecosystem: Environmental > Terrestrial > Soil > Vadose... | reverse complement strand
AAAAGCGGCGCCTCAGGCGGCCGCAAACACGAAACGGGGAGGGGGAGAAACCGGTTCAAGGGAACGCGGAAAATCGAATGGCCTGGCCAACTCAATCGGCGACGTGATGGCCGTCACCGTTGCTGTTGCCATCGGTGCAGGCAGCACAAAGGCAATCGAAGTGAGCAACGAGCCGTCGGAATCGTGGCAGCAAGACATCGCGCAAGCTATCATTCCCGGCATGTCGTGTCCGCAATCCATGTGATTGGCTGGCGCAATGGGAGCCTTCTGATGATGGTGCGCGGCGATTGGGCACTGCCCGGTCGTGCAGCACGCGGATTGATACGCCGTCCACGCCGCGCCCCCCAGTGGCGCGTATAGCAAAATCACCACCAGCAGGCAGATGCTTGCGGAAATCGAGCGCCGCCGCTTGTGAAGTGCGCTTTTCATTTCGTCGTGCTCAAACTCTATCGTCAGACACTATAGCGTTAAACGCCATAGTTCGCAAGCCTTAAGAAATCGGCTGCATCCCAGCCAATTCATTCTACGACAGGTATTCCTGTTTTTCACAGCAGGCCTGCCGAATTGGTGGTGGCCGATGCCAACTTTGGCGACCCTCGCCATCTTGACTTGGGTTGCCGGGCGTCGCAAACTCGATTCATGGCTCACAGCTACATTCGATTCGATTTTGGCACCGACGAGGAAAAAGCCCAGCAGGCCCGCCACAAGCTGGATGGCTGGAGACAAGCCTTCCGCCTAGACAAAAAGCTCCAGTACAAAGTAGACCGTCCCGAAAGCGCGCCAGCCGCGGCCGATTCCAAGCCCGAACCCGCCGCGCCATCGGCTCCCCTCGAAAAATCCAAAGCCAAACCAGCGGAAAAGGCTAAGGGCAAGGCCGCATCCGCTAAATCAAGCGCGCCGCCAGCCGAAAAACCCGCGGCGCCCAACGGAAAAGTCAGCCTGCTCATCCGCCTGTATTTTTCTTCGCACGAAAAGCTTTCCGAGCAGCGCTGGCTGGACCGTATCCCCTCCGAAGAACCGTTTAAGAGCGCTTCATCCAAAGTCGTTCATCACAATGATCCGGAATTCGCATCGACGGACAAGCAATTCGAGACGCTGGAATAAAATGACGCTGGTATACGTTTTCTGGATTGGTGATTTCGAGGCCAAATTGGCTGTAAAGCTGGCGGTACAGGCATTAGCCCAAAGCACCAATTTGGGCTGAGATTGGCGGAAATCCGCTATAATTGAATTCCGCAGAGACGCAATTCTGAATTCCGACTCGAGGGCAGAACGAATGGCGCTACAAACCCGCGTCAAACTGGCAAAGCTTGACGCCCCCAAGGTTCACGGCCTCGATCACGAAACCCTGATCCGCATTTACCGTGCGATGTTCCTTTCGCGCCGGCTCGACGACCGCGAAATCCAGCTGAAGCGCCAGAACAAAATCTATTTCCAGATCTCCAGTGCCGGCCACGAAGGCGTTTGCGCCGCCATGGGTCTCTTCCTACGCCCTGGAGTCGACTGGATTTATCCCTATTACCGCGACCGCGCTCTCTGCCTCATGCTTGGCGTAACCCCTCTGGAGATGCTTCTTGCCGCAGTAGGTGCTAAGGACGACCCCAGCTCCGGTGGCCGCCAGATGCCATCCCATTGGGGCCAGCCCAAATTGAACATCGTCAGCAAATCCTCCTGCACCGGCACGCAGTTCGTGCAAGCCGTAGGCGCAGCCGAGGCCACTCTTTATTACCAAGGCCGCCCCAAGGCCCTCGCTCAAGCCAAAAAAGCCCCGCTCGGCGAGCACGTTCACCATGAGAACGACGAAATTGTGTACGTCTCCAGTGGAGACGGCGCCACCAGCGAAGGCGAATTTTGGGAATCCCTCAACGTCGCCTGCGCCAAGAAACTTCCTCTCCTGTATCTGATCGAAGACAACGGTTACGCCATTTCCGTGCCTGTAGAAGTCCAGACCGCTGGCGGCAGCATTTCGAAACTCATGCGTGGTTTTCCTGGCCTTCACGTTGCCGAATGCGATGGCACCAATCCCATCGAAAGCTACTCCGTCTGCAAGGATGCAGTGCAATATTGCCGCGAACGCCGTGGCCCCGCACTGATCCACGCCCACGTCACGCGCCCCTATTCCCACTCGCTATCCGACGACGAAAAGCTCTACAAGTCCGCCGACGAACGCGAAGAAGAAGCGCGCCGCGATCCAATTTCAAAATTTGCCCTCTTCCTGGTGCGCGAAGGCATCCTCGACCAGAAGCAGATCGAAAGCCTCGAAGCGGGAATCGATACGGAAGTTCGCGAAGCCGCCGACCAGGCTCTCGCCGCCGAAGAGCCTTCCGTCGAGTCCATCCAACTCAATGTGTATTCGCCGGACATCGACCCGAAATCCACCGCGTTCGAAGCCGAGCCCAAATTGCACGGCGCGCCAAAAACCATGGTCGAAATGGTCGCCGCCACGCTCTCCGACGAAATGGCCCGCGACGAGCGCATCACCATCTTCGGTGAAGACGTCGCCGATGCCAGCCGCGAAGACCACCTCAAGCTCGTCAAGGGCAAAGGCGGCGTCTTCAAAGCCACCTCCGGCTTGCAGCGCAAGTTCGGCAGCGACCGCGTCTTCAATACTCCGCTCGCGGAGGCCAGCATCGTCGGCCGCGCCTTGGGAATGGCTACCCGCGGGCTAAAGCCCGTCGCGGAAATCCAGTTCTTCGACTACATCTGGCCTGCCATGATGCAGATTCGCGATGAGCTTTGCGTGATGCGCTGGCGTTCGAATGGCGCATTCAAAGCGCCGGTAGTTCTGCGCGTGCCCATCGGCGGCTACCTCACCGGCGGCGGCGTCTATCACAGCCAGAGTGGCGAATCGATTTTCACCCATTGCCCCGGCCTTCGCGTGGTAATGCCTTCCACGGCGCTGGACGTCGCCGGTCTTTTGCGCACCGCCATCCGCTGCGACGACCCAGTGATGTTCCTCGAGCACAAACATCTCTACCGTCAGCCGTACAACCGCTCGGAGAATCCCGGTCCCGATTTTACGATTCCCTTTGGCAAGGCCCGCACGGTCAAAGAGGGCAGCGACCTCAGCATCATCACCTACGGGGCCCTGGTGCATCGCGCGGAAGTCGCCGCCGCCCAGTTCGAGCGTGAGGGCATCTCCGTTGAAATCGTCGACCTGCGCTCTCTATCGCCCTACGATTGGGAAGCCATTGCTGCCACCGTTCGAAAGACCCACCGCGTCATCGTGGCGTACGAAGACACCTTAAGCTGGGGCTACGGTGCGGAAATCGCCGCCCGCATCGCCGACGAGCTTTTCGATGAACTGGACGCCCCGGTCCGCCGCGTCGCCGCCATGGACACCTTCTGTGCTTACCAGCCCAAGCTGGAAGACGCCATCCTTCCCCAGACTAGCCACATCACCGCGGCCGTCAAACAGCTTCTGGACTATTGAGTCGATTAGACTTACCCTATTCCGCGAAGGAAACTTTTTCGACACCTTTTACGTAATTACAGTATGGGGAGCTAGGTCCAATTGCTCTGTGGGGGTGACCAATGACTTGCGCAACCTGCCAGAAAGACATCGCCGCCGGTTCGAAGTTTTGCTATAGCTGCGGAGCAAAGCAGCCGGAGACTCCTGCTGCAGCACCGTCTCCCGCATACTACACCCCGCGGAAAAGATTTGTGCGCTCGACCAACGACAGAAAAGTCGCCGGCGTCTGCGCTGGAGTAGCCGATTATTTCGACATGGATCCGACTCTCGTTCGAATCCTGTGGGCGCTCGCGACTCTGATCCCCGGTCCCAACGTTCTCGCTTACATCGTTATTTGGATTGCGGCAGACGAGGGCCCAACGGGGATGGCCAGCACCTCGGCCACCGCTGTTTCCTAGGTTTTCACTAGAGAATTAGTGTTCGCAGCTCAGGCGCTCGCAGCCCTGCTCTTGACGCGCACGTCTGACGGGGCTCTGAAATTCCAATGCTTATGATTTAGGTTCACCGTTACAACGTCCTCGGGCGAGAACGGAATCTCTTTATGCCCCCGCACCTCTATGACGCATCCTTCGCTTATGACCACCTGATCGAAAACTCTTTGATCCTTGAGTTCCACAGAGACAACCTGATATCCAATACCTGTCTCTTTCGTGCTCTTCAGATGTTCTGCACACCCACAAGGAATGGGTACCAACCGTTTCATCGCAATCCTCCAACCTAAGAAAGTAATAGAGCGGGAACGGCATCCTACGATACCGCGAAGGCGCTGTCTACCGTGGCAGGGACGAAGAATAAGCGAACATACTTCAAACATCGTTCGATGCGCCTTCTTGGGTTTTTGATACCCAGTTCTCCTTAGCTGATAGCGGCTTCCTCTTGGGAAACTGGCCGCTTCGCGTTTCTAAAACGAAGGCTCACTTGGCGAACTTCGAGTATCTTGGCGGCCGCGAACCACCGCCGCCCTCAAACAGGGGGTGGTCGAGAGAGACGAGCCCCGCGCCGACGGTGGCCAGCGCCAAGCTCCCGGCCAGCACCGCAAGGGGGAATTCGTAATCATGAACCGCGTAGATTCCGCCGACGCTGTGAACTTTCCAGATCGCTACCACCATTTCCATAGCCAGCACCAGCGCCGCTCCCCGCGTGAAGAGCCCCAGGACCAGCAAAACGCCCCCAAAAACCTCCAGCACTCCCGAAACGTACACAAAATAGCCGGGTAGCCCATGCTGTACGAAAAAGCCCTGCATTCCCGCGCCCGAGTGCGCCAGTTTCGGATAGCCGTGCGTGAAGAAAATCAGCCCGAGAGACAGGCGGAGCGCCAGCAACCCCAGCGGCTGTAGGGAATTGAGAGACTTCATGAAAAATCCTCCGCGATTCGGTGCAAGAGCCCTGCTCGATGCAATCGTTGGATTCAAATGCTTCGCGATTTTAGCAGAAAAGCATACTCCTCACCGGCGCCCGCGTCCCCATCTGCGTTTCAGGTACAATCTCTACCGAACCTCGAAGAGCAGCGGAGAACCATGAAGAAGCCGGAAACGATGGGTGTCGTTGGCGCCGGAGGCGACGCGCGGGCATGAAGAGGAGACTCCTCATTGCCGTGCCGCTGCTGGCCCTGGTGGGCTTGGCCGCTTGGATGCTCCGCCCCAGGCGTGAAACGCTGGGCGAAGCTTTCGTCAGCGAAAAAGCCGCACCGCTCCTGAGCAGCATCGCGCAAGTCCGCGAACAGATCGGCATGCTGCACTACGGTGAGCGTGTCGGCATCGTCGGCAAGCGCAATGACTACGTAAAGGTGCGCACCAACTCGGGCACGGTGGGCTGGGTCGAGAGCCGGCAGCTGATGGAGCCGGCCCTGTGGCAGCGCAGCATCAAGTTGCTGGAGCAGACTCGAGGAATGCCGGCGCAGGCGCGTGGGCGCACTAAAGTCTCCACCAATTTGCGCGTCCAGCCTGGGCGAACGGAACCTCGCCTCTATCAATTTGGTCGAAACGTCTCCGTCGAGATCGTCGGACGTGCCGTGGCCGATTGGGCTCAGGTCACCGACGAGAAGGACTCTTCCAACGAGTCACAGGAAGCCAAAAAGGAAGACTGGTTTCTGATCCGTGGCATCGCCACGCGGCCGCCAGGCGAAGCCGCCGCACGCGCTGCCGAATCCACAAACACCACGCAGCCCGGAGATCAGACCGCGCCGATTGCCGGCTGGGTCGTCGCGCGTTTTGTGGAGCTGGATTTGCCGGATCCCGTGCGCGAAGGAGCCTCTTCCGCAAATATCCGTCCACTCGCTTGGTTTGAATTGAATCGCGTGAGCGACCCGTCGGGCGACAAGCCGCAGTACCTTGTGGCCGCATCCCGCGGGCCCGAAGGCCAAGTCTGCGACTTTACGGCACTGCGCGTTTATACCTGGTACGTCAAGAAAAGCCGCTATGAAACCGCATTCATCGAAAATAACCTGTGCGGTCGTCTGCCGGTTCGAATGGACAAAGGGCCCAAGGGCGAACCCCAATTTCGCTTCCAGGTGATGGACGGCAAAGAAGAACGCGTTTACCGTTTGATTCAGACCGTTGTTCGACGGATTCGCGAACCGGGTGAGGCTCCCGGAAAACGCAGTTCAGTAAAGCCGGCAAAGCCAACGGCCAAGTAATCGTTGGAAGCACCATGATTCGGATTTCAATACTGCAGCCGGCTGGGTAGCACAGTTGTTGAGAATCCACTCGCACTTCGAGGGCAATGAAATAAGGCGGAGATTGAGACGATGACGCTGCATATCAGCGAGGCGGAAGTGCGGTCGGTGTTAACGATGCCACTGACGGTGGAAGCCGTGGAAGAGATTTCCCGTAAGCAAGCTACTGGAGAAGTTGTCGTTCACCCGCGCAGGCGCTTCGAATTGCCCGGCGGCGGTTTTTTTCACTACATGGCCGCGGCCGATTTCTCGCTCGGCTTCATCGCCATGAAACAGTACACCTACGTCCGCGGCAAGCTGCGCTTTCTTGTCCCGCTCTACGAAATGGCCACCGGCGATTTGCTCGCGCTGATTGAAGCGGATTACATGGGGCAGCAGCGGACCGGGGCGGCCTCTGGCGTAGCCACGAAATTTCTGGCGCGCAAGGATTCTCGCGTCGCGGCGATCATTGGCACTGGTGGGCAGGCGAAAACCCAGCTGGAAGCCGTTGCCGCCGTCCGAAAGCTGGAATCCGCGCGGGCCTTTGGCCGCGACGCGGCGAAGCGTGAAAAGTTCTGCGCGGAAATGTCCGGACGGCTTGGCATTCCCGTGCTCTCCTGTGCCTCCGCGGCCGAGGCGGTGCGCGGCGCGGACATCGTCTCTACCGCCACAACTGCCTCGCAGCCCGTTGTGAATGGCGCAGATCTATCGCCGGGCGCGCACATCAATGCCATTGGCGCCAATCATGCGCACAAGCGGGAACTGGACGATGAAGCTGTCGCCAGCGCCGACATCATCGTCGTGGATTCCGTCGAGCAGTCGCGGCAGGAAGCGGGCGATTTGATCATCGCTTTCCACGGCGATGAAATTTGCTGGACCGGAGTAAAAAAGCTTTCTGAAATCGTTTCCGGCAAAGCCAGCGGCAGGACCAGCGATACGGAAGTCACGCTTTTCAAATCGAACGGGATTGCCTCCTGGGATCTCGCCGCGGCGATGAAAGTTTACGCCATGGCGCGCGAAAAAGGGCTTGGCCGGGAATTGCCGCTCTGGAGCGGAGGATAAACAGCTGGTGGCGGTCTGGCTGCAGATGTCGAAAAGCACTCTCTTCCTTTCAGCGGTCGGTAGTAAAATCAAAGGGCATAGTAAGCTGGCGTAATGCGAACACTTCCCGACCATCTCCGCAAAGGCATGAAGCTGGTAATCGTCGGCTGCAATCCGAGCGAATCCTCCGTTCGGGTGGGCCATTATTATGCCGGCCGTGGAAATGAATTCTGGCCCATGCTGTACGAGAGCGGAGTTGTTCCGGAGCCCTTCGATTATCACGACGACAAGCGTGTGATTGAATTCGGCGTCGGGCTCACCGACCTGGTGAAGCGTCCGACGAAAGGCATCGACGAGCTTAAGCGCGAAGACTACGCCGAAGGCCGCATCGTGCTCTCGCAAAAACTCGAGGAATTCGCTCCCCATGTCGTTGCGTTTAACGGAAAACTGACCTACGAACAATTCTCGCAACGCAAATGCAAATTCGGCATTCAGAAAGAGCCCCTCTACGGCGCGCGAGTGTACGTTTTGCCTTCCACCAGCGGCGCGAATGCCACCGGCCGGAGCGAGAAGTTGCGGCATTTTCGTAAACTGGCGCAGCTCGTTGCGCGCATCGGCAAGGAACACGAAACCAGAAATCACTGAACGGAGTTTCCCGTGAGCAATACTCCCCAACTCGCACCCGGCGGGCCAGTCCTCCTCGAAGCCCAGCACGAAGGTATCGCCACGCTGGTGATGAATCGCCCCGACCGTTTAAATGCTTTGAACAACGAACTAGCCATCGCCGTAAACGACGCGCTCGGCCGCCTCGCCGAAGATCAAAGCGTCAACGTGGTTGTAATTACCGGTGCAGGGCGCGCTTTTTGCGCGGGCGGAGACCTCGGCGCGCTGGGGAAAGGCCGCCAGACTGGCGCGACGCACGAGCTCGAGCCGCTGCTGCGGGCAGGCATGCAAATGGTTTTAAAGATGCGCACCATGCCTCAGCCTGTGATTGCAGCCGTAAATGGAGCTGCTGCGGGCGCCGGGATGAACATTGCACTAGCTGCGGATATTCGAATAGCTGCGGAAGAAGCAACCTTCGGACAGAATTTTGCAAAGGTCGGATTATTTCCCGACTATGGAGGGACGTTTTTTCTGCCACAACTCGTCGGACCTTCCAAGGCGGCTGAGCTCTTCTACACCGGCGACATGATTGACGCGAAAACTGCTCTGGCACTCGGTCTCGTTAATCAAGTAGTTCCGGCGACGCAACTTGAAGCGACAGTGAAGACACTTGCGCAAAAAATTGCCCAAGGTCCGTCGCTGCCGATCCGGGCGGCGAAGAAAGCACTCTTTGCCAGCGGAGAGAAGGAACTCTCCAAGGCTCTCGACAATGAAGTCCGCGAACAGATTCGTTGTTACCTGTCGGATGATTGCAACGAGGGGATTCGAGCTTTTTTTGAGAAGCGGCTTCCAAAATTTCAGGGAAAGTAGTTCCGCGCCTTCAACCCCGCGAAGATCGTAGTTACCGGCCCGAAGCGGCGCAGTTGCGGATTGAGAAGCGCCCATAAGTTTGGAAAGGAAGATCGATGGACGAATTGGAAATCACGCCGGTGGATGTAAAAGTGCGCTTGGACCGCGGAGAAAAGTTGGTCCTCATCGATGTGCGCGAGCCTTGGGAGCATCAGCTTTGCCGGATCGAAGGTGCGCAGCTGGTGCCGCTTGGTTCGCTGGCGGCGAGCCTGCAGACTCTTCCGGATGTGGATGAGGTGATTTGCTATTGCCATCACGGGATGCGGAGTCTGGATGCGGCGGCGTGGTTGCGCTTTCAAGGAATCGAAAAAGCGAAATCTTTGACTGGCGGAATCGAGCGCTGGTCGGTCGAAATCGACCCGAAAGTTCCCCGGTATTAAACAAGGAATGAGCTTGCCAAAAGCGACGATTAAATTTCTGCAAAAGCCGACATGAACGACGTGCCGCAAAGCAAGAGGTCTCTTGCTGGAACTAGGCGCGGAACTGGAATCACGCGATTTGGATAAAGAACGATTGACCGAAGCCGAACTCGACGAATTGATCGGGGAGCGCGATCACAAAGATTTTCTGAACACGCGCAACGAGCTCTTTCGCACGCGGAAAATGAAGGAGCATCCGCCGTCGCGTTCCGAGGCCATCAAACTAATGGCCAAGGAACCGAATCTCATTCGCAGGCCGGTGGCGCTTCAAGGATCGAAAATGGTGCTCGGTTTCGATGAAGAGGCTTACGCGGAACTTTTTAAATGATGTTGTCTCGATGACGAGCAGCGGCCCGCCTCAGAAGGCGGCCCCTACAAGAGAAAGCATTGTCGCACGGAAAGAACGGATTGAATCCAACATGAGCTCACTCGCAGAGAAAATTAAAATTCAGCAAGGCGACCTGACGGAGATGGATGTGGACGCCATCGTCAATGCGGCGAACAACGACCTGGTGCTGGGCGCCGGAGTTGCAGGAGCCATTCGCCGCAAGGGCGGAGAAGAAATCCAGCGCGAGTGCGAAGCGATCGGCAGCATCCCGGTCGGTTATGCGGCCATTACTTCCGGCGGAAAACTGAAGGCCCGATTCGTGATTCATGCGGCCAGCATGCAGCTGGGCGGCAAGACGAATGCGGATTCGTTGCGGCATTCCGTCGCACATTCCTTGCGGATCGCGAATGAGCGCGGGCTGAAAACGATTGCGTTTCCCGCGGTCGGCACGGGCATCGCGGGATTTCCTTTGAAAGACTGCGCGGAAATCATGCTGCGCGAAACGGCCACAAATTTGCGAGGCGAGAGTTCTCTCGAAACGGTTTATTTCGTTCTTTTCGACGAAGCGGCGCAGGGGATTTTTGAGCGCGCCTGGAGAAAAATTCAAGCGGAACCCGTTGCCGAGGCTGCAGGAGCCGAGGGCGCGTGACGCCGCTGACGGAATTACTTGCCGACAGGATTCGCCGATTCGGCCCGCTCACGTTCGCGGATTACATGCGCGAATGCCTCTACCATCCGGTGCACGGGTATTACAGCAAAGCGGAATCCCAGCGTTTCGCTGATTACTACACGAGTGTCGACGTGCATCCGATCTTTGCTCGCCTGCTAGCTCGGCAGTTTGCGGAGATGTGGGAAAGCCTCGGCCGGCCGGCGGAATTCATGCTGGTGGAAGCAGGCGCGGGCGTCGGGCGCTTCGCCGCACAGCTACTCGATTTTTGCGAAGCGAAGCTTCCAGAGTTTTATCGCGCTCTCCGCTATATTGCCGTTGAGAGATCCGCTGCGCGCCGCGAACAGGCGACGATCGCGGCGAAGCGCCACGCGGTTGCAGGGCGTTTCACAGCTTCGGCTGAAGTTCCAGCGCGCATCCCCGCTGGGTGCTTCTTTTCCAATGAACTTGTGGATGCGCTGCCGGTGCATCGCGTGGTGATGGATGGCGGCGCGAAGAAAGAAATTCTCGTCGACTTCCGCGACGGACGATTCGTGGATTTTGTGGCGCCCGTCTCTACTTGCGCGATCACCGAATACTTCGCGGCGCAAGGCATTACGCTGTGCGAAGGGCAGCACGCAGAAGCTGGACTCGAAGCGTGCGACTGGATCACCGAAATTGGGCGCCGGCTGGCACACGGATACGTGCTGACAATCGACTACGGGCATCCGGCGAGCGATCTCTTTGACGATCGCCACATGCGCGGGACGCTGCTCGCGTATCAGAATCATCGAGTCAGCGAAGAGTTTTATGCGGCGCCGGGGGAGCAGGATTTGACCGCGCACGTGAATTTCTCGGCGCTCGAATCCTGGGGAAAACGGTCCGGCCTGGAGACCGCCGGATTCACCTCACAGACAGCCTTTCTGCTGGCGCTGGGGCAGGGAAATGAATTTGCCGACCTCTACGATGAAGGGCAAACCGAAGCGGAGCGCACGAAAGCCCGGCTGCAGCTCAAGACGCTGATCCACCCCGAAGGGATGGGAGAGCGGTTTCAGGTCCTGGTGCAGGGAAAAGACGTTGCAGCGTCGCCATTGACTGGTTTGGCTGGCTTCGCCTGAAGTTGCCGCTTTAGCGCCTGGCCGACGCCGCTGGTCAGTACCCATTCTCCGGGAGTTCTAGTTAACCATAACCGGGTACCCCACCCCCTGTTTTTCATTAAGTGTTGATTCTAAAGGGACTTTAAGTTGTTTTAGAATCAACACTTATGGAAGTGTTGATTCTAAAAGTAGTTAGAGGCGTGTTTTTGGCGCATTTTTACAGGTGTTGATTCTAAAAGATTAACTGGGCTCGTGCTTCCGGAGCACGATTGAGCAAAGCGAAACGCAATCACTAGGTTTATCGGAGCCTGTGCGATGGAAATAATAGAAAGCAAGCGACTCTTCGGTTATGCACCGAAAAACCCTTCGAGGCGCAGCGTAGACTGCCGAAATCGGAGAAACCCACACCTTTACCTGATGAGTACACTATCACACAAAATAAGGGGAGTCAAGAGCCTTCTGAAAAGTGGCCTTCTGAAAAGTAGGTTAGTCTTCGATCCATGTGTTATCCAACCATGTCACCAAGGTAGATCGTGGTATGGTGACGTTACGCTCACAAGCTTGCCACACTAGGTCACAATCGCCGCTCGGCGATGGAAGCCAAAAATGAGGCCTCATGCCGCTCACAGATAGACACTCGATCACCCGACGCGACCTGATTCGCGGCGCCGCAACGGGGATGATCTCATTAGCGCTTCGCGCTGACATCTCAGTTGCGCAACCGCCGACGAGACCCCCTAACATCGTCTTCATTCTCGCGGATGACCTCGGCTATGCCGACGTGTCTTGCTACGGGCGCCCTGACCTAAAGACGCCAAATATCGATCGCATTGCCGCGAGGGGAGTGCGCTTTTTGCAGGGCTACGCCAATTCGGCGGTGTGTTCAGCCACGCGCACTGCGCTGATCACTGGCCGCTATCAGTATCGCCTGCGGATCGGCCTGGAAGAGCCGCTCGCAGGCAATGCCAATGTGGGCCTGCCTCCGGAGCATCCGACACTGCCCTCACTGTTGAAGAAAGCCGGTTATAGCTCGGCGCTGGTGGGTAAATGGCATTTGGGCGTTCTGCCAAAGTTTGGCCCACTGAAGAGCGGGTACGATCATTTCTACGGCTTTCGTGGCGGTGCGGTCGACTATTTTTCCCATACAAGCGGACAAGACAAGGAAGATCTCTGGGACGACGATGTTTTGATCCATCAAGTGGGCTATCTGACCGGTTTGCTCGGCAATCGCGCCGTCGACGTAGTGAACGAGTACGCCAAATCCGGACAGCCCTTCATGGTCAGTCTTCATTTCAACGCGCCACATTGGCCCTGGGAGGCTCCTGGCGACGAGGCGGAGTCGGACCGCTTGCGGAAGCCGGGTAGCGCAGGACTCAGTGACTTCGACGGCGGATCACAAAAGACCTACCAGAGAATGATCGAAGAAATGGACCGCCAGATTGGCCGCGTTCTTCAGGCCCTGGACGCGAATGGTTTGACGGAGAACACCATCATCATTTTCACCAGCGACAATGGCGGGGAGCGCTTTGCCGATACCTGGCCGTTCACCGGCAAGAAGACGGAATTGCTGGAAGGCGGCTTGCGCATTCCGACCTTGATTTCATGGCCTGCGCGCATCCCGCAGGGCCGGACAAGCGAACAAGTCGCCATCAGCATGGACTGGATGCCGACGCTGCTCGCCGCCGCCGGCGCTGAGGCCGACCCGTCCTATCCTCCCGATGGCATGAATCTCCTGCCGGCTCTGACTCAGAATATGGCGCCTCTCCCTCGTAAGCTATTCTGGCGCTACAAAGCCAACGCGCAGCGGGCGGTCCGCGATGGTGATTACAAGTTCCTCAAAATGCTCGACAATACATTCCTCTTCAACGTTGTGGAAGACCCGCTCGAGCGGGCCAACCTCAAGGATCGCCAAAAGGACGTTTATCATCGCCTCGTTCGCGAGTGGAGTGACTGGAACGCTTCCATGCTGCCGGAGATCAAAGAGAGTTTCACACACAGCTTTGATGGCAAGGAACTTGCCGACCATTTCGGCGCGAAGGAATCTGACCAACTGCCAGACATTCCAGGGCCACCAGACGACTAGGACTGACCGGCCTCCACTCAAGTAGACGTGGAGTTTGCATTTGGAGTCCGGGCCACTAGTAGTTTTTTGGGCCTACCACCCTTGCAAAGGGATTCCTATTGCGAGAGAGGGGCGGGCTTTTTCAGGACGGGGCGCTCGCCGGAGGCGGGTGTTGGTATGTCGGCTTTGGCGGGTTTGACGGCGTCACCGGAGGCGGGGGAGGAGACGGAGGTGCCGCCTTCGGCGTAGGCCTTCTTAATGAAGCCGTCGGCGAGTTGCTGAGCGCCGCCGGTGTCGTCGTTGGTTTGCTTGGCTTTGCTGTATTCGTTGACGGCGCGTTCGCGCTGGCCGAGCATGTCGAAGATCTTGCCAAGATAGATGTGGGCCCAGACTTCGGTCCATTTTTCGGGGGCGTCGCAAACGGTCTGCAAGGCTTCGCGGAAGGCGTTGGCGCCGGCTTGATAGTTTTTCTGGTAGAAGAAGGCTTCGCCCATGCGGAAATTCGCCAGACACCGGCCGGGCTGAATGGAAAGCGCGCGCTGATACTGGGCCACTGCGTCGTAGAAGCGGCCTTGTTCGGCAAGATCCTCACCGCGGGCGATGGCGGCGCGGGCGCGCAAGCCAACGCTGCCCTTGAGGATGACGTTGTTGGGATCGACTTTGATGCCGCCGGGCTTGGGGCGGCCAAAGGTCTCGACGGTGAAGCCGGATTCGGTGCCGGTCACGTCGACGGTTTTCTGCTCAGGATTTCCTTCGGTGTCGATGCGTAAATCGACGGGCATGCGAAAGGTGTCCAGAGGCTGCTTGATCTTGCCAACAGTGCGGAATCCTTTGGGTGTGCGGTAAACGACGTATTCGATCGTGAACTCGGGGATGCCCGTGGAATTCAGCCATTGGGCGAAAAAGGCACGCAGGTCCGGGGGATCCTGGGGCGGTTTTGCGGCGGCTGCAGCAACCTGCGAGCGGCGTATGGCGATGTTTTCAAAATCCTCGATGCGAGCGCTGCGTTCGGCAAATTGAAAGTAGAAGTCGTGCAGGGCGGCTTTGAAGGCGGCGTCACCCATTTGGGCGCGCAACATGTGAAAGAGCATGGCGCCCTTGTTCATGACGACGGAACGGTAATCGGGGGAGAAGGGAACCAGGCGCGCGGCTTGGCCGATGGGCGCGGCATCTTCATACATCAGAGCGCCAACGGCGAATTCGTCGACGGTGCGGAGGCCCGCTTCCTTGCCGGCGTTTTGCTCGGCGTAGAGGGCTTCAGAGTAGCGCGCCAGGCCATCGCTGATCCAAACGTCACCGGGCGTCGCGGGAGCAACCTGAATTCCCCACCATTGCTGGGCGACAAGACGTGCAATCGTGCGGTCGCTTCCCCGGGGATCCCAGATGCGCTGGCTGAGGAGCAAGACTCCGGGGGCGGCGTAATCGCGGAAAGTGCCGTCAGGAATCTGGATTACGGTGAACGTGGGATCCGGGATAGGGCCGAAGAGGTCTGAATAAATGATCGCGGAGCGCGCCACGTCATCGGCAAATTTCTGGGCATTGGCGGAGGCGGCGCGCGGAGCGTAGACCGCGACGTTGATGCCTTCGGCCTGCTTGGGATTGAGCTGGAGATTGCCGGCTACGTAGGTGCCATGGGCGGCGAGGCTTTTGCACTCGAAAGTGTAGAGGAGGCGGTTGCCTTCGACAGAGTTTTTGCCGGGCATGGGCGTCGGGGCAGAGGACTTGCCGGTTCCGGCGACGGCGAAAATGTCTGGAACGTTGAGGCGGAAAGTGGCGGTGTAGCGGTTAGACGGAAAGTTTGTGAGCGGGAACCATCTTGAGGGGAGCAGAAGGTAAGCGCCCTCTTTGTTGATCAACGCGGCGGAGACACCGGGGACGGGGCTGTTCTCTTCATTGAAGAGCAGACCGGAATAGGTGAAGGTGAGGGTGATGTGACCGTCGGTGGCGACTGGCGAGGGGAGTTGGACGACAAGGAGGAGGCGGTTGCGGTCGTCACGCTCGAACGGAACGGGCTTGCCGTCGGCACCCTTCACTTCTTTGACGATCAAGTTGGGGTGCAGTTCGACGCGGACGCTGCTGGAAGCTTCAATGGCTTTGAAGTCGATCTTGGCAACCGCGGAAATGGATTGACCGATAGCGTCGACGGTGGCGGAGACGTCGTAATGGTCGGCCAGAAACGTGGCGGGGCGGGGAGTCTGGGCGTACAACGGCGCGGCGGCACACGCGAGGCAGAGCAGCGCAATGAAGAAAAATGTAGCAGGAACTCTCGAACGCAGGGCCATCGGACCCCTTTCAGATGTATTCAATTCTGCACCAATGTACCTATATAAGATACCAAACCCATCAGTTTGCGTTGCTTGGGGCGACCGTCAAAAGCCGGGCTATCTCGTCGGCGGCGCGTTCAACCGCGCCCGGTGGCCCAAGGAGCCGACGCACTTCTTCTAACCCGCGAGCCATTTTTTCCACTCGATTTTTTCCCTCTTGCGAGCTGGAGAGCAGCAATTCTGCTTCTGCGGCGACTCGCTGCGGGGTGAAGTTGTGCTGGATCAATTCCGGGACGACTTCCCGGCCGGCAATCAAGTTGACCATGCCGAAGAATTTGGTCCGCACCAGAGGCCTGGCGAGCTTGGCGGTCAGCGGAGAGAGGCGGTAGACGACGATCATGGGCTTGCCGAGCAGGGCGGTTTCGACAGTGGCCGTGCCGCTGGAGACGATGGCCAGGTCCGCGGCGGCGAGGGCGTTGTAAGTTTCCTCCTTGAGAAAGCGCACCTGCCACTCGGCGGGGAATCGCGACTCCAGGCGCGGGACGTCCAGTCCGGGCGCGACGGCAACGACTATTTGAGGCGGCGCTGGGAGCTTCTTGCGGATTTCCGCGAGAGCTTGCACCAGGACGGGAACGTGGTGGGCGATTTCACCGCGACGGCTGCCGGGCAGGATCGAAATGATCGTGCCCCCTTGTTCAAGACCGTATTTCTTGCAAAATAATTCCCGGGTGAGCGTGGCGGTTACGTTTCCAACGAGCGGGTGGCCGATGAATTTCACGGGCACACCGGCATCGGCGTAAAACTTTTCTTCGAAGGGGAAGATGCAGAGCGCCTGAGCGAAGCGGCGGCGCACCAGATTCACGCGCCAAGGGCGCCAAGCCCAGAATTGCGGGCAAATGTAATAGACGTTGCGAATGCCCTTGGGGCGGAGTTTGCGCGCGAGACGGAGATGAAAACCGGGGAAGTCGGTCAGAATCGCGAGAGGAGGGCGGCGGCGCTCGGCTTCGTCAACGAGATGGCGCATGGCGCGGAATAGCGATGGCAGGCGCTTGAGCACTTCGGTGATTCCGACGACGGAGACTTCCGAATAGTCAGCGATGATTTCGACGCCGGCGGCGCGCATCTGGGGCCCGCCCATGCCGAAGATTGCGACGTTGAGGCGCTGCTTCAGGGCGGTGGCGAGGCGGGCGGCGTACATGTCCCCGGAAGCTTCGCCGGCGGAGAGAAGGAGCGGTATGGGTGGCATGATGCGATTGAGCAGGAGTCAGTCGCTGGCCGGGAGGACAGAAGGTTCGGCTGAGCGGGTGGAGTCGAGCGGAAGATGCAGCTCCTGCTCCTTGTATTGCAACTGGTAAAGCCGGTAGTAAATACCGCGCTGGGCGAGAAGCTCCTGGTGCGCGCCTTGTTCGCGCAAGCGCCCTTTGTGGAAGACGAGGATGCGGTCGGCGTGCTGGATGGTGCTCAGGCGATGGGCGATGACCAGAGCGGTGCGCCCGGAGAGCAGGCGACCGAGAGCTTCGCGAATGAGAAGTTCCGTTTTCGTGTCCACGCTGGAGGTGGCTTCGTCAAGGATGAGGAAACGCGGATTGTGGGCCAAGGCGCGGGCGAAATTGATGAGCTGGCGCTGGCCGACAGAAAGAGTGGAGCCGCGCTCGTTGACGTTGCTGGCCACGCCTTCGGGCAAGGAGCGAATGAACTCGCCGAGGCCGATTTCTTCAACGGCGTGTTCGACGGTATTGCGGTCGATGCCGGGTGTGCCGAGGCGGATATTCGATTCGATGGTGCCGGTGAAAAGAAAGGGATCCTGAAGGACGATGCCGAATTGGCGGCGCAGATCCTGGAGCTCGATGAGGCGAATGTCTTTGCCGTCGAGGAGGATTTGACCGCGCTGGACGTCGTAGAAGCGCAGCAGCAGGGAGATCAAGGTGGTCTTGCCGGCGCCGGTGTGGCCGACGATGGCGAAAGTCTGGCCGGGCTCGACGCGGAAGGAAACATCGCGGAGGACCCAGTCCTCATCGGCGGGCTCTGGGACATTTCGATAGCTGAACCAGACGTTGCGGAATTCGATTTCGCCACGAGGATGATCGAGGGGAATGGCGTTGGGATCGGATTCGACGACTACCGGCTCGTCGAGGAGCTTGAAAATGCGCTCAGAAGCGGCCATCGCGGATTGAAGAATGTTGAATTTTTCGCTGAGATCCTGAATGGGACGGAAAAAGCGCTGGGCGAACATAGTGAAGGCGGTGAGGACGCCGAGAGTGATGCCGCCGGAAAGAATGCGGTTTCCGCCCGACCAATAGATCAAAGCGATGGTGGCGAAGCTGAGAAACTCGACGGCGGGGTAGAAGAGGGCGTAAGCGAGAATGGCGTCGCGCCAGGCGAGCATATTGTCGCGATTGCGCTTGCCAAATTCGTCCATGGCTTTTTGTTCGCGGTTAAAGAGCTGCACGATGCTCATGCCGGAAATGTATTCCTGGAGGAAGGCGTTGATGCGGGCGATGGCGGTTCGAATGCGGCGATTGGCATCGCGAACGAACTTGCGGAAAATCATGGTGACGATGAGGATGCCGGGGAGGACGGCAAGGGTGTCGAG
>Ga0137418_10002149_pt1 | contig 18091 bp, 12 predicted proteins | sample CZODoug3_1_2_16f_FD_122242 | JGI IMG/M metagenome (GOLD analysis project Ga0137418, IMG submission 122242) | Vadose zone soil fungal communities from Angelo Coast Range Reserve, California, USA - CZODoug3_1_2_16fungal (Hybrid Assembly) | ecosystem: Environmental > Terrestrial > Soil > Vadose... | reverse complement strand
AGGACGAGCTGCGTAGCCTTCTCCTGCTTGTCGGGCGGATAACCGTACTTCCGAAGGATTCGTTTCACGATGACCCTAAGGTGCGCCCTCACGTTCTCTCGCAACGTCCAGTCGATTGTGACATTGCGTTTCACGGTCTCCACCAGTTCACGAGCGATCTTTACGAGTGTCGGCTCGCCGAGGACCTTGACGGCACTGTCATTGACCTCCAGCGCCTCATAGAACGCGAACTCATCCTCGGACAGGTGGGGCTGCTCACCGCGCGCGTTCGCCGCGCGCATGTCTTTGGCAAGCTGGATCAGCTCCTCGATCACCTGCGCCGTCTCTATGGCGCGATTCTGGTACCTCCGCACACTCTGCTCCAATAGCTCCGCGAACGATCTGGCCTGGACACTCCACACCGAGCGCTCTGGTCGGAGCTCACGATCGAAGCCATTCAGCGCGCCGCTCGATTTCCGTTCGTGATCTTGGAGTCTCACTTCACGGACGACGAGTGGTGGCGATCGGCTTCGGTGAACCCGCAAGACCTGATCGAGCAAAGCCTGGGTGCGAGTTGTTGGCCTCACGAGGCGGCGCAGCAACTGATGAGTGAAGCGCTTGTCTTTGCCTGGCATACCGCCAAGTGGGATCGGCGTGTGGCAAGACTGTCGTTGAGCATATCGCCGGGAGTCGTCAGCTCGATTGCGACACTCACACCGCGGCAGCTCGCTGTCATCTCCGCGCGCCATTGGGGCGCTCTACGGCTGCGATGGCAGGAGGAACGGGATTTCTGGGCTCGCCTGCTCGCGGCCGCACAGGACGGTGATGAGGAAGCTCTTTCCGAAAACCATCTGCACGCCAAACTCCTCCTGTCGGGCACGCTGGTCGCGCGCTCGACTCTTTCGCAGTTGGGAACGTGAGCGCGGGGTGGGGTCCTACTGTTTAGACACCTGAGTTCGCCAACAACCTCCGGATCGAAATACCGAAGAGCAGAGGGAGGTTGTTGGCAGGGCGCCGTGTCTGACTCTAAATGGCTCCAAGAAATCCGCCCGCCTCGGCCGGTGGCTGTTTCGTGGCGCCGACGACGCCACGCTTCGTGAGGGCGACGATCGCATTCTTCGGGGCAATAACCTCCCCGCAGCGCTTACGAACGCAATTCCTACTGACTAATACGCACGACACTTCAGAAGATGTACTTGTGACTGCCATATCGACTTGAAAGCCTTTCAAGCGAAGCACACTCTATTGCCGGCGTATGACTGCACCGGCCGCTCCCGCCATTGACAATCCGGATCTCGCTGCCCAGATGCGGCCAGCGCTGGTGAGGTACTTCCAACGCAAAACCGGTAACGCCGCTGAAGCGGAGGATCTTGCGCAGGATGTCCTTGTGAAGGCCCTTGGGCATGCCGACTGGGAATCCTCTGAAGAAGCGAAAGGCTACATCTTTCGCGCGGCAATGAATCGTTGGCACGACTACCTGAGACGCCGCCGCTCGCATGGCACTTCCGTGCCTTTGGATGCCGCGGCCGAGAGCGAGTGGGGTGTAGAAAGTCCGCCTGAGCGCGTCTTAGTGGCCAGAGAGGAACTCCACCGGGTCGCGCAGGTGTTGGACAGCCTGAGTGATCGCACCCGGACAGTGCTGATGCTCATTCGGTTCGAGCACATGAAGGCGGCGACGGTGGCAGAGATGCTGGGTATCTCGGTCAGCGCCGTGCACAAGCATCTGGCAAATGCCGTCGCCGCTCTGGCCGCCGATCGCGAGGGCGGCGACCGACAATGAACGCCGGGGACCCCAAGGTCTGGCCACTCGACCAGGAGGCCGCCGAACTCTTCGTGCGTCGGTTTCAAGGGGAGTGGACGGCTCAAGACCAAGCCGATTTCGACGCGCGCAGGGCGCGTGATCTCCCGTTCGCGGAAGCGTTCGCGCGCGCGGCAAGCTCCTGGGCCTCACTCGATGATCATTCCGCATCCGCCGAAGTTATGCGTCATCGCGAGGCGGCGCTCGCCTTCGCACGGCGTGCGAACGCACGGCGCTGGACGCACTCCCATCGAAGTGTGCGCAAGCCGTGGCGGTTGGTTGGGGCTCTCGCCGGTATCGGCATCGCGATCGGAATCGCCTGGCAATTGTCCCCCTACGCATATGTCTCCGGGCAATACGAGACTCGACTCGGTGAACAGCGAACTCTCGATCTAGAGGACCACTCGCGCATCACCCTCGATGCCATGACGAAGGTTCGCGTTCGTTTTTCGAAAGACGTGCGCGCGATTAGCTTGATGCACGGTCAGGCTCAGTTCAACGTCGCCCATGATCCGGCACGACCCTTCAAGGTGATCGCCGGCGATCGTGAGATCGTCGCAGTAGGCACTATCTTTACCGTCGAGTATGCAGATCAGCAGGTGCACGTCGCGATGTTGGAGGGGAAGGTCGCGGTACTCGACGAATCCGCGCAAGCTCGTGGACCCCAAGCGGCCTCCTCAGCCCCCTCTGCACCCCCAAGGCCCATCGAGCTTGCCGCGGGCGAAGAGATGCACGTCAGCGCAAATGGCAAGGCCGTCGTGACGCCCAATGCGGATCTGGAGGCTGCGACCGCGTGGCGGGATGGGAAGATCATCTTTCGATCGGAACCGCTGGACGAAGCCATCCGCCGCGTGAACCGCTACTCCCGTCTGCAGATCGATCTTCAGGGCGGGACACTCGGCTCAAGCAAGATTAGCGGGGTCTTCGAAGCCGGTGATACGCAAGGCTTTGTCGATGCCGTCGAACGCTACTTACCGGTGACGGTCGACGCCACGCAGGCCGATCGGATTCAGCTTAGAGCGCGATAGCGCACGTGCGGAATTGCTCCACGAGATCCTTTTCTCACGCTCTGATGTCCTGAGCGAGTCCCTCTTTAGAATTCGTCCCTTTCACTTCGGGCTGGTCGAAGGGCTCGTTTCATCCGTATTACAGACTTTGGCTTCTCGTGCGTATTAGATCTCGACGAGGGCGAGAAAAAGATCGCGCACGGGGAGAAGGTCGCTTGAAACATCGAGTTCGCCTGTCCTTACTTTGCGCTTCGCTACTGGGATGGGCTGGCCTCGTAGCCGCGGATCCACCGCAAGCGCCGCGCGACACCAGGTACGCGATTGACATTCCCGCGCAAAACTTAGGGGACGCGTTGCAAGCCTTTGCACTCGCGTCACACCACAAGCTCCTCTATTCCTCAGACCTCGTGGCAGGGAAAACAAGTACCGCGATAAAAGGACAGTTCACGACGGAGGAGGGCGTTAGCCGAATCCTCGCGAACACAAGTCTCAAATACGAAGTGACGACGAATGGATTGGTGATGATTCGAGCTGCGAATGTCGCCGATCCGCCAGATGACTTATCGCAGCGCTCGAACACCGGTCAAGCCACCAAGGAGGGGAAGAAGGACTCTTCCGACGGATTTCTCGTGGCTCAGGTGGATCAAGGACAAACTGCGGGCCCTTCTACCGTAGAAAAGCCAGACGAGCAGGCTTCCAAGAAGAAACGTGATCAACTAGAGGAAGTCATCGTCACCGGCTCGCGCATTCCCACGGCCGCGGGACAGCAGACGCTACCCGTGCGCAGGTACACGCGAGAGGATATCGAAACCTCAGGACAAAGCACCGTCGCTGAGTACCTCAACACGCTCCCCGAAGTATCGTCATTCACTAATGGCCTGGTCCAAATCGGTTTCGCCGGAGTTCAACCGGTACAACTGCATGGCCTGCCGGCTGGGACAACACTGACCCTGCTGGACGGACGGCGGATCGAATCGAGCGTTCTTGGATTCTTTGACGTTAGCAACATTCCCGCCTCTGCGGTTGAGCGGATCGAGATATTGCCCGTGGGCGCTTCGTCGATTTATGGCGCGGATGCGCTCGGTGGAGCGGTGAACTTCATCTTACGAAAGGATCTTGCCGGCTTCGAAATCAATGCCTCGCTGGACGAAGCCCCTGGCGTCCATAACCCCGGCGTCAATCTCGCCTGGGGCGAGAAGTGGGACCGCGGTTCCGTGTCTCTCATCGCCAGCTACGACCATCGCGGGGAACTGCTCGGGACGCAACGCGAACCAACATCGTCAGTCGGCTTACCGCCCGGCTTGACGGTCGCTCAAGCCGTCACCTTAGGAAATGATGGCTGTGCCCCGGGCAACGTGTACTCCGTGGACGGAACAAACCTTCCAGGCCTATCAGCGCCGTACGCGGCAATCCCAGCAGGGATCACCGGGAGGCCGACCATTGGCGAATTCGGGCCGACGGCGGGAAAGTTGAATGCGTGCAGTCTCTACCAGTATTTTGATATCACGCCTGAGTCCAATCGTGAGAGTGTATTGTTGTCCGCGCACTATGAGCTCGCGGACACGATGGATCTATTTGTCGAAATGTTGTTCGCGCATAGCGATCAGCACTATGGTGTCGGCACGCTGGTCAGCGCGTCGGCGAGCTTTGGCGGCACGCTTGCGGCGGCCAATCCGTACAATCCATTCGGTCAAGACGTGAACGTGAGTTTCGAGGATCCCACCGCCGAGCTAAGGAAAACCCAGTCATCGAATTTTGTTCGGCCGACGATTGGGCTGCGCGGCGACTTGTTTTCGGATTGGCACTATCAGGCCACTGCCAGTCTTTCGCAGGATCGATTGAATGGCGGATTCGTATTCGCGGACTCCCAATTGATATCCAACGCGCTCGCGTCATCGAGTCCGGCGACGGCGTTGAATCCGTTTACCACCGGTCCGTCCGGAACGCCGCAGCTTCTCAGTTCTTTCACGGATCCCGCGGTCGATTTTTCCCAGACGCACTTTAATAACCGCCTCCTGAGCACGGAGGCTATCGTGCGCGGACCCTTACTGCAGACCCCTGCCGGGCCCCTTCAGGCCGTTCTGGGCGCGGAGTACCAACGCGAAAAGCAGGAGTCCGTCACTTCTGGAGTTGGAGCTACTTCGGCGCCAATTGATTTGCGCCGCACGGCTTACGGGGTCTTCAGCGAAGCACGCCTCCCTTTGCTTGTGAGTAGCGGGTCCCCGCACGGCCGTGACCGGCTAAGCCTGACTGCCGCCGGTCGCTATGATCACTCCGACGACTATGGCGGCAAGGCCACGTGGCAGGGAGGAGTTCAGTGGCGAGCGACCGACACCCTGTCACTGAGCGGCGGCTATGGGAAGTCGTACGCCGCGCCGCAGTTATCCCAGATCTCGGGGCCGCAAACCATCTTTGTCGGGCCTTTGTTCGTATCCGACCCGTTCCGTGGGAACCAACTGGTGAGCTATGCCGTGAATCAGATGTACGGTTCGAATTTCAACCTGAAGCCGGAGACCGGCGACTCCTCAACGCTGAAACTCGCGTATACAAGCGACCCGCAGGGCGGGTTGCGGGCGTCCCTCACGTGGTATCGCATCAATATCGCAAACTACATCGGTTCCCCGGGCACGCAAGTCATTGTCGATAATCCGAACCTGTATCCGGGAGCGGTCACCCGGGCGCCGGCCTCGCCGCAGGACCAACAGCAAGGATTTCTAGGGCCGATTACGCAAACCGACGTCACGTACTATAACTACGGCGACTTGCACCTCGCCGGTTTTGATGCGGATGTTAGCTACGCGGTCGACACTTCGATCGGTCAGTTCACACCGTCTGTAGCGATCGCCAACATCTACCGATGGCAGAGTGCTTTGACGCCAGGTGCCCCCGTCGTCGATGGCGTCAGCCGGGCAACACTGTTCGGCGTCGGTTGGGCACCGCGCTGGAAGGGCACCGCATCGCTTGCGTGGAAACGCGGACCGCTCTCGACGAACGTCGCCGGTCGGTACATCGGCCGCTATCTGGATTACCAGGATTACGTCCCCAACACCAATGAAATCGGCAATTCGTGGATCTTCGATGTCAGCGCCCGCTTCGACATGGGCCAAGCATTCGCAGGAGCACGCCCCTGGCTAGCGGGCTCGTACGTTTCGCTTGTCGCGGTTAATCTTTTTGACAAGAGGCCTCCGTTCTCATTTAACCCAGCATGGTACGACTATGAGGAATACGACATCCGCGGACGGTACCTGCGCTTGAGTGTCGGTTCGCGCTTCTAAGTAGTAGTCCGGGCAGCAAACGATCCGTGAGAACCTCGCAACTGAAGCGTACGCGACCATCCCGACTGCGCGAGGCGAGGTGCGCGATGAATTGGCAGTCTTTCGATCGAACGGGAGCGGTGCGGTGTCGCTCGGTAGGCCACTGCTGGTCAATTTCCCCGCGCATTAAGCTCATCGTTAGTCGTGATCCTCTGTCGTTTGTGGCGCGCCGGCTGGTGGGGGTGCTGGCGTTCCTTGTGGCTTCGGTCAGCGTACCGGCCCATGCCGGACGCCAATTCACCGTCGCCGAGGAAATTGGACTTGCGCATTTTGGAGATGCGTATACCGGGCAAGCAGAAGCACTGCAGTTTTCTCCGGACGGGACCTATGTGGCCGCGCTCACCGAGCGGGGGCGACTGGATCTGGACCGTCCGGAAGACACGCTGCGAATCTACCGGATCCAGGACCTGCTCGCCTTCTTGCGACGGTCAAACGATCGGGAACCACCGACGCCGGTCTGGGCCTTTAGTCGCTCCACCGACAAAGACGGCCCAATTGTTACCCATTGGCGCTGGCTGGCGGACTCGAGCGGGATCGCATTCTTGGAGCGCGGTGCGCACGGAAGTAATCGACTGATCTTGGCGGACGTCAACGGCAAAGCAATCAAACCGCTAACACCGGACGGCGCGAACGTCGAAGGCTACGACATCCGTGACCGTGGGCACTACGTCTATGCAGTAAGGGACCCCGGTATGCTTTTGAGAGACGCAGCCGAAAGCCAAGCGGCAGCGATTGTCGGGACCGGCCGAATGTTGGTCGATCTGTTATTGCCCGTCGATCAGAACCCGGAGACGGCGTTCTGGTCCGATCGCAGCCAACTATGGGCCGCCATTGGGGCGATGCCTTTCCCGGTGATGGATCAAGCTGGGGGGAACGCTGTGGTGTTGTTTTCGGAGGGCCAACGCAACCTTGCTCTATCTCCGGACGGGGAGTCTTTGGTCACCGCGCTCCCGGTTGCGGAGATTCCGGTGGCATGGGTAAAACTCTATCCACCGCCGTTTGAAGCGTCCCCGTCGCGCTTGCGCGCCGGAAAGCAGGATCTGGCCACTTTCAGTGGATACGGTCTCGTCAGCCGTTACGTGCACATCGACTTACGCAGCGGAGCCGTACGCGCGCTGACGGAGGGGCCGACCGGCATCGCCGCGGGATGGGCGTACGGCGCTGCGCCGGTGTGGTCGCAGGACGGCCGTTCGGTTGTGCTGCCGGGCGGCTACGTTGCTGCGGAACAACAAGCCAGTCCCCGTGCCTGTGTGGCCGTTGCCGACCTGAACCCATTGGCGATCTCGTGTGTGGCGCCGATCGAAGGTCAGAACGAAAGCGGTGCCTACAGCGATCAATTCCACTTTGTCGAGTCGGTGCGTCTTGAGAGTCCGGACGGTCGGAAGCTCCATTTGGGGTATGTGCACAACAATGGCGACCGCGGCTCTACTTCGTATCATCGATCAGCCGGAGGTCGGTGGGTCGTTGCCGCGCTGACGGGGAACGAAGACTGGCAGGCAAGCAAGAGTCTCACGGTGACGGTGAAGCAGGGCCTCAACAGGTCGCCAGTGCTCATGGCGACGGACGGGAAGACCAAGGTGTCACGCGTGATTTGGGATCCCAATCCGCAGCTCAAAGACATCGTGCTGGGCGACGCTACGGTTTACAGATGGAAGGACAAGTCTGGCCGCGAGTGGAAGGGCGGGCTCTTCAGGCCCGTTCCCCTTGATCCCAACCACCGTTACCCGCTCGTCATCCAGACGCACGGATTCGCGGAGAACGAATTCCGACCTTCGGGCATCTACCCGACGGCCTTCGCGGCTCGAGCGCTGGCTGGCGCCGGTCTGGTGGTGCTGCAGGCGCAGGACTGTCCGATTATCGGTACACCCGAAGAGGGGCCTTGCAACGTCGGCGGTTACGAAGCGGCGGTGAGCCAATTGGTCGAGGCAGGATTGGTGGACCCTGATCGGATCGGCATCATCGGCTTCAGTCGCACCTGTTTGCATGTGATGGAAGCCTTGACAGCGAGTTCGCTGCGCATCCGCGCAGCCTCGGTCACCGACGGTGTGATGGCAGGTTATCTCCAGTACATGACATGGGTCGACAGTTCCGGTGGCCGCCTGGGTGGCGACCTTGCCGCCGCATACGATGCTTTAGTCGGTGCTCGTCCGTTTGGTGAGGGCCTACAAGAATGGTTGAGGCGTTCGCCGTTGTTCCATATGGACAAGGTAAACGCGGCGCTGCAGGTGGTTGCTCTAGGGCGGGCTGACCTGACGTTCATGTGGGAGCCCTATGCGGCAATGCGTTATTTGAACAAGCCCGTGGATTTCATTCTGTTGAACAACGACGCGCATGTTCTGAGCAACCCTTCCGCGCGCCTGGCTTCCCAAGGCGGTGCGGTCGACTGGATGCGCTTCTGGTTGCAGGACTACGAGGATCCAGCGCCAAAGAAAGAATCGCAGTACATCCGCTGGCGAGAGCTGAGACGGCTACGAGACGCGCAGCACGAAAATTACTAACTGGCCGAAGCCGTTCATGATGCCACGTTCACATGTCAGGTCCTGCCCAGCGCTCAACGCTCCCGACGTCCACTTGTCCCACGAATATGCGATCGTGTTAACCACAACAAGCGTCGTCACGATGAGCTGCAGCGCTTCATGCTGGCGACCGATTCGGTGACGGTCGCCGTTGAGGTGCCGATTTTCTTGTCAGCGGGCGATGTCGAGTACTTTAGGAAGAAGCTCGGCTTCCACGTGCCGATTGAGACTCCGACGACGCTCACGGGCCACATCGATTTCGTGCAGGTCCGAAACGGATTTATCCACATCCTCGACTACAAACCCAAAGCGCGGCTCGAAAAGCCTATTGCACAGCTGATGGTCTACGCGCTGGCGCTCTCTCGGCGGACCGGTCTCAAGCTCTACGATTTCGTCTGAGCTTGGTTCGATGAGCATAACTACTTCGAGTTCTACCCCCTGCACGTCGTGCACAAACGCCGAACTCGTTGAACGCGCTCTCAGGAACGGATGTGCCTCAAACGGACGCAATTGGGGCCCATCGATAGTAAGACTCCCAACTCACTAAATCCCTCCAGTGATTGGCCGGAAATCGTACCAGCCCACGCTTATGCCTCAGCGTCGGTCCCTGGCTCATTGCGTCACGGCCCCGCCCTGGTCTACTGTCATCATTTTCCAGTAAAGTCGGAGACTTGCACTGAACGATTCCGCGGCCGACGCTATTAGTCCGTCTGGGCTGGACCAACTGTCCGCCCGGTATCGGCTGCCGTTGCGCCGCTTTTTTGAGCGTCGGCTTCGCCACAGCCCGGACCCCGACGATCTGGTTCAGGAGGTCTTTGTCCGTCTAGTGCGTCAAGGCAACATGAACGCCGTTCAGCACCTCGATGGCTATGTGTTCCAGGTCGCCGCGAACGTCCTGCGCGATCATACGCGACGCTGGTCCATTCGGGCAGAGGAAGCGCATCACGCGCAGATCGAGGACGTGGATCCGGAGGGGGGATTCTCACCCGAGCGCGTCTTACTGGGACAGGAGGCGCTAGAGAGCCTGATCGCCGCCCTGCAGGAATTGCCCGAAAAGACTCAGGTGATATTTGCCCGTTATCATTTCGAATCCGTCTCCCAGGTTGACATTGCGCGACGCCTCAAGATCTCGATCAGCACGGTCGAAAAGCACATGAGCCGCGCCAACGCGTATCTGCTCGCGCGGCTGGGGCCGATGCCATGATCTCTGATATTGCCCAGCGTACGATTGATGAAGCTGCGGCCGATTGGGATGTGCGGCTGCGTTCGCATCGCTGCACGGCCAATGATCGCGATAAGTTCAACGCCTGGCTCGAAAGGGACTTCCGGCATCGAGCAGCCTACGAGCGACTGCAGAGCGGGCTCGCTACCCTCTGTGCAGCGAGCGATCACCCCCAACTGCGCGCGCTCAGTGAAGTCGCGAGCCTGGCAGAGCGTCGCGCGACGGGCCGTCACCGATTTACCGCCTGGGCCATGGCGGCAGGTATTGCGGCCCTGGCCCTGACCGTCGGGGTTCTGTCTTGGCACTGGTCGCCAATGCCGCAAATCGCATTGCGTACGGCCGTCTCGACTGCACGGCCGCGGAACTCGGCAACCGAAGCATTGGTGACCGCGGCGACCGAACGCCGCGCAGTCTCACTGCCTGACGGCTCCTCCGTCACGCTCAATGCCTCGACGCGCATTGAGACCGAGTGGCTCGCCCACGAACGAAGGATTCGTCTCTTGTCCGGCCAAGCGCTGTTTCGTGTCGCGAAAGATAAGACGCGCCCGTTCATCGTCACGGTGGGCGACCGGACCGTGACCGCGCTGGGCACGGCATTTGATGTGCGACTGGACGCGGACAAGGTACAAGTGACGCTCCTTGAGGGCCGCGTGGCCGTGCGTGGGGTCGGCAAAGCTGCCCATCAGCCGACGCTGGAATTGACGCCTAATCAACAGTTCAGCGCGGTAGACGGGGAGCTACCGACCGTACAGGCCGTCGATACGACGCGAGCGAGCGCCTGGGCCGAAGGCCAGGTGTACTTCACGGATGAGGCCCTCCCGGCCGCAGTTGCCGAGATGAACCAACACAGCGCGCAGCAGATCGTGGTCGCCGATCCCACGCTGTCCCAATATCGCGTGAACGGCATGTTCCGGGCCGGGAACCAGGACGGCTTTGTCGGCGCGATAACCTCATATTTCCCCATCGATGCCCGCCAGGATGCCGATGGGCACATCGTCTTGAGGTCTCGGCCGCAAGGCGCCGCCGCGCATTAGGGGGAGCGAGTACAGGCGGGATCGCCGGAGCTGTCCGTCCTACCGTAAGAGCGGCCCCAAGAACGGCCGCACCATCGGGGGATGTCAATGCCGCGCCAACCGTTTGCCAAGTTCTGCCTCAGCGCATTCGCCGTCATTGCCGTGGTCGCACTGATTGCGACGCCGACTCAGGCCGATGAGGCGAAGACGACTTTCAGTATCCCGGCGCAGGACTTGAGCACCGCGCTCCGTGAATTCGCGCGACAGAGTAATCGGGAGATCTTGTTCTCATCCGAGGTAGCCCAGGGGAAGAAATCGAAGGGCGTGAAGGGTGATTTGACCGCGGACGCCGCGCTGATCAAGCTCCTCGCCGGCACCGGCCTCGTGGTCGCGAAGTCCGCCAATGGCACGACCCTCGTGACGACCCCCGATGCGAAGGAGGCATCGGGCAAGTCGGGCCCTCCCAACGCGCCAAGCGGCGCGACGACCAACCCGCACCAAAACAGTCCAGGCAATGAGGCCGGCCCGGTCCGGACTGTGCAACTCGAAGAAGTCGTCGTCACCGGATCGCGCATTCCACTCGCAGCCGGACAACAGCAGGTGCAACCGGTGCGCAGTTACACCCGCGAGGAAATTGCAAACAGCGGGCAAAGCACGATCGGAGACTTCCTGAATACTCTCCCAGACGTTTCCAATTTTAGCCCTTCGAGCTTCGCTTTCGGGATTGCCGGTTTGCAGACGGTGCAACTTCACGGGTTGCCTATTGGAACCACACTGAGTCTACTGGACGGCAGGCGCGTTGAGACCGGCTTCGACGGAGTTTTCGATTTGAGCTCAATTCCCGTGTCGGCGGTTGAACGGGTTGAAATTCTGCCGGTCGGCGCCTCGGCTATTTATGGTGCGGACGCGTTGGGAGGTGCTGTCAATTTCATACTGCGCAAGAACTTCACCGGCTTTGAAGTAAACGCCAGTCTCGATACGGCCCCGGGCGTCGATAATCCTGGACTCAATTTTGCTTGGGGTAAGAGCTGGGAGCGCGGTTCGGTCTCGATCATAGGGAGCTACCAGGAGTACGGCCATCTATTGGGCACGCAGCGCGAGCCCACGTCATCGCTGGGTCGTCCTGCAGCCCTTCCGGTAGGCAGCTTTCTTGCGAGTGACATCTGTGCGCCCGGTAGTGTGTATTCGGTTGATGGCAGCAATCTTCCAGGGCTCTCCTCGCCGTCCGCTGGAATCCCTGCAGGGGTTTCTGGAATGCCAACGATCGGTCAGTTCGCAACGACGGCCGGAAGGCCCAATCTGTGCAATAGCGGTCGATACATCGACATTACGCCGCAGTCTCAGCGCGAGGGCGCGTTGCTCTCGGCTCACTATGAATTCACGGAGACCGCCGATGTTTTTACGGAGATTCTGCTTTCGCACCGCCGGTTGAATAATCAGTCTGCTCCTTTCATATACGCGTCTCAGGATACTCTGTCAGCCAACAACCCCTACAATCCATTTGGCACGGATGTCAACGTAAGCTTTAACGACCCGAGCCTCGAGGCATCGGAAATCCAGTCCGCGTCACTGTTTCGACCAATACTCGGAATTCGCGGCTCCGTGTTCTCAACCTGGCGATACGAAGCGACGGCGACGTTCTCCCGGGATTCTCTGCACGATGTGTCGACGCAGGGCGATGCCCAAAGCATTGCCAATGCGCTTCAGTCGTCCAACCCATCTACGGCACTGAATCCGTTCACGAGCGGCGCTCCGGGTTCGCCGGCGCTCTTGAGTGAATTGACGGGTCCCGCCGCGGATATTTTCAATACGCAGCTTGACGCACAGATTGTCAGCGCAGAGGTGGTACTACGCGGCCCAATCGTCAATCTCCCTGCCGGCTCTGTACAGACCGCCATCGGATCCGACTGGAGTCACGAGAAGCAGGATGACTTGTTCACATCTCCGGCTTCTTTTGGTACTCCGCTGTCTACATATTCTCTGCGCCGCACCACGTACTCGGTATTCGGGGAAGCGCGTGTTCCAATACTGGCGGTGGACAAGCATACGGAGCGATTAACTCTCTCCATTGCAGGTCGATACGATCACTCCGACGATTTTGGAGGGAAAGCCACCGGTCAAAGCGGGTTGAGTTGGGCTGCGACCGACACGCTGTCGCTCAATGGCAGTTACGGTACGTCGTACCGGGCGCCCCGGTTGACCGAGATCTCAGGACCCCAGTCTGCTTCAACGTTTCCGCTTTTCGTTTCAGACCCATTTCGCGGAAATGAACTTGTCACCTATCCCGTGCTGGTCGTATCCGGACCGAATACCAAATTGAAGCCGGAAACGGGAAACTCAGCCTCGCTCGGCCTCAACTATGTAAGTACCGCGATCCGGGGGTTGCGTGCGTCGGTCACGTGGTATGACGTTGCGATTTCCAATTACATTGGCACGCCGTTTCCCCAAGCCGTCGTGAACAACCCCGCTCTCTTCCCAGGCGCAGTCGTTCGCGCGCCGCCCACACTGCAGGATCAGCAGCAGGGGTTTCTTGGTGTCATTTCGCAGTTTAACAATGTGACCCAAAACTTCGGCGACCTTCATATCAAAGGGCTCGATGCGGATATCAGCTACGTCATTGATTCTCGATTCGGGCAGGTCACGCCGTCACTAGCTATAGCGAATATCTATAAGTGGACCAGCGCCATAGTGCCCGGCGCGCCAGCGATTGCTGTCGTTAGCCAGGCATCTTTTGCGGCCGCTGGTTGGGCGCCTCGATGGAAGGGAACCGCCGCAGTTGCGTGGAAGCGTGATGCGATATCAGTGAATCTGGCGGGTCGATACATCGGGCGGTACCGTGACTATCAGGACTTTGTTCCAAATACGAATGAGATAGGGAACACCTGGATCGTAGACGGCAGTGCGCGCTACGACATTGGCCAGGCGTTCACCCAATCGGATCCGCGGCGGATGCATGCCTACGTAAGTGTTAGCGTGGTGAATCTATTCAACAAGGCGCCGCCGTTTGCGTTCACGCCTAGCTGGTATGACCAAAGCGAGTACGATATCCGCGGGCGGTTCTTGCACCTGAGCGTTGGTTTGCGGTACTAGATCTCGCCCAACTCAACATCATCGCGGTGGCCAATGTCTGAAGGCTTTCATACTCGAACTCGTGCGTTCTTACGATCAGTGCCCGCATTCACATTGTGCTGCGCGGTGTTGTCTACGACCGAACTACGGGCGGATGCAGCGCCGTTCACAGTTGCTCGTGAGATCGGCATCGCACAGTTCCAAAGTTATAGCGGCTCTGCTGACGGGTTTGTGCAATTCTCTCCGAACGGTGAGTACCTTGCAGCGTACGTAGAACGGGGGCTCGTGAGCGCTGATCGCGTGCAGGGCTCACTGCGCATATATCGCACTTCGGACTTGCGGCGTTTTCTACGCGGCAGATCCGACGCAAAGCCTCCCACGCCTTGGTGGACGATCGAGAAGGAGGAACACAAGAGCCCAGCGATCGGTTCGTGGCGTTGGATGGCAGATTCAGCTGGCATTGCTTTCCTGCAATGTGTCACTTCCTCTTCCTGTCAGCTAGTGGTGGCGTCGGTCGCTAGCAAGAGCGTCTCGCAATTGAGTGCGGACGGAGAATCAGCTCTAAGCTTCGTTGCTCACGACGCCAAGAATTATGTGTACGTGGTCGGCGCCGCTGGCGGCACACCCTCGATGGAGCAGCAAGGCCATATTCCTGCAGTGTCTCTCAACGGACGCTCTCTCGTGGGAATCATTTTTCCCGGAGACACTGCCTTGCAGGAAACACTAGATGCACGCCTAAGTCGCAGCACCGTGTGGGCTGTCGTCGATGGCCGCCGGCACCGACTGACTGATCGAGCTGGGATGCCACTTACGCTTCGACAAGGACTTGACCCCGACACAGCCGCGTTGTCGCCGAACGGTCGTTGGCTGGTGACCTCGGTTCCTGTCAGAACCGTGCCAGAAGACTGGGCGACACTCTATCCAGCACCGTACCCAGGATCGCTTGCCCATGTCCGTACCGGCGGGCCGGGAAGTAAGGGAATCCCGGCTCAGGAATTCGTTCGGATCAATCTCGCAACCAACGAAATCACACCGTTGACGGACGCACCGACAAGCGCATGGCTGGAGGGCGGTGGGAGTCCACAATGGTCCGCGGACGGTGAGGCAATCTTGCTCCCGTCAACGTTCTGGAAGTCCGGCAAGCCTGGACCAGTTCGGCCGTGCGGAGCGCTCTATTGGGACGTACCGACACAGCGCGCTTCATGCCTGAGTGAGCTTCAGCCCGAAACAGGTGAGAGCCAATACCCCGAGGGGTTTCGCTTCATTGATGAAGTGCGCTTCGACCGCGACGACAAACGGCATGTTGTGCTGAGATTCGTGACGCCGCACGGCAAGTGGGGCATTTGGGAGTATCGACAAAACGCGGGAGGCCATTGGAGCCTTAAGAAACGAAGCTTGCCGGGCCCGCAAAACCAAATAATGGACCACGATGTTGTTGCTGTTGTTGCTCAGGACTTTCGGACACCTCCAGTGCTGATGATTCGTGATACGACTGGAAACAAGTCGCGAGCAATCTGGGATCCAAATCCTCAGCTCAGTGAAGTGTCGTTGGGCGAGTCAACAGTCTATCACTGGAAGGACGAATTGGGACGTGAGTGGCGAGGCGCACTTTTCAAGCCCAATGGGTTCGAGATAAACCATCGTTACCCGCTGGTGATTCAAAATCACGGGTTTGCGGAAAATGAGTTTCGGCCGTCGGGTGTATTTCCGACTGCATTCGCAGCTCTCGCCCTGGCTGGGGCCGGCATTGCTGTATTGCACGTTGACGATTCCCTTTGCACGCTGGGGAGCCGCGACGAGAACGAATGCGCTGCGCGCGGGTTTGAGGCGGGTGTGCACCAGCTCGTGCAAGACGGGATCGCGGACGCTGGTCATGTCGGCATTGTCGGATTCAGCCGTACCTGCGACCACGTGTTGCAACTGATGACGTCGAGCAGGCTTCAGCTCCGCGCCGCGTCGATCACAGACGGCGCGATGTCAGACTATTTCCAATATTTGATAGCTGTAACGGATGATTGGCCTAAGGATCCAAACGAAGAAGCGGACGCGCTAATCGGGGCGCAACCATTTGGGATAGGGTTACGGACGTGGATCGAGCGATCGCCGCTTTTCAACATTGAGAAAGCGAACGCACCCTTGCTTGTTGTGGGTCTGGGAAAGGCAAGTTTATTGAGTATGTGGGGGCCCTACGCCGCTTTGCATAGGCTTGGCAAGCCGGTGGAGCTGGTTATGATCAATACCGACGAGCACGTACTAACAAATCCAGCTGCGCGCCTGGCCTCGCAGGGCGGAACGGTCGACTGGTTCCGCTTCTGGCTGCAGGGCTACGAGGACCCAGACCCCTCAAAGGCCGAGCAGTACAAGCGGTGGCGCGAACTTAGGAAGTTACAGACGGCACAGGATGCGGAGCGGGCATCGGCCAGATTTCCCCTGAAACACCCGATTTCCTAAATCCCGCCCGAGTGCTTCGTGTCGGTTTCTCGGAAAGCGCGGACCGCGGACTTTCAAATGCCGAACTGGCGGTCAGTTCGGGAGTAGAGGGTCAGCGGCTGCATGGGCGAGGAGGGGAGAGGGGTCGCCGGTTGCCGCCTGCGAAGTCAGTGAGTTGCGCAAGGCGGCGCGCTGGGCGCGAGCGGGGTAGCGTTGGCGGTGAGAGTGGCCTAAGGCACGTGCGGGAAAAGGCGGTCCGCGGGCGTTTCACTCATTGCGCGTTATGCGTAGTAGCGCAAGTACTTTGTCCGGCGGCGCGCGAAGATCGGGCTCGGCCCGGTCATTTCGAGAAAACGACAGCATGATTTGTGTTAGATGTTAGGTGCGTGAAGAAACGTCAGGCTCGAGAGTAGGCCGATGGGCAAATAGGAACGAGATTGCACAATACCAAGCGAAGAGATGCCGAGCGATAGATGATTGCTCGCTCGAAGCTTTACAGCCCCTTTGTCGTACTGCACGAGCGTGCACCGAGCAATCAGACCGGGAGCACCCGAAAATCCCTTGGTCATTCGGTGCAAATTCGGTGCAGGTGCGCTGAGCAGCGCACTGTTCAGGAGGGTTGAAGTCCCTCTGCCGCTCGAATGAGGGGCGGCATATCCAAAAGCGGGGTGGAGCCTCGCTGGCCAGAGAAGGTGATGTATGGAGAAGCCTACACGGGCACGAAGTCGAAAGATGGAAACAGACAAGGTGGACCTGGAGCATCACGTTCAGGGAATCTGGAGGGCAGGGTGTCCGGAGCGATCCGGGATCCGAAGGGCTTGCGGAGAAGCATTGGGCCGCAATCGAGGAGGAGACTCCGATGATGAACCGGTCGGCCAACGGTGGGAGAGGTCGAGCCTGCCTGCACAGGCGAAGGCGTTCTCATTCGCCCACCACAATCAAGGTGATTGCGGGCGGCACGATGCGGAAGAACAGTGACGTGACCTCAGGAGAGCTGGTCGGGTCTGCGGGTGGCACCGCAGTAAGTGAGCCTATAAGCGTGAGCGAAAAGGCGAGCGATGCCTGCTCAGCAGTCGGACGACCCGAGTAGTACCGAAGAAGCGCGGTGAAAGTCGCGCGACCGGGAGGAGCGAGGAGTAGCTCGGACGAAAGCTGCTCGAGCGTGATGACCGGCAGCCGAATGGGCTGGGGAAGGCGGGTTGGCGATGACGGTCGGAACGAGAGGCGACGCAAGATGAGCAAGGCGTAGAGAGGCGGATCAGTTCCATGAGTGAAAAACCCGAACGCTGTGCGCCGAGGAGACTTGCGGAGTGGCTCAATCCAACGGGTGCGAAGAAGGTCCATTCGTTGATTGACAAGGTCTACAGGCGGAAGAATCTGGAGATAGCCTGGGAGAAGGTGAAAGCCAATCGGGGCGCGGGCGGTGTGGACGGTTAGAGTATCGAAGCGTTTGGCGCGCGTTCGCAAGAACGTTTGAGCCAGCTGCATGAAGAACTCAAAGCCGATGGCTACCGACCGTTGCCGGTGCGGCAGAAGCTTGAGCCAGCGGATTTTCGCTGGCGGCTCGATAACATCGCTACGAATGTATCTCAATTCTTCAGGCGAGCAGCGTGGATGATCCTCTGGTTTGCGGTAAATCAGCAGCCAGAGAGCGAGCCAGACAAACCCGAGCCCTCCGATTACGAAGAATGTCCAACGCCATCCCCAGCGGACAAAGATAAAAGATATGAGGATTCTTCGATG
>Ga0137418_10002148_pt1 | contig 18092 bp, 16 predicted proteins | sample CZODoug3_1_2_16f_FD_122242 | JGI IMG/M metagenome (GOLD analysis project Ga0137418, IMG submission 122242) | Vadose zone soil fungal communities from Angelo Coast Range Reserve, California, USA - CZODoug3_1_2_16fungal (Hybrid Assembly) | ecosystem: Environmental > Terrestrial > Soil > Vadose... | reverse complement strand
GCTGGAGTTGACGGCCGGCTTCAAAAAACGTAACCAATGCTCAATTCCCGATTCGGGGGAAAATAGCCGCGAATTACGCAGATTACGCGAATGGGCGCATCAAAGATGCCTTAATGCGCCCATTCGCGTAATCTGCGTAATTCGCGGCTATTTTCCCCCGAATTGGGAATTGAGCATTGGTCAGCTCTACTTCCCCTTCGATTCCAGTTCCTGCGTTCTCAGTTTTTGGAGTTCGTCCAGTTCGTGGTTGTTCGTGCAGTAGAACTCGTTGATGTGATCGTTGGTCAGGGTCCAACGACGAGGGGCGGATTTCCATGGCTTCGTCAGGACTTTCGGATCCTCGACCGTGATCTCAACGATCAGGTAGTTCATGGAAGGACGAGTGTAGCGCTCGACGACGTGCAGCGCATCGCTGTGAAACCACCCGTTGGGCATGATGTACGTTCTTTCGTCAAACGATATTCCATCGACGACCAGCGTATCGCCCTCCCACCGGCCGACACCTTCGCCCTGGAACAAGGGCTCCGGATACCTGGTGTGCGGGCGTCCGTCCGTGGGTATCACACGAAAGTTATTCAGCACTTCGAATAGCTGTACCAGCTGCCCCGGGGTGGAGACCAACTGTGTCGAATATGGATTCTGCAGCCATATCGCCGGCACACCGCGCGGCATGCAATTCACAGACGACTTGGACAGTTCGAGTTCCGTCGGCGTCATGGCCTTGATTTTTGCCAGCGCCCAGGGTTGGAAAGAAGGTGGTTCCTCAGGCGTCACCTTGGGATCGAATTGCCTTCGTGCGAGCGGGTCCACACCGAAACGGCCGCTGACTCCCTGGCCGGCACTGTTCGGCAGCCAGAGTCCGGAAAAGTCCGGATGCCCGTCCGCCATCCGCGGCGCCGGGCCGCCCGGCGGCATCACCTTGATCGTATCTTGGGCGCCGGCGGGCAGGGAAAGGACATACAACAACGTCAGCACCGCAAGGCAGGCGAAGCCATAGCGAAGGTGAACTTTCATTTCATTGCTCCTGAGCTAGTCTTGAAGTTGGCCGACCTGGCGCAGAATGCCATCCGAAAATTTGAGTGTTCCGGATGCGGCATAATTCTGCCTGCCATTCCTCGCGAGACATCCTCTCACCCATACTTCCTTGCCGATGTTGTCGATGAACAGTTGCCTCTCGATTCCGGCTCTCTTCAGAGTGATGAGCGCGTAGGTCTGAAAAGACCAGGATTCCACCTTTCCATTGGCGTCCTTGACGTCCATGTAGAAATACCCGTGAGGGTTCTGCCAGTCGATTTTCGTGAGTGTTCCGGTGAAATCTCTGCAGTTGGTTGCGTCAAACTCCGCCGCGAATGAGTGATGAGCAAACGACGGAACCGCCGGCAGAAGCAAGCCAGCTGTGATCACGGCCGCACCGAGAATTCTCGCAATCTTCATTGAAACCTCCATCGATCACGACATTAAATCAGAAGCCGAACTTGACGGCAAACTGCAGTTTATCGGCCGGCGGCCACGGGTACTTCGGTCACGCTTTCTTCGGTAAGCGGCCGGTCCGGATGCATCGCGAAGGACAAGGCGGCGCCGAACAACATCAGCGCCATCGACCCCAGAAATGGCCAGGTCCAGTTCCCCGTCTTGTCGACGATGTATCCGAAGACCACGGGTGAAATGATCGCCGCCAGTGCCGAGCCCGTGTTCATCATGCCGCTCGCGGTGCCCGAGTACTTTGGCGCAATGTCCATCGGGATGGCCCACATCGGCCCGACCGTGAACTCGGCGCAGAAGAAACCGGCGCTGAGCGCTAATGCGACCAGCTTGATGTTGTTTGTGAAGAGAATCGGAATCAGGGAAATACAGCACAGCACCATCATCACCGCCACCAGATTCCGGCGCGCAATGTTGAGGTTCTTGGTCTTTGCGAAAAGCTTATCGCTGACGATTCCGCCCAGCGTGTCGCCAAAGACGCCGGACAGGAAGACGCCTGATGCGAACAGAGCTGAGCTCTGCAGGTCGAGGTGATACTCATTCTTGAAGAAAGAGGGGATCCAGCTCAGGAACAACCAAAGCGTCCAGCCATAGCAGAAGTAAACGACGATGACTGGAATCATCCGCAAACCCAGGCGCTTCCACGGCACTTGCACTCCGCCCTTCCTGGCGGCGTAGGGAGGAAGCGTGGCGATTTCCTGCGGAGTGATTGCCTTGTGCTGGTTGGGATCGTCTCTGAAGTACAAACCCCACAACAACGCCCAAAATAAGCTGATGATACCGACCACGACGAACGATCCGCGCCAGGAAATCGCCGCAATCAAAGTGGCAATCAGCCACGGCGTGATGGAATTTCCCAATCGCGAAAACGCGTGCGTGATGCCCTGCGCGTAGCCGCGCTTTTCTTTCGGCATCCAATAGGACATGGCGCGGGTTGCCGTAGGGAAGGTAGCGCCTTCGCCAAAGCCCAAAACGACTCGGGCAATGAATATCATGACCATGCCGTGCACCAGACCCGTCATGATCGTCGCACTCGCCCAGATAACGCCGCAGATGGTGAGCGCGAGCCTCGGCCCGAACTTGTCCGCAACCCAGCCGCCGCTGATTTGGAATAAAAGATAGGGATAGGCGAACGCCGAGAAGATCAGGCCCGCTTGTGTTTTGGTCAGTGGTATTTCCTTCAGGAACTCGTTGGATGCCATCGCTGTGCTGATGTTCACCCGGTCGAGATAAGTGAGGAAGTACATAAGGCAAAGCAGGCCGAGAACAACGTTGGTAGCTCGCAGTAACTTGGGGCGCATGGTTCCTCCAATCATGGCAAAGTGGATAGGGCTCGTATAATGTGCTTTCGGCCGGCAATCAAGGGAATTTTGTTGGAGAATCAGTTATCGCGATACTGCCATCTCGCTTTCAGCTTCGCCCGATCGACTTCTTTGCCGCGGAGATAGACCCTTGAGATTTTTCTGGTGTTGGTGATGTCATCCAGCGGGTTGGCGTCGAGCACGACGAAATCGGCGCTCTTGCCGGCCGCCACCATACCCAGATCGTCGAGTCCGAGAATCTCGGCGGATGTACGTGTTGCGGCCACGAGGACCTGGGCCGGCGTCATCCCTGCCGCGACCATGTTCTCGACTTCCGTGTGCATGGTCCAGCCGATGAACTGGTCTCCCGTCTGCCCGCCGCCGTCGGTTCCGACGCCGATCTTGACGCCCGCGGCATAGAGCCTCACGACCCCCCGTGCCAGCTGATTCCAGGCCTGGCGAGTGGCCAGAAGGGTCTCCGGCGTCGTGCTTTTCAGCCGGTCCTGCAGCCGCTTGATCTGCTCGGGCGACACCGTCTCCGTCACGAGCGGATGCGGCGGATAGAGCCACGGCGCGTAGATCGGCCGCCGAGGTCCGCCCAGCGCCAACAGCACGGCCGTCTTCGGATGCTGCTTGAAGAGTTCGACCAGCTCGTCATCCACGTCGCTTATCATGTGCGCAAACACGTCGATTCCGGCGCGCAACAGCTCCTTCGCGTCCGCCAGGCCGGTGGCGTGGACGGCCACACGAAGGTTTTGCTTGTGCGCCTCGTCGATGATTGCCCGATACAGATTTGGGGTCAGCTTCTTAACGTTCCCGCCGCGATCGTCCACCCATGTTTTGATGAGCTTCACTTTCCGTGCAGCCAGTTCCTGGACCGAGGCGCGGGCTCCTTCTTCTGTCGTTACGACAAAGGCCGCGTGCCGCATGTTGTTGGGGCTGATTTCGTCGATCGGTGACAGACCCCGGCCTGCCGTGAGGAACCGTGCGGCTTCGGGGTATTTCCCGGCCAGCAGCTCTTCCCGGAGCTGGTACGGCAACTCTCCGAAGTCCGTACCCATCGCCTGGCTGGCCGCGACTCCGAAATATGCGAACCGATACATGTGATCGAGAATGTTCTCGCGCGTGTAGTTCTGCGCCCCGCTGGTCAGGTTCTTCATGTACCCGATGTGGGAGTGCGCGTCGATCAGCGCGGGGATCACGGTCTTGCCCGTCAGATCAATTCGTGCCGCGCCTGAGGGCGCCGCGACCTCGCCCTTCCGGCCAATTCGCGTGAACCTGTTGTTCTCGACAATGAATGCCGAATTCTCGATGGGTGCATTGCCGTCGCCGGCAATCAGCCTGGCGCCTTCGAACAACGTCACACTTGCTGATGCCGCCGGCCTCTGCGCTGCGAGCGCCGAGCACACCGCAGCGAAGACCAGGCCACCGACGATAAGGATCACCAGTCGCCGCTTGGACATGAAACCTCCTATACGATCCCGGCGTTGTGAACGATCTTGCCGTCCACGACTGTAAGGACCGACTGGATCTTTTTGATCTCCTGGTCGGGGATGGCGAAGTAATCTCTGTCGAGGACGACCAGGTCGGCCAGCTTGCCGGGTTCTATCGAGCCGATCTTATCTTCCATGCGAAGGAACCAGCTGTTGCCGCGGGTGAAGACGCGCAGCGCCTCCTGCCGGGTGATCTGCTGATCGCCATTGACGCGGTCGCCGAACGAATTGACGCCGGTCGTTGCAAAGTAGATTTGCAGCCACGGGTTCAGCGGGGCAATGTGAACCCCGTCACCGTGAATGCCTGCCTGGATGCCGTGGTCCAGAATCATGCGGAACGGCGGGCCCACAGTGACCTTCGGGTCGTTCGATGTGACCCAGCGGAAGGCCCCCATCTGCACCCCGCAGCCGAGCGTCCGGAGCCGATTAAGCAGGTCGCTGTTGACGACCGGAACGTGGTGCACCACCCATCTCAGCCTGGTAATGTCGAATTCTTTATTGACCTTCTCGTACGCCTCCACAACCTGAGTCAGCGCCGCCAGGTTTTGCACGCTGTTTTCGTTGCGCCATCCGGCCTGGGCGACCAGCCGCTGCGCCTCCGCCCAGACGGCACCGCTGCCGAGCGGCGCCGCCCACTCGCCGATCGCGCCGGTCATCATCATGTCATCGCCGAAAAACTGAAACTGGTTCCTCAAACGTTCCTTCAGCTCCGGCAGCGCGGGGTCGCTCTGGTTTTGCAGGAAATTCATCTGCAAGCGGATGATCGTCTTGCCCTCGTGATGGAGCGCCAGCCACGAATCGTACATGCGGTACTGGTCGAGGTTGGACAGGATCTGGTTCGGGTGCAGCGGTCCCGGTGTCGGGAACAACACCTGGTCCAGATGCGCGGTCAGCCCGACTCTGGCCGAGTATTTCATCGCGTCGAGCGTGCTGCGCTTTTTGTCCTCGAATGTCTGCATCCGGCGCAGATAGTACAGGGCGCTGGGCGACGGGCCGCCACCCGCCTGGGCGGCGGCTGCGATGACGCCGTTGTCGGAGACGTTTACTTTCGCAATGTCCGGATGCGCTTTCGCACCGGCATCGGCGGCATCGAAGAATGCCTTGCCGAGGCTGTTGGTTGCGCAGGGGCCGGTGAACCTTTCGTAAAGCAACACGGGCCGGTCGGGCACTGCGTCGTCGAGCTCTCGCCGTGTCGGATGACGATGCTCGGCCCACTGGTTCGGGTGCCAGCCGCCCATCGAGGTAATCCACTGGCCCTCCGGCACGTCCTTGCGCCGCGCGGCCAGTGTCTCCTGGATTTCGCGGATCGAAGTCGTGTTCTCGAGAATGGTGTGATACCCGGGACGATTGGCCAGGCTCACGCTGTGGATGTGGCCTTCGATGATTCCCGGTACGACCGTGCGGCCCTTCAGGTCGATGACGCGCGTGTTCGGTCCCCGGCCCGGAGCCGTATTGCCCACAGTCACGAAGCGGCCGTTCCTGATCGATACCGCTCTCGCGATCGTGTTCCGCGAGTCCATTGTGTAGATTTTGCCGTTGACGAGATTCAGCTCCGGCGTCGGTGCCGGGCCCCCTCCGGGGGCCTGGCCGGAGAGGACCACGGCGATCGCCAGAAACTGCCGGCGTGAAAGCCTTTTATCCTTAGGTGAACTCGACATGGTTGGAAGTGAAAGGGCAAATATAACCGATCAGGGGGAAAAATAGCCGCGAATTACACAGATTACGCGAATGGGCGCATCAACGATTTCTTATGCGCCCATTCGCGTAATTCGCGTCATTGGCGGCTAATTCCTTTGTGTCTTTGTGGTTCTAATCGAAGAGCCGACGAATCAACGTATTCGAAAAGACGCCCTGGGGATCCAATTCCTTTCTGATCTTGCGAAACTTCTCAAAGGAATCCGGATACATCGCTTCGACTTCGCTGCGCCTGAGCGTAAAGTGTTTTCCCCAGTGAGGCCTTCCACCGAAGTCCTTCAGGACGGGTTCAATTCGGGCATAAACCTCGTTGGCGTTTGGCTGCGTGCTCACGCCGATATAACACACGTCCTTGCCGCGTGCGGGGCTGAGCAGGATGTTGTCCTTCGCAACGAATCGGACTTCAATGGGCAGCGTGATAGACATGTCGCCTTCGTCGATGATTTGCTTCAGCGCGCGCAGCGCTGCGCTGGTGTTCTCGACGGGAAGAGCGTATTCGAACTCGCGGTGGAATACCGGAAGCAAGGGAATGGTGATCATCCTGTCATAACGACCGGTCTGCTTTAGAATCGGCAGGAACGGTTTCGGCGGTTTCGTCTGGAACAACTTCAGGATCATGCTGAGGAGGTCGTTGGTATCCATCGGCATCGTGTTCCTTCCGGCATTCCCGACGGGTGGAGTGCCGGCCTGGCCCAGCAGGCCCAGAGGTGTACCGGGTGGGTTACTGGTAATCACGAGGCAGTTGTCTTTGGGCCCGATTGGCGCGACCAGCCACCAGATGAGGAATCTTTCGTTTTCCTGGTTGAGCGTATCGATCTTGTCGATGACATCATCGAACTTGCAAAAATAGGTGTTGTGATCGAGGTCGTAGAGTGAAACAACTTCAATGGTCACTTCCGTGATGATGCCGAGCGTTCCGATACTGACTCGGGCAGCATTCAGGAGATCCCCATCGCTTTCTTTGATCGTAAGCAGGTCGCCTGTTCCGGTGACGAGCTTCATCCCGACGATTGATGAAGACAAATTTCCCAATCGAAGTCCCGTGCCATGCGTGCCCGTGGATATCGCTCCGGCGATGGATTGCTCGGTGATGGAGCCCAGGTTCTTCATGGCGAGCCCATCCAATGCAAGGTTATTGATGAGGTCTTTCAAGCGAATACCGGCTTGCACGGTGTAGCGGCGTTTCAGGACATCGGCGATCAGGCCCTTGTTGAGCTTGTCGAGCTGAATCAGAGTTTTGTCCGTTACGACGAAGTCGGACCACGAGTGCCCGCCTCCTTGCGTGCGCACGGTCTCGCCCTTGGCAAGGGCGTCCTTGACGATGGCGATTACATCCGCTTCATCTGCGGGTTCGCAAAAACGTTCGGGTTTGAATTTGAGTGTGTGTGCCCAATTCTCAAAGGTGTAATTGGATTTGCAATCTGCCATGGAGCACCGCCTGATTGTCGGCAGCATACACTAAGGTCGGCAGGGAAAATCCGAAGCACACGGAAAAAATCCCGTTCTTATTCCAGGCGAGTTGGTTTCAGTTCGGTCATGAAGCCTGGCAGGTCCCACTGCATGTTCACGCCGTCGGCTTCCCAGCCGTAGTCCGCCATCAGGATGTCGCGGATGTCTTCCTGGCTTTTGCCCTGGCGAATAAGGCCGTATACGCAGTTGCGCAGCTTCTCGACATTGTTGCGGTAAGTGAGCAGGGCGGCCTTGTCGGTCACGGGCCCGTGGCCGGGAATCACGGTGTCGAAGTCCAGCTTCATGGCCGCGTCGAGAGTCTTCGTCCACTCGACGATGCTGCCGCCGCCCCTGTAGTCGACCAGGGGAGTGGTGCCGGCCATGAGGTCGCCCGTGTGGATCGTCCGCTGCGCCGGAAAATAGATGATGGCGTCGCCATTGGTATGTCCGCGGCCGAAGTACCGCGCGCGCACTTCCTTGCCACCCAGAAAAACGGCCGTTTCATCGGTGAACACGATTCGCGCGGGAGCTACGCCGTGCGGCGCGTTGGGTTGTTTGTGTTCCAGGATGTTCGTCCGCGCATTCGCCGTGGAGATGACCTCGGCCATGGGCAGGAATCTGGCATTGCCACTGCTGTGGTCGCCGTGATAATGCGTGTTGATCACGTACCTGACCGGCTGGTTCGTTACGGTTCCTATTTGTGACAGGATCGCGTCGTGGTCGTCATCGTACTTGTCGTCGACCAGGACGACACCCTCGTTCGTGACGAACACGGCAACATTACCGCCATCGCCCTCGATGTTGTAGAGGTCATCCTTCACTTTGTAGATGTTCAATTGCGGAATCGGCTTACTGATAAAGGCTTGAACGGTAGCCACGCCGGCGCCTATCAGTGCCGCCAGGGCAATGGCCAGGATTCTCTTGGACATGCGCATCCTACGCCGAAGAATCGGAGCGGGCATTCTGCACACCGGTTGAACTATTGTCTAGTGGGTTTTCTTCTTAGGCGTCCCTAAGGGACTCGCGTTCGGATATGTCACTAATTCCAGACTATCTAGCCTCGCTCTTACGTTCTAGGACACGTGGAGTTTTTCCACGATTATTGTCCAGCGCGTTCGATTCCCGTCGTATTCTCTTACTCCGTATCTGTGATTGAAACTGATGACCGCACTGCGAGAGCAATGGACGCTTTGTGCAATGTCTTTCATAGAAAGGTCCGTTTCAACGAGGAGTTCCAGAATTCGCTGTTTCTGCCGTTCAGTAAGAGGTCGTCCCTGCATGTTGCTTTTTTAAGTGCATCTTCGCTGCCTAAAAAAGAAGCGCCACGTTTTGCAAGTCGTACAGGATACTCTGGTTTTTCCTTTATTTCGTGTTGCGGCGTTGAAACGGCTGAACGCTAAACGTACGCCCGCTCAGCCTTGCGGATGGCGCGGTAACGCTGGAAGGAACGGCGTTGATCCTCGAGTCCGAGGGCCGATCCGATAGTCGTCCCGCGAAACGTGTGGGCCAACATCTTCGGCCAGTTGCGCATCAGAAACAGGGGATCGTGCGCGAAAGCGAAAGGCATATGGCGGACCTTCATCCAGCGCTCGGCCTTCCACCTCATGAACTCGATTTCTTCCGCCGCGAGATGTTCGCTGCGTACGACGGCAGTGGTGCCGTCATATTCCTGAAGGTGCTCGTTGGTTATCAAACCCCGGTCGCGGAATTCCTGCGTCATCGGAGTTCGAGGATACGGAGTGGGATGCTGAATGTATGGCCAATCGATATACCGCCGCGCAAATTCCAGGTTGGCCTCGATGGATTCTCGGGTGTCGCCCGGATTGCCGATGATCAGGCCGCCGACCACATACATCTTGTTCCGATGGAGGTAGTCAATCGCCTTAAGGGTGGCGTTGCCGGCATTCTTACCGCTTTCGCGGTATGTGTTTTTGGAGCTGGCGCGCAGGAAATTCAAATCGTCCTCGAGGATGTTTTCAATCCCCAAAAAGACGTAACGAAATCCGGCTTTTCGCATCCGGGGCGCGAGGCTCTCACCATGATTCGAAATCGCCGAAGTCATCGCCTGCACGATGTAATCGAGTTTGTTCAGGCGCGCATCGATGATGGCCTGGCAAAGGGCTTCGAATCGCCGTACATCCAGCGTGATGTTATCGTCCACGATGAAGATGGATCGTGCGCCGTGGTCGCGCGCGTCACGGATATCGGCAAGCACGCGGTCGAATGAATAAGTAAAAAAATTGCGTCCGCGCATCTCGATAATCGAGCAGAAGCTGCAATCGAACGTGCAGCCGCGCGAGGTTTCTATAACGTCCACCTGCCGGCCAAGCATCGTGTAGCCGCTCAGCACGCGCGCTTTGCGATTCGGCAGTTTGATTTCTCCGCTTTCCAGACTATTTACCCTGCGATCCGGATTGTGATGAAACCGGTCGCCGCATCGATACGAAAGCCCGGCAATGCGGTCGTAGCCGGTGTTGTTTTCAATTGCCCGCAGAAGCTCCCGTAAAGTGATCTCGCCTTCTCCGCGGACTATGAAGTCCACCGCGCTCGGGTCATCCATATACGCTTCCGGCGCGAGGCTCGGGTCGTAGCCGCCGACAACTATTCGTGTTTCAGGCTGCAGATTGCGAACAAGCGCAATGACCTTCTTTGCGGTCTCGCGCTGAAATGTCATCACGGACAGCCCGACAATATCGGGCTGCATCTGCCGCACCAGCCGTTCGATGGTTTCCCGAACTCGTTGCTGGACGAGAATCAGGTCCGCAACTGCGACCTTATGATGTGGATCAATGTTTCCCGCAAGCGAGGCGAGCGCCCCGTTCGGCATCCGTATCACAATCGAAGGCATATGTTCGAATGAGTCAGGCATGGATAAAAGAAGCACATTCATCGGAGCAGCTCCTTAGCAGGAACTCAAGCATGTGGCCAAAGCGACAAACCGGCAAGGATAAATTGAGTCGATTCAGCGTTCAGGAGGGAACCTTCCGTGCTGGGTTGGTGCGGCATTCGAGTTGCAACGAAAATTAAGAAACATGAAATCGAATTTCGCACTAAAGCGGGGCTGGATCATCGGCTTATCCACGATCTGTCTGTGTGTTGTACTTGCAATCCTGCTGTCGGCGCGTCCGGATACCGCTGCGCTGGTCAAGGTACGGTTCGCAGAGGGTCTTGTTCATGGATTTCTCGTCGTTCACTCGCTCGATGGTACGCTCCTGGCCACAGGCGATCTCCGCCAGGTTCTCAGGGGCGGAGAAGTTGAAAATCGCACAGGGTTTCACTTCAAGGACGGTTCGCTCGCCGAAGAAACCGTTGTATATACGCAGCAGCGGTTCTTTTCCGTACAGACTTACCGGTCCGTGCAGCACGGACCATCCTTTCCTGAGGACATGGAGGCCTCGCTCGAGCGATCCTCGGGCAAATATCACGTCAAAACGAAGTCCCACAAAAACGGTGAGGAGAAAGTCCTTGATGGCACGCTCGAGCTGCCCGAGGACACCTACAATGGCCTGATTCCAGTGCTCGCCAAAAACTTACCGAAAGGGGCCGTCGAGACCGTCCACATGGTCGTGTTCACGCCGGAGCCCAAGCTCATCCAGGTGGAAATGATTCCGGGGGGCGAACAAAAACTCATCGTCGGCGACCAAAGCAAGGCCGCGATCGATTACGACCTCAAGCCGAAACTTGGGACCTGGCTCAAATTCTTTGCGACGCTGACGGGACGTGTCCCACCGGACAACCATCTCTGGATTCTTGCGGACGAGGTGCCTGCCTTCATAAGGTTCGAGGGACCATTTTACCTGCAGGGCCCGATGTGGCGGGTCGACCTGACAAGCCCACGCTGGCCGGAATAGCGCCTGCTTAGAACTGTAGCGGCGGTCTATGAAGGTGTGAATGAATTGAAGGACGCGAGGATTCCCCTCCTAAGTTAGGAGGGGTGGCTGCGCCATCAAGAAATGCCGCGAAGCCACCGAAGCATGGCGCAGACGGGGTGGTTCCCCAGCAAAACCCTGCAAGCAGGAGCTTTGGAACCACCCCGCCTGCTCGGCCTTTCTGGAATTTGATGGCCTCGCAGGCACCCCTCCTAACTTAGGAGGGGAGTTTCAAACGCCCAACTGCCAATTCATTCACACCTTCTATGACCGCCGGTTTTCGTAGATTCAAGGAATGCCGGCGGTCATAGACCGCCGCTACAGTTACGAACCAAGCAGTTCCCGGAATGAGCGGATGGCATCGATGTGTGCCTGCGGCGAAGTGAATCCGGCGCGCATGGTATCCACGGCCGCGTGGGTCGCCCCAAGGGCTCGCCACGCCTGGACGCGCCGGTGCCATTCTTCTTTGTTAAGCCCCTGGACACTGATCCATGGATCAATGCCGAAGTTGTTGGGATCGCGACCCGCTTCTTCGAGAGACGTATGAAGCAGCTCGATGGATCTTTTCATAAGGTCGTCTGGAGGCTTCCCGCCGGCCAACCAGCCGTCGCCGAGCCTTGCGGCCCGCTTGAGCGAGGGCTCTGTCCAACCCCCAAACCAGATCGGGATGGGACGTTGAACAGGCATGGGATTGAGGCCGGCATTGTCGATCACAAAGCGGTCGCTGCGGTGTGTCACCAGCGGTTGCGTCCAGAGCTTGCGCAGCACTTCGACCTGTTCTTCGACGCGGCGTCCGCGCGTTTGAAAGTTCTCGCCGAGGGCGTCGTACTCCACGTAATTCCAGCCGAGCCCGATGCCAAGGCGGAGCCGCCCGCTGCTCAGGACGTCGATCTCCGCGGCCTGCTTGGCGACGAGAACTGTCTGGCGCTGCGGGAGGATAACGATGCCTGTCGTGAGCTGCAGGCGGGTTGTGACGGCCGCAAGAAAACCAAACAAGACCATCGGCTCGTGAAAGGGATCCTGGTGCGTATAAGGGCCCGTGAGCTTCGGCTCCCGGTTTGGGTGGGCCCCCAGCACGTGGTCGTAAACGAGCAGATAGTCATAGCCGAGTGCTTCGGCTGCCTGCGCGTAATCCTTGATGGCCTGTGGATCGTTGCCGAATTCGATCTGCGGAAAGACGACGCCGTATTGCATGGAGTTCGGCTACTCCAGGGCCTTGTATATGCGCTCGTCGCGCGGGCTGCCCAGCATCGGGTGCATCGCGTCGCGATGCTCTTTCGTGTGTGCGGCTGCGGCATGCGCCTCGAGCGCCTTCTGGCTCTGCCAGGCTTCGACGATAGTGAAGTGATTCGCGCGCATGGCATGTTGCAGAACGTCGAACCGCAGATTGCCCTCGTCCTTCCGGCTTTCCTCCGTCAATCGCCGGAGCAGGTTCGGACCCTCGCCCTGTGGGCCGGCAATGTCGACGTGCGTCAGGACATAAATCGCCGCCCGGTCGTTTGCCGCGGCTGGTGCCTGACCGCCCGCCAGGGGCTTGTACGGACGCTGGTCATACTCGCTCACGCGAATGGGTTGGAGCTTGCTTAACAATTGCCTGGTGTGCGCCGCAGCGGAGTGCGTATCGAGCGCCTTCTGGTCAGCCCAGGCTTCAAGGGCGGCGAGATGACCGGGCCGGCCCACTTGCTCGAAAAGATCGATGCTGACGTAGCCTTCATCCTTGCGGCTCGTGTCGCGATACTGCTTGAGTGCAGCCACGGCTGCAGCTTTGGACAACGGCAGCACGTCGACGTATGTCACCGCATAGGCAGCGGTGTTCTGTGCCCGGAGGCCGGACGGAAAGATGACTACACCCAGAAGGAGAAGATAGAGCACGCGTCGCATTTCAGCCCTCCCGTCTTATTTCAAAAGGTCCGCAACTTTGGCGATTCCCGCTTTCGCACAGGCGTCGTCCATTTCCTGGCTGGATCCCGAGCTGCCGACGCCTCCGATCGTTTCGTTGCCTGCCTGGATCGGCACACCTCCGCCCAGCGCCAGGATGTCGGCCACATCGCGTTGCGCAGCATTCGGCCCTTCGGCTGTGCGTTTCTGAAACTCCAGTGTGGTGGTGCGGAACATGCGCGCAGTGTAGGCCTTGCGCCGGGACATCTCGGCCGTTTGAGCAGTCGCCTGTTCGTCGCGCAGGATCACCATCACCTGGCCGGCGCGGTCGACCACGGCAGCCGCGGTATTGAAGCCTTTGGACTTGCATTCCGCAATGGTTCCTTCGGCGATCGTCTTCGCCATCGCCAGCGACAGGTTGCGCTGCATCACCACACCCTGTCCAGTTACGGGACCCGACAAAATGACGGCGATGCCGATTGCTGCCACGGCTTTCAGCGTGTAATACATGAAACCTCCTCTGTGCTGTAGCGGCGGTCTGTGACCGCCGAAACCCGGCGCTCATAGAGCGCCGCTACAATAAGACTATTTCTTCTGGATTGGCGGCGGAAGCGGCGCCGGATCAAGATAGCCGCGTGTTCCATCGGGCCGGATGGGTCCCGGTCCAAACCCCAGATGGTCTCTGTCTACATTGTTTTCGCTGCATGAATATTCCTGGATCTCCTCTTCGGGCTTTCCGGCGACCCACGTTCTGGAATACTTGAACGGCCTGGTGTAAAACTTCGGATCCTCGATCAGCGTCTCGACGTGGATATGGTCGGCATCGGGCCTCGTCCAACGCTCTACAACATGGAGGGCGTCGCTGTGAGGGTTTGCGTTTTCGTCAATCCAGACCTGCTCGTCCTTGAACCCAATCGAGTCGACCACTAATGTGTCTCCCTCCCAACGGCCCAACTCCTCTCCAAAGAAGGATGGATCGGGATCCTCTGAATGTTTGCGCTTGGGATCGATTGGAATCAAACGATAGTAGCTGTACCAGTAAAGAAACGCGATTTTCCTGGCCCCCTGCAGGACCTCGAACGGCAGGCCGCTGGCATTGTGCCGGGGGATCCCGCCGATGATGCACAGGCTTTCCGGGTCAATGGTGGCCGTAAGGTTATGCTGAAGTGCTGCCTCTCCGGCAGGAGTCAGCGGCAATTTCAATCCCGGAAGGTCTTTGGCCATATTCCCAACAGGCACCGTATCCCGCGTGCCTTTCCAATATCCGCTCAGGTCGGGATGTCCGTCTGCGGTTCGAGGAGCCGGCTTTGGTTTGGCGGACTTGACATCGACAGCGGTCAAGGGGTTGTTCTCCTGGCCAAAGACCGGTACCGAGAATACGGCGATTGCCGCAAGAATGGCGGCGGCTACGTTCGTTCTCACTGGTGAACCTCCTTTACGGATTCCGGCCTGTCGCTTCGGGACCGCCATCGCCGGCCGATGCGCCGGAAACAATCCGTCCGTCGGGCAGCGTGACGCGCCTTGCATCCATCAAGCGTGAGCCGTCTTTGGCGCGATAGCCGTCCACGACGACCATGTCTCCCAACTTGAGGTCGCCGCGCTTGAAACCCCGCCGGGAGAGCGCGCCGGGAGCACCAGCTTCGCAGCTCCATTTCGAGACATTTCCATTCTCGTCTTTCACGTCGATGTAGAAGTACGTGTGCGGATTCGTCCATTGCACTCTTGTGAGAGTCCCGGTAACCCGGATCGCCTTGCTGGCGTCGAACTCCGCGGCAAATGAATGATGCGCGAGCAACGGCACGCCCGCTGCGAGGCTGAGGCTGGCGACCAGGATCGCGATTCTGAGCTTCATGACAATGTTCCCCCGATTAGCCAGGAAACACAAAGACACAAAGGCACAAAGAAATTCAGCAACGAGGGGTCTGACCCCTCGTTGCTGAATTTCTTTGTGCCTTTGTGTCTTTGTGTTTCCTGGCCACGTTGCACCGAAATTCCAGCAGTCTAGTTCGACGAACCCACTTGCGCGGCCTTGGCCAGTTCCGCCATGTCGCCGGTGCGATTGCCATGGAACGGCGCGATGACCTGGACATCGAGTTTCAGCCGCTGAACGTTGTCATAGAGCGCCTTCGCATACGGTATGGCCGTTCGAACGAGCGGACCACCCGGCTGCGGAGGAGGCGTGAAGGCATCCGGTTCGGCCAGGAGCTTTTCCTTGGGCAAATAGATGACCAGCATGTCGCCGGTATGCTCATAGCCTTTCAGGAGGTACAGTTCGATCGTACGCGTGCCATCGGTGAGCACACGTTTATCGCCTACCGTCTCGATCTTCACCGGCTTCTTCGATGAGGCCAATCGATCGGGAACAATCGTGTGCGGTGTTTTCGCCACGCGCTCCAGGAATGCCTTGTTCGACTGATGCGTCACGATCGTGGCGCCCTCGTCCATCGCCGCGCGAATTCCGCCGAGGTGGTCCCAGTGGTGGTGGGACGTCACGACGTAGCGAATGGGCTTGCCCGGGATGAGCTCTTTCGCCTTCGCCAGCACAGCAATCGCACGCGCCTCGTTGTTCGGAGTATCCACCACGACGATGTGATCCTTCATTGCGATGGCAAGGCTGTGATGCGATCCACCCGTCAGGTAATAGACTCCTTCACCCATCTGCTTCGAATCCACGCGCACCGCAGGCGGTGTGAATGAGCGCACGTTGTCGGGCACAGTGATGTTCACCTGTGGATTGGCCGTTACGGCGGAGATGGTGATGTCGAGAGATGGATAGCCGTCCTGGGTCTGGACAATGTGCGACGGGAACTGCACGCCGCCAAAGTCCTTGTAACCCGAGTAGGTGGTTTCGACGGGCATGTCGCCTACGATCGGGTGGTCGATCCAGGTCTGCACCTTCTCGACCTGACCCTGGGCGTTGATTGTGCCGATCATCTTGTACTTGCCGCCAACGGTGAACGACACTTCAGTGCCACCCTTGGCGCTGCGCGTGGTCGCGTTGTTCGCCATGGCTGCTTTAACGAATCCTTGCGGTGTGGCCCACAGGGCGAGCATGCGCTCGAGTTGTGCGTCGGGCGCCGCTGCGGCCGGTGGAGCAGCTGCCCCGGCAGGAGCATTCGCCGGAGGTACCGGCACGTTCCACGCGTAATTCCCGCTCACGACCTGGATCTGGCGCTGCTCACCGGAAATCGGCGCGCCGCCGCCACGGGGCATCGTCGGTCCCGTTACTTCGCGCAGCAACTCCAGGCGCATGCTGGCGGTGTCATAGTTGATCAATGCCGTGTAGTTCTTCACCGGCACTGGCGGCCACGCCTCGTTAGGTGCGTAGTTTTGTCCCACGGAGAAATTCCTTCCGGACCCCGTGAATTGCAATGTCTTAATGTTGGCCGCGCCCAGCGTTGTGGCTGCCGTTTGAACGGCGTTGCCCTGAGGTGCGGCATAAACAGACGCGAACGCCAGAAGTCCGGCGATCGCGAAAATCGTGATTTTGCGCATATAAACCTCCAGGTAAAGAAGCCAATCGATTGTCGGGGAGTATAGACCCTCAGGGATCTCTGCGCAAAGTTGCCTTTGTGTCTTTGTGTTTAATTCCACATTGCACTACGCTACCCATCAGAGGACACTCGAATGACGAAACCTTCCCAGCGATTGGAAACAAAGCTCATCCACGCCGGCGAACCGAAGCCGCGCATCCAGGGCGCCGTCAGCATGCCGATATTTCAGTCGGCGAATTTTGAATATGCGAACGAGGCCGATTATCACAGTCTCAAGTACATCCGCCTGAACAACACGCCGAATCATCTTGCCCTGCATGAGAAATTGTCGGCATTGGAAAATGCCGAAGCGGCGCTCGTTACGGGCAGTGGAATGGCCGCAATCTCGACAACGCTGCTGACGATCCTCTCGGCGGGTGACCACCTGCTGGTCCAGGATTGCCTGTACGGCGGCACGCACGATTTCATAACCAGGGACCTCGGCGCCTTCGGCATGGCATATACGTTTATCAACGCCGACGATCCCGCTTCGTGGAAGCGCCAGCTTCAGCCCAATACGAGAGGCATTTATGTGGAAACGATGACGAACCCGCTGTTGCAGGTGCCGGATCTCCTGGCCGTCGTGGAGTTTGCCAAAGCCAATGGTCTGGTTTCGATGGTTGATAACACATTTGCCAGCCCTGTCAATTTCCGTCCGGCCGACCGGGGCTTTGATCTTTCACTGCACAGCTGCACCAAGTACCTCAACGGACATTCGGACATTGTCGCCGGGGCGGTCATCGGGCGCGACGAGCTGGTCCGGAAAGTGAAGTATCGGCTCGACCACCTTGGCGGCTCGCTCGACCCTCATGCGGCTTTCCTGCTTCACCGGGGAATGAAAACTCTGGCAGTGCGAGTGAAATTCCAAAACGAGAGCACGCTCCGATTAGCGCGATTTCTGGAAGGGCATCCCGCGGTGGCGCGAGTCAACTATCCCGGACTCGAGAGTCATCCCAGGCACGGACGCGCTCGCGAACTGTTCGACGGCTTTGGCGGCGTCCTGAGCTTCGAATTGAAAGGGGGTGTTGAAGAAGCGCAACAGTTCATATCCAACACGACTCTGACGATCAGCGCCCCGAGTCTGGGAGGCGTCGAGACCTTGATCACTCGTCCGGTGACGACCTCGCACTCGGGTCTCTCGGCCGAAGACCGGCAACGCCTGGGTATCTCGGATCGCCTTATCCGGCTTTCCGTGGGAATTGAAGCCACGGATGACCTCATTCAGGATTTCAGCCGTGCATTAGGGAGTTAGAACACGACGCACCGAAACGCCGGCGATTTCCTGGCCTATTTATTTTCGAGATTCACGACCCAAATCATCTGCGGACTGGGGCTGGCTCTTACTGTAGCGGCGGTCTATGACCGCCGGTATTTCGTTGATTCCAGGAAAAA
>Ga0137418_10002147_pt1 | contig 18101 bp, 13 predicted proteins | sample CZODoug3_1_2_16f_FD_122242 | JGI IMG/M metagenome (GOLD analysis project Ga0137418, IMG submission 122242) | Vadose zone soil fungal communities from Angelo Coast Range Reserve, California, USA - CZODoug3_1_2_16fungal (Hybrid Assembly) | ecosystem: Environmental > Terrestrial > Soil > Vadose... | reverse complement strand
TTCATGGCCGCCGGACCGTAACAGTTCGCTCTCCCGCAGAAAAACTTCGTCTTCTCCTCCCGATTGGCGATAGCGGTTGTGCGCTAGGAGCAGCTTCATGGGGCTTCACCGTTCATTCAGGGCCAAGGCCTTCATCGGCAAGTGCCTGCGAGACTCTTCAGGACGTGCCGCGCGTTTCGAAGACCGGTCGTCGGACATCCAAGGGAGCACCGCGGCCGAGTACCAAAAACACATTGCCACCGGCCCCGAATCGATCTCGTCTCCCATGGACCCCAAGATGAGGCACGCGAAAAATAGCGTTGCAACCGCGAAAGAAAAACGGTCCCTGTTTTTGAGGAGAAGATAGACAGCACGTACGGAAAGCAGGATGCAAAGGGCAGCGAATAACGCAAAGCTCACCACGCCCCCGCCCAGCAGAATCTCGAAGAACATCGAGTGCGCCGTCCCAAGGCCGGGATTGTATTGTGGCCCGTATATTCTGGAAGAAGAGTAATATCCCAACCCCCACCACGGGGATTGCGTCAGCGTTATGTTGCTGAGATAGCGCCACAACCCAATCCGGTCATCCAGGCTTGAGACAGTTTCTGGGTTTCGATACTCGCTGAGGTTGGGCAGCCAGTGGTACGCATACAGCGCAAGTACCACGGCGCTGGCAAGATAAACGAGTTGCTTCAAGGATTTGGCATTCGGACGTTTGATGAGAACGAGAACAAAGAAGCCGAGGATGACTAGATAAGCCGTGCGCGTGAGTGAAAGCACCAGTAGGGCCAGAAACAGACTTAACAGGGCGAGCGGAAGGACTCTCCAAATCCTTTGAACACCAGTCAACAAGAGAATTATCGCAAATGCGGACACTGCTCCAGTCGGGACAAGGAGGCCTGTCAGGCGCGAGGGATCAGGGTTAAAGTCGGAAGCAATCCATACCAAATCAGGGGCCAGAAATGCGCAAACCGCGGTAACGCCGCACAATAAAGCGGCTCCCCAAAATATCTTTTTCAAGCAACGCTTGGCGCCAAAACGCTCCACAAAGAGTTGCATGAACAACATGGAAACCGCCATCTGATAAATCTTGAATGCACTAAGAGCCGGAGCCTTAGATATCACAGCAGATACTGCCAGACAGAGGATCATCGCGAGCCCCAGCTTTTGAGGCAGCTGCAACCGCGTCACTTGGAGCTTGGCGCGGCCACGTTTTATGATCTGAAATAAAACCCACGCCCCAGCAGATCCCCACACAAGAATGTGCAGGACCACTACCCAGTCCACGTCGCCGCGAAGAGAAGCTTCACCATCGCGAATGCGGAATCTGGGCGGCCCGGAGAAGATCAGGAGCAGTAGCAATGTGACGGCAAAGCCGGCTTGCTGGTAGATGAAACGTGGTCTGGCTCCGCCTACCACTTGAGACGGCTTGCTTTGATGCAGCCTGCCTGGGCTCGGGAAAAAGCTCGTCATCTGATTCTGCGTACCATCCTTTGCCGGCGCTCTCCCTTGAGTCTTTATTCTCGTGGAATGGAGCGGAGAGCCGGTTCGCTTTGACCGGCAGCGCAGCATTATTGTCCCTCTCCAGACAACACCGCGGGAATGGTCCATCGTAGAATCTTGCAATCAAGCAACAAGCTCCAATGTTGCATGTATTCGAGATCCAGCCTCAAGCACGTTTCAAAGGAAGGATTCCTGCGCGCCTTGACCTGCCAGAGCCCCGTTATGCCGGGTTTTACTTCCAGTCGTCTGTGATCATAAGGACGGTATCGCACGTAATCGTCTATGGGATGGGGGCGCGGACCAACCAGGCTCATATCGCCTTTCAGGACATTCCAAAATTGGGGCAGCTCGTCGAGGCTATACTTGCGAAGAAATCGGCCGAGCTGGGTGACGCGAGGATCATCAGCAATTTTAAAGAAAGGGTCTTGGCGCTCGTTGAATCGGCGCAGGGAATCCTTGAGTCCATCAGCTCCATCGACCATAGTCCGGAACTTGTAACAAACAAATTTTCGTCCTTTTTTCCCCGCCCGGAGGGAGCCATAAATGACCGGGCCAGGCGACTCCAGCTTGACGGTCAAGGCAATCGCAAGCAAGAGTGGCCCGAGGAGCAAAAGTGCGACGGCGGATAACAAGAAATCCATGATCCTCTTCACGAACAAACCCATGCTGAGGATGGGGCGCGCTCGCAGGATGCTGCTGCCTCGGCCAACCGCGGTTTCGAGTCGTTCATTGCGGTCAATCTCGGGCAAGAGAGAGTCCAAGATTCTTGCTTGGAACAGCGGGGAAGACGCACGTATTTCTGAATTCGTAAACGCGACTCTCCGCCGGCGAACCACACGTTCTGGCAATGAATTACATTGGCCAAAGGCCTGCGTCCGGAGATCGAGAGGTTCACTGGGCATCAAATCGACCACCCCGAGCTCTTGATTTGCTAGAAAGAGCGTTTTTGCCGGCGCACTTTTGTGCTGCAGAGACTCTGTGAGCCGGCACTTTCAGCTGCGCATCAAGCAGGCCAAGCGTAGAGACTGATCTGCAATCAGTCGATAGGGTTTAGACTGTAATGGTGAGCAAGGTAAAAACCTTAGGCGATCAGTTTGGGTAGTCCTCTCCGGCAACCCTTGCACCTACAAACCCCCTTGTAAGGGTAGATCCCTTAGTCTGGCTCTAGGGTTTTTCATGGGTCTCCATCAGGGGTAACCTCCCTATCGACAATGAACCATCGAAATGCTAAGTAATCTTTGCTAGCTCTCCTCGACCTCTCTTCGGTCAGGCAGATACCGGTGATTCTGACTACCACGCCACTTTCCGCCGCAAAACAGAAGCGGAGTTCCGCAATCTCGATTGCTCCTATTCCGCTCCTTGTCGCGCTCCTCTTTCTCCTTCCCGCCTTGAGCCACGCCCAGGTACTACCGCAGGAAAAAGAGAGAGAGCCTTTGGGCTCCTTAACAAGCATTGGGGAGGTCTATGTGAATGACTCCCCGGCGCCCGTCGAAATCACGATTTTTTCTGGCGACAGAGTGCGTACTGGGGAATCCGGCTCCGCGACCTTTAACATGAGCGGAAAGGGCTCGCTAAAGCTCTCCCCGCGCAGTCAGGTCCTCTTCTCCGGCAAATACGAATATACGGCTGAGTTGGAGGCAGGAGCGGTAGTGATGAATTCCGTTAGCGGGCCAAACGGGTTCACCTTGCGAATCGGAAACGACGTATTGGTTCCTTCCATCAAAGAGCATACGTCACTGGCGTCAATTGACAGGGCTCCGGATGGTTCTTTCCTAGTGACTTGTTCCGACGGAGCCATGGGCGTCTTAGCCTTGCAGGGAACATCAGGACAGTTTCTCCAGGTTGGTCAGTCCGTGAGCGTTGCCCCGAACGGACAATTGTTTCCAGTCGTGCAGCAGGCCGCCACGCCTGGAGCATCATTTTCCAGCAGATCGACTTCGGGAGCCCAGAAGGCCAAGGGCAGTTATACGGGATGGGGTTTTCTCGGGCTGGCAGCCGCAGGGGCAGCCGGAACTGTGGCGGCACTAAGCCACGGCGGCGGAAAGCAATCCATTAGCCCCTCGTCACCTTGAAATCGCTGCCCGTGCCGCCAAACTATTTGCAAAACCGTCGCGCACTACCTCGGGCCCAGTTTCAATCACTACGGGACATCGATTCGATGGCTTCTTTGGGTATCCCGTGGCTTCGGAAGCCTCTCCATATTAATTGGGGTTTGAGGGGCCCGCCAGCCGAAACTTGACTATGACATCTTGCTCTGTTTCTACGGGTTGCCCACCAAGCAATGTTTGTCCGTAGCGCCATTCGCGAATCGCGCTGGTTGCCGCCTTTGCAAGCAAAGCCGGGCCGCTTGTTAGCTCGACGCTCTGCACGGACCCATCGCCGCCGACAACAACGTGTAACTTGACGGTGCCCTCGATGCCTTGGCGCTTGGCGTCCTCAGGATAAACTGGTTCAACACGCGAGATGGCGCGGCCTATTTGCAGGCTCCTTCCATTCGACGGTTTCTGCGAACTGATGTCCTCGGGGATTCGGATCGATGGATAAGGATCAGTGCTGACCGCCACCGACCACGTTGGAGCCATGGGAGCAGCGGGCTGCTTCAAAGGAGGCGGCGGACTTTCTTTCTCTTTCACCTCTGCCGCCGCCGTTCCACTCGGGACCTTCGCGGACAGGTTCGTTGCCGGCGTGGCGGTGCTCGCTGTCGGTTGAGCAGGCGAAGCTTCCACAACTTGGCTTCGAACATTCTCCATGGCTGGATGCGGCACTGCGACAGCAGTGCGCTCGGGAGGCTTTGCCGGCGGCTGACTCTTCGGCAAGGTGCTCTCAGCGCGGCGAACGGCACTCTCAACAGCGGTCGTCGCAGCAGGGCGCTCAACGTTGCGTACCTGCGGACGTACAGGTGCCAGGTGCCCTTCAGAGCCATTCCCAGGGACCTGGTCGAAGCCATGGGCTTGCGGCCCAGTATTCTCCGATCGTAGAGCGGGAACATCTGTAGTCTTGCGCGCGGGAAGGGCCTTGTTCGCCTCTATGGGCTCATTTGTGCCTTTTGTATTCTGTCCGATAAATCCAATCGATTCCTTCCGGACGCCAGGCGGCCGTGCAATCCATCCTATAGCCACCGCTGCTACACCGGACAGGATAACGGCCACCGCAAGTCTCCTCCGTCTTTCGGCTCCTCCTTCTGAAATCATCGGATGAATTGCAGGTGTCGATTTGCGTTTGAATTCGGTTTTCCCGGAGGTCTTTGGACGCAAGGCATGCGATGCAGCCGGTGTGGGTGCTACGTTGTCACCAAGAAAACCGGGCACAGCAAGAGGCGGGGGAGCCGAGACCCGCCGGTGTTCTCGAACTAGGCTGCCGGACGGTGAATGCACAGGCGCAAGGATTCTGAGGTCGGGCTTCTCCGGTACTTCCCGATGAACTGCTGGGCCGTCGGGAACCTGGGCACTTTGCGCCTGAAGTTCACTCGGCGACTCCAGCGGAGAAATCCGGCTGGCGATTATCTTGCGCGCCGCTTCCGTCAGATTGACGAATCGAATGCCGGCCTCTCTTTTTGATTCGCTGATCCACGCAATCTGCCCGCTGACTTCGATCTCATCCTGCGACCCCGTGAATTGAATGCGTATAGTTGGGAGATCATCCTCGGTCAGAATCATGGCTGCGGTAACAGCAAGGCCGCCTTCGCTGATGTTAAGGAGCATGCCGCCGTTGGCCCGGCCCAACTCGATATAACTGAGGGGCCTGATCTGCTGCCGGGGATGCCCGCGGCGTTCGCGAAGCTCGCCCGAACTGTCTCCGCCGGCTAGGTTGTGCGACGCGGCTCGTTTGGATTGTTGAAAGAATTCCGCGACAATATCCGCCCGTTGATCGGAAGAATCTTCCGGCAGGAGCGGCTGCGGGATACCCTTTTCAGCAACGGTGCTGGAGTCCACAGGATCCGGCGATGAGAATATTGGCGTTCTTGCCGGTGTATCAGCCAGGTTGTGTTGTTGCGGTCTTGGGAGTATCTCTGCATCAGGCTGGAGTTCTCTCTGCGAGCTTTCGGCGGCAAGCCAATCAGTGATTCGCTGGCGCGCTTCTTCGGGCAAGCCGACAAATCTTATCCCCGCCGTCTTTCTTGATTCACTTTTCCAGGTTAGCTGTCCGGTTGCTTCCATCCAGCCACCGGAGTCCGGCAATAGAATCCGCATGCTTACAAGCCCGTCGCCACCCAGAATCATTGCGGCAGAGAGGGCTAAGCCGTCCTCACTCATGTTGTAGATAAGACCGCCGTTTACCTTCCCCAGGTCGACGTAGATCGGGGGGGTAACAAGCGTGCGTGTCCGGACCCGGCGTTCGGTGACGCCGAGACCTTTTCGCGCGCTATGTAATATGCTCAGCATGCCCTGCAATCATGGATCAGGAATCCTCTAAGAAACCTGCCATCATTCACTTAAATCTTAGGTTTACGCAGCACTACCTTCAATCCGGTAAAACCCTGCACTGACCCGGACTACAGTGCCCCGAACCGCCAAGAACCCCGCGCAATCCTCGGGGGGTTGCGGCTAGTTTTCCGGAGTGAGACTGACACGGTCGATCCAGACAGTGCCGCTGATCTGGTTGTCGAGTTTCTCGCTCGCGGGTCGCGCGACCCTCACGATCAGTAATCGCGTATCGGCCTTGGTTTTGAATTCAAATTGTTGCGAGGACCAGCCGGACGTGCCCCCGGTGTTTTCGGTCGATAGGAATAGCTTCCCCATATCGAAAGCATCGAACACCTGAAACCTTGGCCCGCTGTCCGTAGTGATCCCTTTCACGCGTATGGCGCCGGAAAACCGATATTGGGTGTTCGGCTGGACGGCCACGTACTGAAACACGTGTCCATAGTCGAGGTTGCCTTTCCCATTGAATTCGACGCGAAGCGCGCGGGATCCGTCGAAAGCATCCTCGAAATCTATGGCGACCACGGCTCCATCGACGGGGACAACGCGCCAGTCCAGCCCGCCGTCGAGAATGTCGCGTTCAAAGCTCCCGTTTTCCACCAAATTGGAGCCGTTTACAAGCGGGCCAATTTGCGCCGGGAAGCGTTCGGCCAGTGCAAACCATGCAGCGGCCAGGCGGCCGGGCTCGCGGTGTTGGATGAGCGCGTCGAGATAAGGAAAGGTCTGGCGGAGGTCAAATGGCAATTTCAGTTTGAGCAGGCGCAGCCAAACTTGTTCCGCGGCCGTCACGTTACCCACGTCCATTTCGAAGTTCAGATAGTCAAAGAATACGGACGCCCGGGGCGGGAGCATCTCCAGAATCGCCCGATCGTCCCGCGTCGCGCTTACAGCCAGCCGGAACACGTCCCGGTGGGCGGGGCTGTTTCCTGCGAGGACGACCTGTAGGGCGCGCAGTGCCTCTGTGGTGTTGTGAGCCCGAAAGGCAAAATTGGCGAATCTCCAGTTGATTTCCGGCGAATTGGGAAAGAACCGGAGGGCCCGCTTGAATGCACTCAGAGCGTCGTTGGTTCGCCCGGCCCAATCGTAGGCCGCGCCAAGGTCACTCCAAAAGTGAGCGTCATAGGGACCTAAGCGTGTTGCACCCTCGTAAAACGCCACGCTTGCGTCCAAGTTTCTGGTGCTCCCGTAAAAGTGCGTGAGGGTGCCCAGCGCGTCATAATACTGCGGATTGTCGCGGTCCCACAGTATGGCGGCTTGAACCAAGGTTGGCGACTCTTGACGAAAATACCAATCTGCGATCCCTCGTCTTCCCGCTAGGTTGATGCAGAACATCAAACCAAGCGCCAAGCAAATTCGAATCGCAAGAGTAAATGACTGACTGCCGTTCAAGTTTCACCCCTCGAGGGTCTCACCTTCTCCATTCCACCCGGGGAGCGGATTTTTGGGCTTCCGGTGACGTGCGAGGGACGGGGCTAGCGCCAACCTTTGCCGCGAATTCCATGGGTGGCACGCTTCTCATCTTCAGTAAAGGCTGCACGGTTCGATCTTGCCCCTGCTAACCGCCAGACGCAACATCAAATCATGTTATCCAAGAATTGTTCCCGTAGACTAGGCAGACGATCTTGCGGAGTGCGCTTGGCATTTGCTTTCGTGCATGTTCGGGGGGGTAAACGTTTGTCGTGTTGCGGATGTCTGCGTGGCGCGTGAGTTTCTGCTGCAACTTTCATCGGGGCCCCGTCCGCAATGAACACGGGATTCCGGGTGTGCCGCGTCACGGAACGTAGCTCAGGCTTTTGGAACAAGAGCCTGCCGGACCATGTGGGGAAAACGGATTCGTCCGGCTAGTCCGGTGTTCCGGAAGCTATCGACATCAGCAAGAGCCGCTGTCTTAAGAGTGGCCTGATGTCTGACGCAGGGCCATCTGAATGCCTTCCCACAGTACGAAGCCGCAGACCGTTAGAATGGCTAGAATGGCAATGGTCACTGCGATTTTCTTTCCAACGCTCGTTGAAGATTCTTGGGCCTGAAATAGACTCTCAGGATAAAGCGATTGTGTTTTCATGGTCTCCTCCCAGTCACCGGTCGCGCGGGACGAAGTCTGCTCGGGGGACGGCGAGGAAGGCGGGCGCAGCACCTAGCAGCGGAATGATGCGGATTCGATTCACGCACTCACATTCAGCGCAACGTCAATCTAGTTGAATGCGCTAAAGCAACGACCGCGTAAATTGCTTGTAAACTCCGTGAGACTCATCAATTAGAATTAGCGCGTACCTATGACGTAAGTAATTTCCGAAGTCTGGACGTCCAACAGAAGGCCGTGACCGAGTTGGCTTCGTCCTCCCGGGGCCATTTCCCCCGAACAAGGACCTTTTCTGATTTTGCAGCGGCGCAGGAAACGTTCATGCCCGGCGATCGCCGGGTTCTGTTCGAAAACTGAACGCCTTTCCCCATGCTATTTGTTCCATGTAGCGTCTTATGTGTGTACAACGCTGTTGAATTGCAGGGCTTAGAAATTCGCTATTTCTTCGGCTCCCACTCGCTTCGGTCGGCCCTCCGGCCTCAAGGGGGGCATCTCCCGACCGAGTTGTCGGCTCCAAGAATCGTGCCCATGTAACGTCTTACCGCCTGGTCAACGTCTAATCGTTGATGCATGCACATACGCATGAGTGTGCCTGAAAGTGTCCAAACATCTCTGCTTGGAAGTGGAATCACATTAGGACCAAGAGGGAGTGAGGAGTCCAGCATGGCATTCGGTGAGATGTCCAGGCGAAAAGCAGTCGTTTCGATCGCCGCAGCTTTTCTGATCTTCGGCGCGGGAAATTCATTGCTTATTCAGGGTGCGGACGTGCCTCGAGCGCAAACGCAGTCAGGCGCCCGCCCGGTTGGAACGATTAAGACGATTTCGGGGAATACCATTACGTTGACGACCGATGCAGGAAGCGACGTGAACATTTTGGTGCAAGACACGACGAAGTTCATGCGCATCGCCCCCGGTCAAAAGGACCTGAAGGACGCTACGCCGATCATCTTGGCCGATTTGCAAACGGGCGACCGCATTCTCGTCCGCGGCAAGCTTGCCGATGACGAAAAATCCGTGATCGCCGCTTCGGTTATCGCCATGAAGAAAGCGGACATCGCGGAAAAACAATCCCGCGACCGTGAAGAGTGGCAAAAACACGGATTCGGAGGGCTGGTAAACAGCGTCGATACTGCCGGCAGCACGATCAACGTTGCGCTGCCTACCCCGGGCGAAAAAAAGAGCGTTGCCATCCATCTTTCCAAAGACACCATGCTGCGCCGATATGCTTCGGATTCCGTGAAGTTTGATGACGCGAAGCCCGCTCCGCTCGATCAAATCAAGCCAGGTGACCAGCTTCGCGCTCGCGGCACTCGCAGCACCGATGGCGCCGAATTCACTGCCGATGAAATCGTCTCCGGCACGTTTCGAAATGTCGCTGGCACGATATCCGCGATCGACGCATCCGTGGGAGCCATCACCGTGCAGGATCTGGTTTCGAAGAAATCCATCACCGTGAGAATCACGCCGGAATCGCAGTTGCGCAAACTTCCTCCGCCGATGGCACAGCGGATCGCGGCGCGCCTGAAGGGACTTCCACCCGATGCCCAGTCGTCTGCGCCGGCCTCTGGAGCTGCTGGTCCCGCTGCGAGTGCCGGGCCAGCAATAAATTCCAGTGGTGCACCCCCTGGCGTCTCTGGGTCCGGCGCGTCGGGAAGGCCCGGCGGCGGAAGCAGCGCCGACCTACAGCAGGTGATTGGCCGCATGCCTGCCGCCACATTGTCGGATTTGCGAAAGGGCGACGCCGTCATGATGGTGGCCACCGAGGGCGGGGCGAACGGCCTGTCCACGGTGATTACTTTGCTTGGCGGAGTCGAGCCCATTCTGGAGGCTTCCCCCAAGACCGGCGCGTCCACAATCCTTTCGCCATGGAGCCTCAGCAGCGGTGGCGGCGGGGAAGCGGCCATCCCGTAATGCTCGGCCGCCTCAAAATGATTGACATTTACTTAGGAGAGCTCATGGGTTTTCGGCCCGGGCGAATTCTTCTATTGAGTTTGGCTTTTCTTCTGTCGGTTTTCTCGATTGGCGGGGGCTTGCATGCGCAGACGCCCACGGGCGTACTGAATGGTGTCGTCACGGATCCCTCGGGCGGAGTGATTGCAAAGGCGACCGTCCGTCTGACCAGCGCGAGCGGCGCGTCACTGGACAGCAGCACCAACCGCGACGGTTTCTACGAATTCAAGGGATTGTTTCCGGGGACGTACACTCTAAAGGCGGTCTCGAAGGGCTTCGCTATTTTCACGCAGCAAGATGTCCACGTTCTTGCCGGGCAGACTCAACAGTTGAACATTGGGCTCCTCATTCAAATGGAAGAGGAAAAAGTGGAGGTTTCGGACTCCTCCTCGAAGGTCGACATTGCTCCTTCGAACAACGCTGGTATGGTGGTCATCGAAGGCAAAGACCTCGATGCGCTTTCCGATGATCCCGATGAGCTGCAATCCGAACTTCAAACGCTTGCTGGACCGTCTGCAGGCCCTAACGGTGGCCAGATCTACATAGATGGCTTTACCGCCGGCACACTCCCTCCCAAAGCTTCCATTCGTGAAATCCGCATCAATCAGAATCCATTTTCCGCGGAGTATGACAAACTCGGCTACGGACGAATCGAGATTCTCACCAAGCCGGGAACGGATCAATTTCACGGCCAGGCATACCTTTCGGGAACCACCGCTGCGTTTAACGCGCGGAATCCTTTTGGAACTTTGCCGCCCGGGATGGCGCCCCCGGGCAATCATTCGGCACAGTATAGTGGAAACATCGGCGGACCGCTCAGCAAGAAGGCCTCGCTGTTCTTCAACGTCGAGGGCCGCGACGTCATCGATCTCAAGATAGTCAACACGCCATTCGTCGATCCCAATACGTTTCAGACTCTTCAGTTTAGCGATATCGTGCCGAATCCAGGCAGGCGGTACAACGTCAGCCCGCGCCTCGATTACCAATTGACGCCCACAAACACTCTCACCGCACGTTACCAGTATTTTCACAACACCGATGAGAACGAAGGCACTGGGCAGTTCGATCTGGCGAATCAAGGTTTTAACGTGGTCAACGCCGAACATACCCTGCAAATCAGCGATACCCAGGTTGTGAACGCAAAGATCATCAATGAGACGCGGTTCCAGTTCCTTCGGACGACCGAGATGCAAACTCCAGTCAGTGCCACCCCCACGATTCAAGTTCAAGGCGCGTTTACCTCTGGCGGTAATATTCAAGGCGTGCTTAATGACACTCTCGATCGCTACGAACTCCAGAACTACACTTCCATGGCCGCAGGCAAACACTTCGTGAAGTTTGGCGCAAGGGTGCGCTCGAACCGCGACGAAAACTTTGAAACTGCTAATTTTAACGGGACCTTTTCGTTTGGAACCAGGAAGACCCCCGTTCCAAATGCATTGTGCCCGGACACAAATTCAAATGTGCTATTGACGGGTATCTGCGCTTACCAGCAGTTCGTGATGGGTTTGGCAAACGGCCAAAGCTCCCAGAGTTTGAGCAGTCGCGGCCTTGGGCCAACCAACTATTCTGTCAGCGCAAGCCCCGTGGGGAATCCAACTGTTCACGTGAATTGGTTTGACGCGGGCTTATATGCTCAGGATGACTGGCGCGTCCGTTCCAATCTCACGGTGAGCTATGGGCTTCGTTTCGAAACACAGAACAACATCCCGGATCATGGCGACTTTGCGCCGCGGCTGGGAGTGGCTTGGGGCCTTGGCGGCACGCCGAAGAATCCCCCCAAAACTGTGTTGCGTGCCGGCTTTGGAATGTTTTATGACCGATTCGGCTATGACTTGGTGGCGCAGCAACAGCGCCTCAACGGACGCATTCAGCAACAGTTCATCGTGAATAATCCCGATTTTTATTTGACCAATACTCCGCCCGTCAGCCAGCTCCAGCAGTCCGGCGCTCCCGCGACAATCTATGAAACCAATTTACACCTGCGAACGCCGTACACGATACAAACAGGCGTCAGCGTCGAGCGCCAGCTCAGCAAATCCGCGAATCTAGCCGTTACCTATTTGAACGCGCGCGGCGTCCACGCCTTTTTCGCAAATAATATCAATGCGCCTAACCCCGCAAATAACGGGCAGCGCCCGCTGCCGAATCAAGGCAATATCTTCCAGTTCGAATCGGACGGCATCTTCCGGCAGAACCAGATCATCGTGAACAGCAGCATTCGAATGGGGACGAAGGTTTCCGCTTTTGGATACTATTCCCTGAACTACGCAAGGAGCGACACCGGCGGCTCAGGCTATTTTCCCTCCAATCCATACGACCCGAGAGAAGATTACGGCCGCGCTGCATTTGATGTTCGCCACCGCGTATTCATCGGCGGTTCCGCCGGTTTGCCGTATGCATTCCGTCTAAGCCCATTCATGATTGCGAGCTCCGGAAGCCCGTTCAACGTCACCACTGCTCTAGACCCCTTCGGCGATTCTTTGTTCAATCAGCGCGCCGCGTTCGCAACTTGCCCGCCAACATCGCCAACCGTGAAGCAAACACCGTACGGATGTTTTGATTCGAATCCGCAGCCGGGCGAGAAGATCGTGCCTATCAATTTTCTGACCGGACCGGGACGATTTACGCTGAACCTCAGATTGAGTAAGTCATTTGGTTTTGGAAGAAAATCGGAAGCGACAAACACAGGTCCCGGCGGCGGTTCAGGCGCCGGCGGCACTTTCGGGCGCGGCCCGGGCGGACCGCCGGGACAGCGCGGTGGTTTTGGCGGACGCGGCCCCGGGGGACCGGACGGCAACCTTTCGAATCATCGCTACAGCTTGACGTTTTCCGTTGCGGCACGGAATATCTTCAATCACGTCAATTTGGCGACGCCGGTCGGAAATTTGAGTTCATCACTTTTCGGCCTTTCGAATGGACTCGCCGGCCAGCCCTTTTCGCAGTCGACGTCGAACCGGCGCATTGATCTGCAAGCGACCTTCAGCTTTTAGTTTTTTGTGATTGGGAATTGACTGCGGACCGAGCGTCAGATGAAAAGGAAGCGAAAAAGGGTTTTGGACAAAGGTACGGAGGCGCGGCGAGCGGCGCGGAAGTCCGGAATTGCGCCGGCCGCCACACGCGCCATTCCCGACAAACGGAAACGTCCGCCCAAGCACAAAAAGCAATGGCTCGAAACGCAAGCGGAGTAACCTCCATTCATCCGGCACTTGCGCTCTATAGACTGCAAAAATGGCGGCGAGCCGCCGCACTTCAAAGCGCCCTTTAAGTCCCGACCGGACCTAGTTTTTCGAACTTCATCCCGGCTTGTTGGCTGGAACTACCTCGTCTGGACGGAACAGTGGCGCCACGGATATTTTCTTGCGCTCGGCAAGTTCCGCGGCGATTTTCTCCAAGTCCTTCTTGTCAAAACCGATCGAACTCGCTTTCACAGTGCCGTCATTATCGATGAAAAATATTGTGGGAACACTGGTCAGGCCGTAGGCGTTGGAGACCAAGTATCCGTTTTCGTCGTCGAGAACGATCGGAAAGGTTATTCCGTACTCCTTCGCAAACTTGCTTGTGGACCGAGCATCATCCTGGGAGATGCCGAGAAAGGATACCCCGTCGCCGCCGTAGCGTTTGTACAGGCGCTCAAGGAAGGGGAATGCGAATTGGCAAACAGGGCAGGAGATCTTGAAGAATGCAGCGACGACGGGGCCGCGTTCCATGAGGGTAGGGAGCGAGTATTCCTTGTTGTCTAGAGATTTGAGCGAAAATCCCGGAGCCGTGTTCCCAGCAACGATGTGCGTCATGTGGTCCTGTTTTCCCATCCAGTGTGAAAGCCGCCGGAGAATTCCCATCGCTTGAGTGTAGCGCACAGAAGCAAAGGGCCGCAAAGTGGGGAGAGGGAGTGGCGCGTGGTAAGCGGGGACGAGATTGCGAGCCTGGAGGGATACCCTTTTGCTGTTTTTGTGAGAGAGTGTGGAATCGCCTGCAAAGAAGGGAGTTGCGTTTCTGATGAATGCAACAGACTGCGCAAGAATGTGAAAAGAAAGAAACTTGAGTCTGGGCGAGTGATGAGTGGCTCCTCAGTTTTTCGCTCGGCGTTTAAGGTTAGGGTTCGCGGTCAACAGTAGGAAAGACGGTGCGACGGGAGATCCAGATAAGGCGCGGGATTAGCGGTGCTTTGAGCGCAAGTCGAGGAGCAGAACCCGGTTCAGGAACATGACCGGAAACGTCGAACAATTTGCCATCCCTATCGTATCAGCCGAGCAAGAATTGCGCCAGAAACGCGAAAGCCGCATGCCTTGAGCGAGCCAAAGCATGCGGCTTTTGAAGTGAGCCGCTAAATCTATGGGTAAGGCAAGTATCTCCACAAGTCGCTGAGCAAGCCGTTGCCGTTGGCCCCAGCGGAATCGTAGCCTTCTCCGCCGAACATCCAGAATTGATTCTTGTTGTCGACCCAATAGGCAGGGGCGAAGCGAGAGCCCGGGAAGTTGCCTACGTAGGGAAAGATGGTGATGCCAGGGGCGAGGCCATAGGTGCCGGCCTGGTTGGCAGAGGCCGGACCCTTGATCCAGATCCATTGACCGCCGGTATATTCCCAGAGATCGGCCAGAGAGCCGTTGCCGGAGGAATCGTAGCCTTGACCTCCGAAGAGCCAGAGGTTGCCGTTGTGGTCGGACCACGCGGCGGGACTCCAGCGCGCGCCTGGAACGTTGGTGGCGGCTCCGACGCCCTGAACGCCGTAAACGCCCGTCTGATTGATGACGTTGGCACCGCTCACCCAGGTCCACTGTCCAGCCTTGAATTCCCAGAGGTCGTTCAAAGCGGCCGGATTACCCTTGGAGTCGAGATCGAAGCCACCGAAGAGCCAGAAATTTGAGGATTTATCGATCCAGGCGGCTGAGGTTTCGCGGCCACCGGGAACATTGGTGGCGGAAGCTGTGCCAAGAATGCCGTAGTTGCCAGCCTGGTTGAGGGTATTCGAGCCACTGACCCAAGTCCATTGGCCGGTAGCAGTATTGTAAGTCCAGAGGTCGTTGAGCAGGCCAGGCGCGGTGCCGGTGGCAGCAAAGCCTTGGCCGCCGAATAGCCAGACTAATCCTGTCGCAGTGTCAAGCGTGCCATTCGCACCCCACCGTGCACCCGGGAAGTTGGCAGCGGAAGGCGTGCCTTGCGTTCCATAGGTGCCGTTTGAACCTGCGCCGATGGCTACAAGCGTCCAACTGTTAGAGACGATATTGTATTTCCAGAGGTCATTGAGGAAAGTAAGGAACGCATCTTGACCCCCGAAGAGCCAAAGATCCCCAGCAGCGTCAGTCCAAGTGACGGCACCGGTGCGGTTCGAAGGTACTGGACTGCTGGCGTTTGGCGGTAGCACATTCAACCAGAAGTTGTGAACACTGTCGCCGCCAAAGTATTTTTGCGTGCCTTTGTACACCCACAGGTCGCCGAGAGGGAAGGCTAGAGCGCCTGGAGCGGTGTAGGTATAACCATCACCGCCGAAGAGCCAGAGGTTCCCGTTTAGATCCGTCCAAGTGGAAGGATACTTCCGGCCACCGGGGGAGTCTGAATCAAAGACCGGGGGGTTGGGAGGAGTAGTAGGCGGCGGAGTGAAAGCGCCGTATTGGTTAGCAAGTTTCGAACCAACGAACCAAGACCAATCGTTGTGACCGCAATCAACAATGACGCTGGTGACCGCGGACGTAGCAGTGCCCTGGTAATTCCATGTGACGATCCCCACCCCCGGCTGCGTATTGGGCGCGACGAGAACGCTGACGTCGTAGGTGCTGCCGTCGGCGATGGGAGTGTTGAACTGGAAGGGGCCATTGCCAGAAACGGTTAGATTGTCGCCGAGATTATTCTGCAGCACCATGCCGCTACTGGTTCCCACAAGGCCCACGACGGTGCCGCCGATGGTGTGGGTAATAGCCGGGCAGAGAACCTGAACGTTAACGACGTTGGCATTCGCGGTGCCAGTGCCGTTGCTCACGGTGCAAACCTGGTTGGGGCCGGAAGGCTGAGTGAGAATCGTAACCTTATAGGCGCCACCAGCGGGGACGAGCGTGGGGAACGTAAAGGTGCCGTTGGCCTTGACGGTAAGATTATCGCCGCCGTTATCCTGCAAGACGATTCCACTGCCAGCCTTCGCGAGTCCGGTAACCGTACCACCAATCGAGAGGGTTCCGGTAGAGCATGTAATTTGAATGTTGCCGACGTTTGCTGAGGCTGTGCCGCTGCCGTTGGTTACGGTGCAAGTCTGCGCGGGACTGGTGGGCTGGGTACTAACGGTAACGAGATACGTGCTGCCCATGGGGAGCGCGGTCTTGAATGTGAATGGGCCGCTGACGGCAACCGTAAGGTTATCGCCGCCATTATCCTGCAGAGTAAGCCCGGTGCCTAGAAGGCTCACGACTTGCCCGCCGATGGAAACGGTTCCCGTAGAACAGGTGATCACAACGCTCGTGATATTGGCTGTGGCCGTGCCCGCACCACCGGAGACTGTGCAGGTTTGCACAGGATTAGTTGGGGAGGCAAAGACCGCAACGTTATAAGGCTGGCCGCTGGCGATGGTGGTCTTAAACGTGAAAGTGGTGTTCCCTGTGATCGAAAGGTTGTCGCTCCCATTGTCCTGTAGGATCAGACCGCTGCCAGCCAGGCCGGTGACCGTCCCGCCGATGGTAAAGGGTCCTGAACCGGAGCCAGGGCCAGATCCTGAACCGGAACCCGAGCCGACAGGGCCGCTGCAGGCGGAAAGCACAAAAGAAGTCAGGAATACGGACACAGAGACGACAAATTTGAAGTGGGACTTCATAGCGATCGATTGCTCCTTAGCTACCTTGCGCCTGTGAGGCCGCGGACAATTGCGACGTATTCGGCATTCCCCTGGCCGTTCCCAATTGGACCTAAATATGCGTAAGGGGCGTAGTTGAACGCGGAATCGTCTGGCCATGGCATACGGTTATGAATTACGCGCTATCCGTTCGTAGGGTACTGTGCACGTTTGCATCGAGGCAATATTCAATAGCCTCAATGTGTCTACATGAGCACTATATTTTTGGAATGAAGCGCGTAAGTGCAAATACGCTGGCGGAGCCAGGGCCGATCACTCCGAGATGAAGATCTTCCACTACGACGCCATCGAGGGCCAGGTCGAAGGCTGCGGCGAGCTACTGGCTGGCGTCTTTGATGTCTTCGTGGGCTCTTTTCAGAGCGTTTTTTGCTTCCGATTTGGCGTCGCTGTCCGGTTTTAGGAGATCGACGGCCCTGCGGAGGCCCATGGCTTTGCCGCCTGCAGGACCGGCGCAGGAATCGGCAACGGGCTTCCGTTTCACCCCGGTCACATCCCATTTCAAGCAAGAGAAGTCGATCTGCAAGGTGCGGCTGACGCGGAGGGACGCGACGCACTCAGGTAGTTCTCTAAAAGCCGAACACAGGTCCTGCAAGTTCTTGTCTTGAGGCAAGATTCCTTGAACTTGCAACTGATGCGTTAGTCTCGCTTCCAGGTCGCCATTCGAGGCCAACTGATCGTTCGCTGATTTCGAGCCATGCTTGATCAATTTGCGCGGATTGTATTTTGTCGGATTGTACCAGCGAGGAGGCGGTGCGGCTGGCGCGTCCTTTGCATCTTGCCCGAGGCTGGAAAAGGAACCGAGGAAAAAACACAGCGCGGCCGATGAAAGAACGGTCGTGAAACCTCTCATGCGAACCTCTCCGAGGGCGGGGAGTGCCACCCAATTCATACCGCAAATTCGGCGCCGGTGTCGAGACGTTCCCGGCGCTTACCGGTTCGAGAGGGAAATCGAGAGTTGAGAGTTAAACGTTGCAGGTAAAGAATTTAGAGCCAGTGCAGGAAGAGATCTTGCAGGGGAGAACGCGGAGAGGGAATGGGCCGGACGGGACGAGCAAAGGGAGATTAGTGGATTTGCTTGGTTTTGCGGGACATGTAATCCATGAGGAGATATTGGCCGAGGGTATAGGGCGTGGTGAAGTAGGCTTTGCCGCGGCACATTTCGGTGATTTTCTGGACGAAGTGGACTAGGGAATAATCGCTGGCGAGCATGAAGGTGTTGATCATGATGCCAGCACGCTTGCATTTGTTCACTTCTTGGAGCGTTTGGCCGACGACGAACGGGTCGAGGCCGAAAGCGTTTTTGTAGATGCGGCCGTCTTCGAGGGTGAGG